>Ga0206808_1048_pt1 | contig 34471 bp, 28 predicted proteins | sample Alteio_BWOrgCont_58_FD_152899 | JGI IMG/M metagenome (GOLD analysis project Ga0206808, IMG submission 152899) | Enriched cells from forest soil in Barre Woods Harvard Forest LTER site, Petersham, Massachusetts, United States -... | ecosystem: Environmental > Terrestrial > Soil > Temperate forest >...
AATACTCAGGCATAGCCGTACTGATGAAACCAGCCTCTCGGGCGACCTGGTACTAAGCCTGCTTTGCGATAGACAAGGCAACATTTGGATTGGCATCATCGACCAGGGAATGAATTTGTATGATGAACAAAAAAACGGGTTTTACAGGTACTACCCCAAGCCGGATAACAATAACAGTTTATCAAACTACACGGTATCGTCAATATTCGAGGATAAACAGGGGGACCTTTGGGTTGGTACCCACCGCGGCGGCGAAAACCTTTTTTCAGCTGACATCGATAAATTCAGGCTCTTCCGGCAGGGCATCGGACCCTCCAGCCTTAGTTATAACGATGTTAAGGCGTTTTTCCAGGACAGGAAAGGAAATATATGGATCGGCACGGATGGCGGCGGCCTTAATTTGTACGACCGCAATAAGGGCGTATTTCGCCGTTACCGTTACGAGGAGAATGATCCGTCGAGCCTCTCGTCCGACGCGGTACAAGCAATAGCCGAAGACGCGCAGGGACATATTTGGGTCGGCACCTGGGGCGGCGGCCTTAATATGATGGACCCGGGCACCGGAAAATTCGTTCATTTTCAAAACGACCCAAAGGACAAAGGTTCCATCAGCTCAAATTTTTTGCAGGCTATGTATCTTGACACCAAGGGGAACTTTTGGGTGGCGACTTATGGCGGGGGCCTCAACCTGTTAAATACCCAATCCCACCGGTTTACGCGTGTCAATGACGCCCCCGACCACTTGACAAACCTGCACGGAAAGGACATTGTATCGATTGGCGAAGATAAGAACAACAATATGTGGTTTGGCACCGACGACAACGGCTTAAACTGCTATAACCTGGAAACCCACAGGTTTTCGCATTATTTCGAGCATACCAGGAAGAGCACCGACTCGAGAGTAATATTTACCGACAGTAAAGGCCAGGTTTGGGTGGGCATGGCGGGCCTTTACCTTTTTAACAGGCAGCAGAATAGTTTCAGCTTGTTTACCAAAGAAGCAGGCCTTGGCACTTTATTTATAAAAGGCATCACCGAAGGAAACAGGCATAACCTGTGGATATCCACATCATCCGGGTTGATAAAGCTAAACCCAAACACTAAAGCTTACCAGGCATTTAACACCTACGATGGTTTACAAGCCATGGAGTTTGAGGCCAATTCCTACTTAAAGACCAGCGATGGTGAAATGTTTTTTGGCGGCATACGCGGGTTTAACAGCTTTTATCCCAATAACATTAAAATCAATCCCTACGTACCGCCCGTTTACCTCACCGATTTTCAGTTATTTAATAAAACCATCCATCCCAATGATAAAAATTCGCCATTAAAGGCAGATATCAGCTTTACCAATAAGATCACTTTAAATTATAAGCAATCATCTGTTTCATTCGGATTTGCGGCACTAAACTACATCATTGCGCGTAACAACCAGTACACTTATAAAATGGATGGGGTGGATGATGATTGGGTACAGGCGGGTTTGGAACGCAAAGCCAATTACACCAGGCTCGATCCGGGCACCTATACTTTCAGGGTGCGCGGCTCTAATAACGACGGGATATGGAACAACAAAGGGGTGACGCTTACCCTTGTCATCACGCCTCCATTTTGGATAACCTGGTGGTTCAGAACATTGATTGTTTTACTGATCATCACAGGGGCGTATAGTTTTTACACTTATCGCATCACAGCCATCCGGAAGCAAAAGATCGAGCTCGAAAGGAAGGTAAAAGATCGCACGAAATTAATTTATGCTCAGTCGCAGGCATTGAAACGTCAGTCGGGCGAACTCCAGGATCTTAACCGGGAGTTGCTTTCCCAATCTGAAAAATTAATCGTCCAATCTGAAAATCTCCAGAACCTGAATGCCAGCCTGCTTGAACAGAAGGAGCACGAAGAGCAGGCGCGCCTGGAAGCAGAGCGGGCAAACCAGGCCAAAAGCATTTTCCTGGCAACGATGAGCCATGAGATCAGGACGCCTATGAACGGCGTTATAGGCATGGCGGCGCTGCTTTCGGAAACACCATTGAACAACGAACAACGCGAATACACGGATACCATTATCGCCAGCGGCGAGAGCCTTTTAACAGTGATCAACGACATTCTTGATTTTTCGAAGATAGAATCAGGAAAAATGGAAATGGAGCATGTTGACTTCAACGTGCGGCATGCAATTGAGGACGTGATGGACATGTTCCTATTAAAGGCTTCTGAAAAAGGGATCGACCTGGTTTACCAGTTGGATGAGGATGTTCCTGCTAACATTATCGGCGATAGCATTCGGTTAAAACAAGTGCTCATCAATTTGATCAGCAATGCGGCTAAATTTACTAAAAGGGGGGAAATATTTGTAAAGGTCGACCTGTTGAAGCACTCTCCCGAAGGTGATGTAGAACTTGGCTTTAGTGTGAGAGACTCCGGCATCGGTATTCCTCAAGACAAGATCGGGCGGCTTTTTAAAGCTTTTTCGCAGGTCGATTCGTCCACTACACGTAATTATGGAGGTACGGGGCTCGGCCTTGCCATTTGTCAGCGACTGGTGAAACTGATGGGGGGCCAAATCGGCGTTAAAAGCGTGTACGGCGAAGGATCTGAATTTAGCTTTTCTATCAAATCGGTGATCAGTGCCAGGGATGTTCCGGCGCCGCCTCCTTGTGACATGACAGCACTGGCTGGTAAAAAAGTGATGATCGTTGATGACAATAAAACCAACCTGCGGATATTGAACCTGCAGCTGAGACAATGGAAATTGGAGCCGGTGATTGCAAATTCAGCGTTGGATGCATTGACCATATTCGAAAACGACAATTCCATCAGCCTTATTATCACCGATCTGGATATGCCCGGAATGGATGGTACGGCATTAGCGAAAGCCTTAAGTAAAAAAGGCAGCATAACGCCCATAATTTTGTTAAGCTCAATTGGCGACGAAAGCAAAGAAAAACACTCAGGCTTGTTTGCCTCGGTACTGGTAAAACCTGCAAAACAGCACCACCTATGCCAGGGCATTTTATCTGCATTAAGCCAGCAGCAGGACGCCCCAACTACGAATAAACCGGCATCGATACTTAACGAGGAAATCGCGAAACACTACCCCCTGGAGATTTTGGTGGCAGAAGATAACCCGATCAATCAAAAATTTGTCGGACGGATTTTGAGCAAACTTGGTTATAGCGGCGATCTGGCCGAGAACGGTGAGCAGGTGCTGGAGAGGATGGCCGAAAAAAAATATGATATCATATTGATGGACATACAAATGCCCGTTATGGATGGGCTCACGGCCACGGCAGCTATCCGGGCGGGCAAGGGTTATCAACCCTATATTGCAGCCATGACGGCCAATGCAATGGAGGAAGACAAGGAAGTTTGCCTGCAATCGGGTATGAACGATTACCTCGCTAAACCGATGAGGCCCGAAGCGTTAATGAGTGTTTTGCAAAGGGCATTTAGCTTTAGACGCTAAAACTCCAGCCATTTGTTCAGCTTCAGGTTGATTTTCATTCCTTCGGTATATTTACCAAACTGGTCGTTCAGCACTCGGATGGCCACACCTTTGTACTCCAGCAGCAGATCTTCATTGGGGCCCTTAAACAAAACCTGCTTTATCGTCCAGTCGTTATTCGTCCAGGTTTTTACAGTTTCAACCCACTCGGGGTAGATAACGATGTGTTCCGCTTTCGTTTTTAAGCCGACTGATTTCGCCTCCTCTTTGGTTAAAACGGTGCAATTGGTGAGCAGGCGCGCGGTATACAAGTGTTTAGGACTTTGGTACATGGTTTTTGGGTCTCCGGATTCCAGTATCGCACCCTCTTTGAGCACGATCAATTCATCCGCCATGGAAAGCACTTCGGCAGGATCATGAGAGACAATGACCACGGTGATACCCAGTTCCTTTACGGCCTGGCGGATATCATGTTGCAACCCCTCCCTGAACGAGGTATCCACCTGGTTAAAGGGCTCATCCAGCAAAAGGATTTCAGGGTTAACTACCAGCGCCCTGGCAATGGCGACCCTTTGTTTTTCGCCCCCGCTTAAATTTACGGCTTGGTTGCCTGCCAGCCCCGCGATTTTGAGCTGCTGCATTATCTTATCCGTTTTTTCCTGTTTCGCTTTCAGGTCGGTATGGGGCAGCATGGCAGCTATATTCTCCCGCACTTTTGCGAAAACATTAAGATCATCCGTTTGCTGGGTCACCATCTTCATGGCTTCGTGGCCGGGGATCAGCTTTTGTTCGGGTCCCCAAACACGCTCGCCTTTAAACTCAATTACCCCCGTGTCGGGCGACAACAGTCCGTATAACAGCTTCAATAACGTGCTTTTACCGCTGCCGCTTTCGCCTATAATAGCAGTTATCTTGCCTTTAGCAATGCTGAGGTTGGTTTCTTTTAGTCCTCCCGCATGTGCGCCGGGGTAGGTTTTGCTTATGGCCGTTGCCCGTAAAAAAGGAGGTGGCGTCATGGACGGTAAATATAGTAACACCAATGGTTGTTTTAACGACCGATTCCAAATCAGCCCGTAAGTTGACTTGCCCTGTGGATTTTTAATCCCCCAGGGTTCAGTGGTCAACGATTCGAAAAAGCTGTAAGTCAGCCTATTTTCATATAGTCAATTATTCCTTTTACGGTAGGCTTAAAAAACTAAATTTGCACCACGTAAATAATTTGGACAGGAAAATCATTATCGGAACCCGCGGCAGCGACCTTGCTTTATGGCAGGCTAATTTTGTTAAAGACAGCCTGGCGGCCCTTAACATACCCGCCGAATTGAAGATCATCAAAACACAGGGCGACCGCATATTGCACCTGAGCCTGGATAAACTCGAGGGTAAGGGATTTTTCACCAAAGAATTGGAAGATGAATTGCTGGCAGGAACAATTGACCTTGCCGTTCATTCGCACAAAGACCTGCCGACCGAAAACCCGCCGGGCCTTATCATTGCGGCGGTATCCGAACGAGAAGACCCGTCGGAACTACTGCTGGTCCTGAAAGATTGCGTGGATGTACATCAAAAATTATCTGTTAAATACGGCGGCATCGTGGGTACCTCGTCAAACCGCCGCAAAGCGCAACTACTGGCCTACCGACCCGATCTTGAAATAAAAGACCTCCGCGGCAATGTACCTACAAGGGTGAAAAAGTTGCGTGACGAAAACTACGATGCCATCATGGTGGCAAAAGCCGGCGTTAGCCGCCTTGGATTGGATTTGAGTGATTTTTTTGTAGAAGACTTAAGCCCCACTGAATTTATCCCGGCGCCGGCCCAGGGCGTATTGGCGATACAGGTACGTGAAAACGACCGGGAGCTGTTTGATGCATTACAGCCATTACATCATCCCGAAGTAGCGGAGACGCTTAGTGTTGAGCGCGGCGTGCTGAAACTGTTTGGAGGGGGTTGCCATTTACCGTTAGGCTGTTATTGCCGCAAACAGGGGGGGAAGTTTCAGGTGTTTACATCGAAAGGAAGCGATGTGGAGGAATATCCGGACAGGCTGTTTGTTGAAGCCGATTCTACTGAGGGCCTCGCGAAGAGAATAATCGGTTACTTTGACAATAGCCGCAAACTGCCGGAGACCGTGTTTATTTCGAGGGAATTACCGGAACATAGTTATTTCAGAAAAGCGCTGGAAAAACATGCGATTCAGATTGAAGCAAGGTCATTGATCAGGACAGCCCCTGTGATCAATAAGGTGGATAATTTTATTTTCAGAAACATTGACTGGGTGTTTTTCAGCAGCAAGAATGCGGTTGAATACTTTTTTCAGTTGGATCCGTTATTACCCAAAAAGACCAAATTTGGCGTGATGGGAAGCGGGTCGGAAGATATGTTAAGGCGCAAGGGTTATTTCGTAGATTTTACCGGGGATAAAATAGACACAACCGAAGTGGCCAGCGCATTTGCGGAGTTAGCAAACGGTACAGTAGTTTTATTTCCTGCGGCAGAAAATTCGATGCGCAGTGTACAAAGCGGGCTATCGGCTGATACGAAGATCGTCGATCTGCCTGTTTACGAGACTATTTTAGAAGAAGACCCAGAACCGAGCGGCGCTGCCGTATTGGTTTTTACAAGCCCATCAAACGTGGAGGCCTATTTTACAAACAACCTGCTGCAACCCGGTCAAAAGGTTATCGCCATTGGAAAATCCACCGGTAAAAAATTGGAAGCCGCCGGTATCGAATATACGTTGCCCTACTCGCCCGATGAAGTTGGGTTGGCGGAGGCTGTGTTCGGGCTAACTTATAATTGATTTTGAAACAATGCAGGGGCAACAGCCTTTCATTGATACCCATAAATTAAACCAAATGCAACAACGACCAAGAAGGAACCGAAAGAACGAAGCGATCCGCCGGATGGTAGAGGAGACACATGTCAGCGCTGCGAATTTGATATTCCCGTTATTCATTGTCGACGGCACCTTTCAAAAAACCGAAGTGGCTTCGATGCCGGGGATATTCCGCTATTCGATTGACAATTTGCTGCGCGAAGTGGAAAGCTGCCTGAAGCTTGGACTTACCTCATTTGATCTGTTTCCGAATATCGACGAATCGCTGAAGGATAAATACGCTACCGAGAGCCACCGCAGTGAAAGCCTGTACCTGCGGGCCATCCGCGAGGTGAAGAAAAACTTCCCGGAAGCCGTTGTGATAACAGACGTGGCTATGGATCCTTACAGCAGCGACGGACACGATGGTATTGTTGAAAATGGCGAAATATTAAACGACGAAACATTGGAGATTTTGGGCAAAATGGCGCTTGCCCATGCACAGTGCGGTGCGGATATTGTTGCCCCGTCGGACATGATGGATGGGCGGGTAGGTTATATCCGGAATGTATTGGACGAGAATAAATTCAACAATGTGTCTATTATGTCGTATTCGGCCAAATATGCCAGTGCGTTTTACGGCCCATTCCGTGATGCATTGAACTCTGCGCCTAAGTTCGGTGATAAAAAAACTTACCAGATGAACCCGGCTAATCAGCGCGAAGCCTTGATAGAAGCAGACCTGGACGAAGCCGAGGGCGCGGATTTTTTGATGGTAAAGCCCGCGCTTCCGTACCTCGATGTAATAAAATTATTAAAGGACAATACGGAATTGCCGATAGCAGCGTACAATGTAAGCGGCGAATACGCAATGGTAAAGGCGGCCATACAAAAAGGCTGGCTTAATGACCAGCGTGCCATTACCGAAATACTCACCGGCATCAGGCGGGCAGGCGCGAGTGCCATTTTAACCTACCACGCGAAAGAAGTGCTGGAGAATAAGTGGCTGTGAATGGTGAGTAGTGAATGGTGAGTGGTGAGTGGGGCAGGCAAAAGGGCTCGGGTTCATAATTAATAAAACAAGAGTATTACAACAACAAGCTTTTAGCTTTACGCTTTCAGCTTCGGACTTAAAAAAAGCTTTCAGCTTTGAAAATATGTTTGATTCGATAAAAAAGAAGTTTAGTGCGGAAGGGGATGAGACGGTTAGTTCTACTGCAAAACCCGACATCAGCAGGGAAAAATCGGCGGAGTTGTACGAGAAAGCGAAGACCTATTTCCCGGGCGGTGTAAATTCGCCGGTGAGGGCCTTCAAGTCGGTTTACGGCACTCCGTTGTTTATCGAGAAAGGCGACGGTTGCCAGTTATGGGATGCCGATGGCAACCAATTCATCGATTTCTGCTGCTCCTGGGGGCCGCTCATATTAGGCCACAACCACCCGAAAGTGCGCGAACAAGTTATTGAGGTAATGAAAAATGGCATGTCGTTCGGAGCGCCTACCGCTTTGGAAAATGAATTGGCCGAACTCATTCTGAAACACAATAAATACATCCAAAAGCTGCGTTTCGTGAGCTCGGGAACCGAAGCGGTAATGTCGGCTATCCGCCTGGCGCGGGGCTACACCAAGCGCGATAAGATATTAAAGTTTGAGGGCTGTTATCATGGTCATTCGGATTCCCTGCTGGTAAAGGCTGGTTCCGGACTGGTTACCTTCGGCGAAACCTCATCTGCAGGCGTCCCCAAAGCATTTGCTGATGAAACGATTGTTGTAGCCTTAAATGATAAAGCCGCGATAAAAACTGCTTTTGAAGATTTTAAGCGCCAGATAGCGGCAATAATTATTGAACCGGTGCCTGCGAACAACGGATTGCTGTTGCAGGAGCGGGAATACCTGCAATTCCTGCGGGATATCTGCACCGAAAACGGCACATTGCTGATATTCGACGAGGTTATTTCAGGGTTCAGGCTGGGTTTTGAAGGTGCTGCCGGTTACTATCAAATAAAACCCGATATACTTACTTACGGCAAGATAATCGGCGGAGGCTTACCAGTGGGCTGTTATGGTTCTTCTGTCGAAATTATGGCGCAGGTATCACCGGATGGGGGCGTTTACCAGGGAGGTACACTATCGGGTAACCCGGTTGCGATGGCTGCCGGAATTGCACAGCTCACTGAACTTTTACGTTCTAATTTCTACCGCGACCTGAACAACAAAACTGCCGAGTTCGTCGAAGCAATACAAAGATTTGCCACCGCCCGTAATTATAAGTTTAAGATATTTTCTATCGGTTCTGTGTTTTGGTTTGCATTCACCGATAAGGAAGCTATTCGCAGGGCGGATGAGATCGACCCCGCCGGCATGGAGAAATTCAAGAAGCTGCACCGGGAATTGTTGAATCGCGGAGTGTACCTGGGCCCTTCGGGATACGAAGTAGGCTTCATTTCGTCGGCCCATACAAAAATTGACTTGGAAAAAGCAAAACGTGCTATATTTGATAGTTTGGAAGTAGTTTTTAACGGCAAGTAATTGGTGTTCATACGATTTCTATCGCGGCAGGGATTTGTAATATTTGAAAAAATAAAATGAGAAGGTCCTTTATTATATTTTATGCGCTGATCATTTATGCGCTTACGGAGCTGGTGTGGTGGGGTTACCTGTTGGTGAAATTAATGCCAAGCAGTCTCGCGATGATAACCGGTGAAGGTTCCATATTTATCCTCGTGTTTTCGATTGGGGCTTTCTGGCTGCACCGCTCCATCAAAAGAGAGCGCAAACTGCAGGAACAAAAGAAAAACTTCCTTTTGTCGGTTACCCATGAGCTTAAATCGCCACTCGCTTCCATCAAGATCCTATTACAAACCATTCAAAAACGCACGCTTACCAAAGAGCAGGCGATGGATTTTATTGGGAAGGCACTCACTGATATTGAACGGCTTGATGATTTGGTGGAAAATATGCTGCTGGCATCCAAGATCGATAACCAGTCGTACACCTTTCCAAAAGACAAATTTAATTTATCTGTATTGGTGGATAGTATTGTGAACCGGCTCCAGCTTACGAAGTGCGACAGCAACCAGCAAGTGATAGATGCCGAAATTGAGCCAAAAATTCAGATAACGGGTGACAAATTTGCATTAACGTCAGTGGTTACCAATTTGATAGAGAATGCGATCAAATATTCCGGCCCCTGCGAAATTGTGAATGTAAAACTATTTTCCAAAGATGGCAGGGTAGTGCTGGAAGTGGCGGATCATGGCGTAGGCATAGCCGATAGCGAGAAATCGCGCATCTTCGATAGGTTTTACCGGGTGGGCAGCGAGGACACGCGGAATACCAAGGGAACAGGTTTGGGTCTGTATATTGTAAAAGAAGTACTCGATAAGCACGAGGCAAGCATAAAAGTGAAAGATAACCGTCCGGTTGGTAGTATATTTGAGGTGGTTTTTCAGTAAACACGAATTTCACTAATTCGAAAGAATGTCACAAATCGGCTTTTATATAAACCAGTCCACAATTCGTGAAATTCGTGCAAATCAAATTCGTGAAATTCGTGTCTAAATTAATTCGTGTCAATATCAATTCGTAACATTATCCAATTTGTGTAATTCGTGTCAATCATGCCGAACAGAAAAAGAATACTATTAGCCGAAGATGAGGAACATCTTTTGGAAGCTATAAAGCTTAACCTTGAGCTGGAGGGTTACAAGGTTTCAACTGCCACCAATGGCAAAAAAGCACTGCAAAAATTTAAAGAGGAGCGTTTTAACCTGGTAATCCTGGATGTGATGATGCCGGAGATAGACGGGTTTGTTGTTGCCGAAACCATCAGGCTGGAAAACTCCGAAGTTCCGATCATGTTTCTCACCGCCAAAAACACCAACGAGGATAAAATTTCGGGCCTGAAAAAAGGAGCTGATGATTACCTCACCAAGCCCTTCAACCTCGAGGAACTTATACTCAGGGTAAACAACCTCGTAAAGCGCAGCCTTAAAGGCGACGACCTTAAAGAGTTCAATAGCTATAAGATCGGCGATAAAACTATCCACTTCAATTCATTTGAACTGGTGAATGAAGACGGGTCGATCACGCCTTTAACCAAAAAGGAAACCATGCTGCTAAAGCTTTTGATCGAGCGCCGCAATGATGCTGTTTCGCGCGAGCAGATACTGGAGACGGTATGGAATTATGATGTTTATCCCTCAACCCGTACCATCGACAATTTTATTCTTACGTTCCGAAAATATTTTGAACCCGATCCGAAAAATCCGGTTTATTTTCATTCGATCCGCGGCGTGGGATATAAATTCACCGATAATCACCATTAATGTTTAGCAACCGTACCCGTTTATTCATCGGCATTATCTTTTTGCTGTCGCTGGTAATACTGGTGGATAAGCAAATGTACGAACTGTCATCCCTGGCACTAATGTTTATCGTGCTGCTCGGCTGGGATTATATCCGGCAAGGGACGCTTGTGGTTGCGGCCCGTTATTTCCATCACAAAGACTATGAAAATGCCGAACGCTCACTGCTGGAAATATTAAGACCAGAATGGCTGAGTAAGAATAGGCGCGGGTATTACGAATTTTTAATGGGGGGGGTTTGCCTGCAAAAACAGGATTTTGACGATGCCGAAAAGCATTACGAGATTGCCGCGCAATATCCGCTTCGCTCGGTAAACGACCACGTAGCCGCATTGGTGCATGTGGCCAACATCAGCATAAGGCTGGGCAATCCCGAAAAAGCCCGGGCCTACCTCGAGCTTACCGAAAAATACCACGAAAAAATAAACGCAAAAATGAGGGATGTTATCAAGCGCCTTCACGACGAATTAAAAAGGCAGCGGACTTAGGGCCGGGGCCGGATACGACTATATGATTGATTCTTTACTGATAAAAGCTGCATTTTCGCAACCTACGGAACGCCCGCCGGTATGGATGATGCGGCAGGCGGGCCGTTTTATGAAGGAATATTGGGATATCAAGAACAAATATTCTTTCCTCGAAATGTGTAAGACGCCGGAGATCGCTGCGGATGTTACCATGCTGCCGGTCGACCTTCTCGGTGTCGACGCGGCGATTTTGTTTTCGGATATTCTTGTTACTGCCGAAGCCATGGGCGGAGACCTGAGCTTCACTCAAGGCGTGGGCCCTAAATTTGCCAACCCGGTACGAAATGAAGCGGATATCGAAAAATTGGAAACGGCGGTTGTTCATAAATTGCAATATGTTGCCGATGCCATAAAAGTTGTGCAGCAACGCTTAGACGGAAGCATCCCGCTGATCGGGTTTGCCGGCGCGCCGTTTACGGTGATGAGCTACCTGATTGAAGGCGGATCGTCCAAAGACTTTAAACTAACTAAACTGTTCATGCACAATGAACCGGAATTGGCGCACCGGCTGTTGGCCAAGATCGCGACGGTTACTGCCGATTATCTTAACCTCCAAATAGCCGCTGGCGTAAATGCCGTCCAGATATTCGACAGTTGGGCACAGGCGCTGGCCTGGGACGATTACAAGGAATTTTCACATCGCTATATCGCTGAGATCATCAGTAAGCTGAACAGGACGGGCATCCCTGTAATTTCGTTTTGCAAAGGCAGCTCGGTTTTTGCGCCGCTAATGGCCGAGGCAAAGCCCGACGTGATCTCGATCGACTGGAACGGGGACTTGCTTGATATCAAAAAACGCTTACCCGCGGGGATCGCCGTCCAGGGCAATCTCGATCCGCACATCTTGTATGCCGATAAAAAGGTAATAAAAGAACGCATTTATCGCCTGTTCGACAGGATGAGTGGCGAGAATGGTTTTATATTTAATTTGGGCCATGGCATTATGCCCGACATACCGTTTGATAATGTGAAGTACGCGGTGGAGATAATAAAAGAATACCGGCACCGCCCCCCGACCCCCTAAAGGGGGAGTAGAAGAGCATAAACCGCCTGCAGGTTGGGATAAAAGGTGGGCGTTATTTAGATAGAGATTCAAAAAGTTCCCCCTTTAGGGGGTTAGGGGGCGAGTTATGTATCCATATATTCTTTCCATACACATCATCTTCGTAGTCTGCTGGTTTGCGGGACTGTTTTACATGGTGCGCCTTTTTATTTACCATACCGAGGCGCAGGAAAAACCCGAACCTGATAAAACAATTCTTTCCACCCAGTTTGAATTGATGGAGCGCAAACTGTGGTATATTATTACGGTTCCATCTATGGTGTTTGTGCTGGCTGCGGGGATAACCATGCTTATTATTGTTCCGGGTTGGCTAAAGCAGCCATGGATGCAGATAAAGCTTTGCTTTGTGGCTGGCTTATTGGCATACCATTTTGTCTGCCGGCACCAGATGAAACAAATGGCCCGGGGAGTCTTTAAATGGACCTCGACGAGGCTGCGCATATGGAATGAAGTAGCAACCCTTTTTCTGTTTGCTATTGTTTTCCTTGCCGTTTTAAAGGATGCCTTAAACTGGATTTACGGCACTTTTGGGTTGATCCTGCTGGCAATTATTCTGATGATTGCGGTGAAAATATATAAACGTATTCGCGCAAAAAGTTAACCGACGTTTTATTAAATAAGCCGATAAGTTTACTGCCCACACCCCGCCACATTCATGCCGTCTTTAAAAACCGATTGAATTGCCTCCATCAACCTGAAGTATGACGCCGGTGACATATTTTGCCGCTTCAGATACCAGGTAAAGTACCGCGCCGGCAACGTCATCCGGCTCGCCCAATTTACCCATCGGCGTGCGCGAAAGCACTTTTTGTTTTCGTTGCGGATCGTTATCCAGTGCTTTTGCCAACATGTCGGTCGCAATAAAGCCGGGCGCTACGCAATTTACCCGTATCCCTTGGGGCGACAGTTCCACTGCCATAGCCCTCGTGATGCCCTCGATTGCCGTTTTAGCGGCCGTGTAAGCGATTACATAAGGAATGCCATATTGGGCCGCCATCGAACTTATGTTGATGATACAGCCATTCTTTTGCTGAAGCACCGCTTTAGCCACTTCGCGGCTGATCACAAATACCGATGTAAGGTTGGTTTGGATGATCTGCTGAAAATCTTCATCGGTAACCTCGGTAAAAGGCTTTTTCTGATTAATCCCGGCATTATTGATCAATATATCTATTTGTCCGAATTCTTCTGTGATGGCGCTGATCAATTGAGGAATTGCTTTCAGGTCAGCCAGGTCAAGGACTTTATAAGTGCAAAGTCCTCCAAGGGTTGCGGCGGCATCTTTCAATTTTTGCTCATTTCTGCCAATCATGACCGTCCGGATATCATTTTCTACCAGTTTTTTTGTAATCGCTAGCCCCAGGCCCGATGCACCTCCGGTAACTATTGCGAGTTTTGTCTTTTTATCCATGTCTGGTGAAGATTTGGGCACTATTTGGCAAATTTAAATTGCCCGATTGGATTATATTTACTTTTACAAGTGTATGAAAAGGCTTTTAAAATTAGCTGCAGGGATATCGTCATTATTAACGATCATATCTATTAGTAGAAGTTATGCACAAGGCAGCCAATCCTATATCAGTACAACATATATAAAAGGCTCTTTTAAGCTTTCAGTGGCAGGTAAACCAGCCCCCATCTATATCAGTGATTCCGATTACCCTGGAGTGATCAGGGCGGCGAAAGATCTTCAAAAAGACATTTTCTCCGTTACCGGGGCACAGCCTTTATTTTCAACCGGGGATATCCCGGAAAAAGCAGGCGCAATTTTAATTGGCACCATTGGGAAAAGCGAGCTGATAGATGACCTCGTAAAGCGAAAAAAGCTCCGGGTGGACGATATTGCCGGTAAATGGGAAACCTATTTAATACAGGTAGTTGAAAATCCATTGCCTGGCGTTAAGGAGGCGCTGGTGATTGCCGGCAGCGATAAACGCGGAACCATTTTCGGCATTTATGATGTATCGGCAAAAATTGGTGTTTCGCCCTGGTACTGGTGGGCAGATGTACCGGTGAAATTGCAAAGAAATCTTTACGTTTTGCCCGGCAGGCATACCGATGGCGAACCGGCAGTGAAATACCGCGGCATTTTTATTAATGACGAAGCGCCGTCTTTTTCAGGCTGGGCGGCAGAGAAATTTGGCGGCATTAATCATAAGGCATATGAAAAGGTTTTTGAGCTGATCCTGCGATTAAAGGGCAATTATCTATGGCCCGCTATGTGGGGGAATGCTTTTAATGACGATGATAAGGCCGACCCGGAACTGGCGGACGAATACGGTATTGTGATGGGCACATCGCATCACGAACAAATGGACAGGGCGCAGCAGGAATGGAAAAGATATGGCAAGGGCGCCTGGAATTATGAAACTAACGGAGCGGCGTTGAGAGACTTTTGGAAAAAAGGCATTGAGCAAATGGGGTCGAAGGAAACCATCGTAACCATTGGAATGCGCGGAGATGGAGATATGCCCATGACCGGGGGAAGCAATATTGATCTGCTTGAAAAGATCGTTGACGATCAGCGTAAAATTATAGCTGATGTTACCGGGAAAGACGCTTCACAAACGCCGCAAATATGGGCCTTATATAAAGAGGTGCAAACCTATTATGATAAGGGCATGCGCGTGCCGGATGATGTCACTTTACTATTATGCGATGATAATTGGGGAAATATCCGGAAGCTGCCAAAACTAACGGACCCGGCGCGTAAGGGCGGCTATGGGATCTATTATCATTTTGATTATGTAGGCGATCCACGGAATTATAAATGGCTAAACACCAACCCGATCTCAAAAACGTGGGAGCAGATGCACCTGGCATATGCCTATGGTGCAAAACAGGTATGGATTGTAAATGTGGGCGACATGAAGCCTATGGAATTCCCGATCAGCTTTTTTATGGATTATGCCTGGGCGCCCGAGAAATGGCCGGCTGACCGGTTAGCGGAATACACGCGTTTATGGGCAAGGCAGCAGTTTGGCAAGTCCTATGAAAACGAGATAGCGGATATACTGACCAAATACACCCTATACAACGCGCGGCGCAAACCTGAACTGCTTGATGAACACACCTACAGTTTAACACATTACCGCGAATTTGAAACCGTAGCCGGTGACTATGACCGTTTAAGGGATAAGGCGCAATTGCTGTATAAAAAGATGCCTGGAGCTTATAAAGATGCTTACTATGAATTGGTATTGCATCCTGCGGAGGCTTGTTCAAATTTGAATGATCTTTATTTCGCGACAGCAAAAAATCATTTATATGCCGCACAGGGAAATGCTGCTGAAAGTGATATGGCTGCGCAGGTTAAAAGATTCTTTGCGAAGGACGCCGAAATATCCAGGTATTACAACAAAACGCTGGCCAATGGCAAGTGGGATCACATGATGGATCAAACCCACATTGGCTATACCTACTGGCAGGAGCCGCCGGTAAACAGAATGCCCGAGGTGAAACAGGTAGACATGCCGGTAGCCGCAGGTATGGGGGTAATGGTTGAAGGCTCGAACGGCTGGTGGCCAAAAGACACATTGAAAGCCTCCCTGCCTGAATTCAATTCTTATGAAAAGAACAGCTACTATGTCGATATTTTCAACCGGGGCCAAACAGCTTATAGCTATAACATTAAAGCGGACAAACCGTGGATCAAATTTACCGCGCCAAATGGAACAGTGAACAAGCAACAGCGTATATGGATCAGTGTCGACTGGGATAAGGCGCCTATTGGGCTTTCAAAAATACCGGTCACCATAGCCGGCGCCGAAAGCACTGTTGTTATAGAAGCGACCGCAAATCACCTGTCAGCCTTGCAGCAAAAACATATGAGCGGATTCATTGAAAGCAGTGGATATATTTCTATCGAAGCAGGTCATTATACGCGTAAAATAAATGGTGTGGGGATTGATTGGATAACCTTGCCTGATTATGGGCGCACCTTCGATGGTGTTACCACATTGCCGGTTACAGCAAGATCCCGACAGCCCGGTGGTAATAGTCCGCACCTTGAATACCGATTGAATTTATCAGATACAGGAGAAGTAAAGATTGAAGCATATATATCACCCACGCTTGATTTCACCAATGCAAAAGGATTGCATTATGCCGTTTCGATGGATGACGAACAGCCGCAAATTGTGAATATTAATGCCGATGAGTCCGACGTTGCCTGGAAGACTGACGTGGCCAATAACATAAAAATCCTAATAACCAGGCATCATATCGGGCAGCCGGGTGTACATATTTTAAAATACTGGATGGTTGATCCTGGGGTAGTTCTGCAAAAAATTGTGATCAATGCCGGTGGTGAACAGCCCAGCTATTTAGGGCCGCCGGAGAGTTATCGGCGGTGATTTTTAATGCGATTCTTCCGTAAATTCCAATTTGTACTTACTTCTTGATAAACCCCATTTTGCTGGTGTCCGTATTGGATAGCGTTGGGTAAATATCGTCTGCTGTATTAGGTTTACCGTCCTTGCTAACGGAAAATAATGAGTATTTGTTCCCAACTTTTCGATACTGGTAAATAATTGATTTCTTATTCCTTTTAAATATCTGTATAGGATCATCGATAGATATAAAGCTATCTTTTGTTTCTATTTGATGTAGACTGTCTGGATATGACCCGTTTTGAAGTTTATAGAATTCGATGCTTTTTACCAGATCATTTAATTGAGTTTGGGCAATGCTTGCGAATCCATCCTCGGTTGCGCCGCTCGTTTCTGTATAATAAATCATTGAGGCATAGATCACAACGGTAATCAGCATGCCGATTACTCCCATGATGACAAATACCCTATCCTTGTAATGTACAATTCTTAGCATAAGGACCAGGAAGCCGACAAAAAATCCCACCACCGGTAATACACATAATATTGCTAACAGGTAGCCAGGCTTAAAAGTAAACGATGGCTTAGATTGACTACCCCTTACCTGGGCTTTGCCGCTCGTGATAAGACTGATAAAATGGGCTGCCTGATCTGCGGACGAAAAACACCGGATGGGTAAAAGACAGTAACCTGTATAACGCGGTTTTATGAACACATAATTTTCGGTTTTCCCTATTTGTTCAATGTCTTCGTGCTTAAGAAAAGTTGCCCTGGTTTCATCCGTTATCTCAATCCCGGAAGCAAAAGGTGTGTAAGTTCGCTTACCATTTGGGAAGGGCAGTTTATCATGGTAGGCTTTAATCTTTCTTCCCGAAAGAAAATAGGGAATTCCAAAGAAGAATGGCAGCAATATTATTCCGTTAACGACCATATTTACCAGATAAGAAGACGTCACTCGAATAAAGCTCGATAAAATGAGGTCGACCCCCAACAAAATAATCAGTTGCTGCAGCCATATTCTTTTGAAAATATAGACGTGATAAAAATCGATGTGATCGCGTTCGGTGATTTCGGTCGTTATTTCCATACAGGTCACAATTGGAACTGGTATTCTCCAATAAACTGGCTATTTGTAAGCCTCTTCTTCAATCTCAATCTTTCCCCACAATTCCCCCAGCCCCTTTTGATTCTCAACAGTGACATATAAGCACAAAGCCAGATTCACCAATTCCGTTTTCGACTTGATACCGGTCAGTTCCTGGGCTTTGGCCAGTAACTGGTCGTCTATATCAATACTCGTTCTCATACTGCTAATATACTCATTCATTGCTCCTTCACCGCAACCAACACGCTCGTCCTTCCTTCTCTCACATCGGGATTAATCCCAACTGTCATTAAAAATGTCCCGCTAAATACACCGCCTGCAATCGTTGATTTCGCGCCCGGGAATAAATTCACTTCGCTTACCGAATAATTTTTATCAGGGTTTAGGCCCTTTAGCCTGATGGGTAGTTTACTGCCCGTTGCATACCGGTTGTTGACCAGGTAACTGAACATGATCGCCGTGCTTTTAGTAGAGTCCACGTACATCAGCGATGCAACGTCATTGCTCCAGGGGTCCTGCAGGCGGTACTGATCGCCATGCCAGATCGGTTCCGAAAATTCCTTATAGGTTTTAACGGCCTGCTGGCAAAAGGTCAATTCATCGGGTTTCAGCTTACCGATCACGATATCGAAACCTAATTTGCCCATCATGGCAACATCCACACGGAATTTGAGCGGTTCCTTGCCCCAATCGGTAACATGGTTTGAGCTGGCCAGGGCCGGGTAGAAATAAGAGTACTCCCACTGGATAAATATCCTTTCGATCGGCTCGGTATTATCGCTGGGCCAGTATTCGGTAAAGTATTTCAGCGCGCCATAATCCACCCTGCCGCCACCGCCGGAACACAGCATCATCGGAGTTTTAGGATATTTGGCGCGCAAACGGTCAAGGACTTTATACAGGCCCAGTACGTAATCCGTATAGAAATTTCCCTGGTGGCGCTCATAAGCTGAATAAGCGTTATAGATTATGGAGTTACAATCCCATTTGATATACGCCAAATCGGAATTTTTGGTGAAAAGGCCGTCCACGACGTTAAACACGAATTCCTGCACTTTCGGGTTGCTGAGGTCGAGCACCAATTGGTTGCGCATATAGTATTCGGGCCGCTGCGGCTGCTTCACCACCCAATCCGGATGCTTTTCGTACAATTCGCTTTTGGGGTTGACCATTTCGGGTTCGACCCAAATACCGAATTTCACGTCATCCTGGCTTGCCTGTTTGGTAAGAAAAGCAATATCATCAGGCAATTTGGCTGTGTTCGGCTGCCAGTCGCCGAGGCCTTCGTGGTCGTTGTTGCGTGGGTATTTATTGCCAAACCATCCATCATCCAGCAAAAAGAGGTCAACGCCCAGGGTCTTCGTATCCTGTAAAATACCGGCAAGCTTTTGCTCATCAAAATTAAAATAAGTCGACTCCCAATTATTCAGCAACGTCAGTCGTGGACCATCTCCGTCCACAATCTTATATTTCCTTGCCCAGGTTTGGAGGTCCCTGCTGGCCTCGCCTTTCCCATTATGGCTTAGCGTATAAACAAATTTAGGGGTCGTAAATTCTACTCCGGGTTTAAGCAGGTAGTCAGCCTGGTAATTGTTGATACCGGCGATCACCCGCAGGCCATTTGTCGGGTCTTCTTCCAGGTCGATCCGGTAATTCCCGCTCCATTCCAGGTTGCCGTAAAGCACTTCCCCATCGTCCTCGGTTGAAGTCCTGTTGAGCGATACCATAAAAACCGGCGGCTGAAAAAGATCTGCCCGTGTGCCTAATTTGGTATCGAGGGTTTTTATACCGTGGTCAAGCTGTTCTTCTTCGGGCCGCATTTCCTGTGCCCACTCACCGTGATAATGCCTTAGCCAGTAGCTGTTTGCCTGCAGGTACAGGTTGGCCGAAGCATATTTCTGTAATACCACGTCGCTCTTTTCATGGTGCCGGATAACGCTCCATTGCTCGGTCACGTCTTCGTTGAAGTAGGTTTGGTAGTTCAGGGTAACCTCAAAATCATAAACCGAATCTTTCAGGTTGACGCTGGTTAAGCTGACGTCGTCGCTGAGCTTTGTTGTAGTGAAATTCACATATTTCAGGTCGAGTGATTTATTGCCATCGGCATGTGTGACAGCGATAGCCGGCTCGAGCAGGTTACGTGCGCCTGCGGGGGTATAGGCATAATTGTAACCGGCCGTAGTTCTGTCGAGCCGGAACGCCTTTTCAACCGAAGCATATTCATTTTTATCGGCCAGCTTTTTTCCGAAGTAAACCGAATACACATACCCCTCGCTGCTAACCTGCAAAACCAGCGCGTTGGTCCGGGTTTCTATTGGTATAACCACCGGCTGCGCGAGGGCGATAACAGGTAAGCCTGCAAATAAAAAGGCACATAAGATTGCACTTAAAAGCTTCCTGGGGATAGCAATATTCATAATTGGTTATAATTTACTTTCCTATAACTTAAGTTATTTTTGCCGAAACTTCAGTTGCAGCTTCTTTCGGTCCCGATAGCTATCGGGATTCGGACTAATTGGTATAAATAATGCCGTCCTTCATCACCAGCTTTACCTGTTTAACCGCTTTTATATCTTCGGAAGGATTGCCTTCAACGGCAACAAGGTCGGCAAGAAATCCCGGCTTTACGTTCCCTAAAGTCTTGAGGCCAAATACCCCGGCGTTTACCGAAGTTGCCGAGCGTAAAACATCAATCGGTTTCATGCCATACTCTGCCATCAGCACCATTTCCCGGGCATTGTCGCCATGGGGAAACACACCTACGTCGCCGCCCATGCAAATGGTAACGCCGGCTTTCATCGCTTCGGTAAAAATGTAGTGCTTGCGTTGCACCCCGGCCGGCTCCGGATCGATCCCTTTTTTCCAGCCATGGTAGCTGGCAATTGCCTCAGTGGCCGCAACGGTCGGGCAAAGCGCGATGCCTTTTTCCTTCATCATAGCAAACAGTTCCGGTGTGCCGCCATCGCCGTGCTCAATGGTATTAACGCCCGCTAATATGGCACGGCGCATTCCTTCTGTCGTCCCCGAATGTACCGCAACAATACGTCCGCTGCTATGGGCCACTTCAACCGCGGTTTTTAATTCCTCCAATGTGAAAGTTGGGGCAGCGGTATTATCCGGGCCCCAGCGGTAATCCACGTAAATTTTTACAACATCGGCGCCATGCCCAATTTGAGAACGAACCGCATGGGTGATTCCGTCGATTCCGTCTGCCTCCTCGCCACCTTTCAGTTCATCCGTTTCGTTCACCAAAACCTTGGGACCGTAACTTCCCGTTGCCACAATGGCGCGGGTTGCCACCAGCATCCTCGGTCCGGGGACTATTCCTTTTTCAATGGCAGTCTTCAAGCCTACATCGTCGTACCCGGCGCCCTCGGTGCCCAAATCGCGTACAGTAGTAAAACCGGCCATCAGGGTTGCTTTCGCATGCGTCACAGCCCTGGCGGTACGCTCTGCGCGGCTCTCTGTTAGAACCTGGTCGTCCCAGCTGGTTTCGTTATAAGGATGCAGGAATAAATGGGAATGCCCTTCGATCATTCCGGGCATCAGGGTTTCGCCTTTTAAGTCGATGGTGGTTACAGAAGAAGGGATGGTTAGCGAAGATGGAACACCAGCGGCTTCAATATGATTACCCTTAACAAGCACCCACCAGCCATCATGCATCTCCCGTCCGTCAAAAACGCGGTCGGGTTTCAATAGCGTATAGTGTTCAGTGTCGGGCTGGGCAAAACCAGCAAGGCAGAAAAGAATCAAAATAAGAACGACCAGACTTTTCTTCATTATAAGGATTTACTTATTTCTTCAACTACAAGGGACGATGGAGAACTAAAATCGAAATTGGCCGCCAATCCCGCTTAATAAGGCGAAACTTCGCAAATTTATTAGCACTGGCGTTTATCGGCGTTTGTAAATTTAAAGCGATAACCGTGATAACGGTCAAAATAATTAAAATTATTTTCGCGGCGATGCAACCATTACCCCATGCTTTCCATCTTACTTGTAAATTATTTTTTTGGAGCACAAGTACAATATTCCTGAGTTAGTACGACGCTGTAAGGCTGGGGAGCGAAAAGCCCAGGAATTGCTGTACAAGCAATTTGCCTCAAAAATGCTGGGGGTATGCTGCCGGTATGCCAAAGACAAAATGGAAGCCGAAGATATGGTGCAGAATGGTTTTATAAAGGTGTTTCAAAAAATTAACGACTTCCGCGGCGAAGGCTCATTTGAAGGATGGATCAGGCGGATAATGGTAAATGCCTCTATAGAGTATTATCGGAAACACAACCGGATGATGCAACTGGCAGACTTAGGAGAGGCGGATTCAGAAGCGTCGGGCAATCCGCTGGCAATCGCAAAGCTGGAGGCTAATGATTTGCTTGTTTTGATCCAGCAGCTTTCGCCGGGCTACAGAATTGTTTTTAACTTGTATGCCATCGACGGGTATTCGCACAAGGAAATTGCGGCGATCGTAGGAATTACCGAAGGGGCATCGAAGTCGCAGTTGTCAAGGGCGCGTAGTATACTAAGGGAACAGGTGACAAAAATGGAAAGGAAAATCTATGGATATGCAGGATAAGGAATTTGATGAGGTGTTCCGCTCAAAGCTGGAAGACTTTGAAAGTGAGCCTGCGGGTCATGTTTGGCCGGCTATCGAACAAGGGCTGAACTCAGGCAATAAAAGAAAGACTTTGCTGCCATGGCTGAGTGCAGCTGCAAGCGTTGTCATAATGGCGACCGCTGCCGGGGTGCTGGTTTTTACGAGGCATGGCTCCGTAACGCACGGTCCGGTAAAAGCCGCTGCATCCCAAACCGCAGGCATTAAAAATACTGGACTGGTTACAGTAAACCCCGTCCACAGCCACGAGTCAGGAACACGGCCTGATGCTTCACGCCGGCAAGACCGGTCTGGATATCAAACGATACCGGGCAGGATAATTGCAAAGAACGCGCCTGCAAACAATATCGATACCATGCCGGCTCGATCCGGGGCTTACAAACAAGGTGATGCCGGGTTGACCGGCAATATAGCGCACCAGCAAATTACAACAAGCAAAGCGGTAGTTCCGGATAAGGATGTCCAATTAACAGCAAGTTCGGTCACGGACCTGGCACTTAAAGCGACGCCGGACCACATAGATAGTCCAGTGACAGCGATGATTAAGACCGACACGGCAAAGGTCAAACAAAGGCATAAGATTCACAGCTTCGGCGACCTGGTGAACCTGGTGGTAGATAAAGTCGACAAAAGCAAAGACAAGCTCATCGTGTTCTCAAAAGATGACGAAGATGACGCACATATAACCAACGTAAACCTTGGTGCTGTAAAAACTAAAAAAGGAGAATAAACAAAAAAATAGCCCGCTCCGGGCGTTAAAATTATCAATACACATGAAAAAAATATTACTTGCAATCCTGATTTCAGGTACTGCCGGGCTTGCCTTAGCGCAAACGGCCGATACGGTAAAAAAATCAACCGATACCACTAAACATGCAGCCGACACTTCTGGCTCATTTACCATCCACTATGGCGGTCATTTTAACGATAAAGACACTTCGCACCACAAGGATAAGAGCTATCCACGCGGGTTTATCGGGATCACTTTTTCGCGGTTCGACCTCGGGCTGGCAAAGCTGGTCGACAACGGAAGCCTTACCCTGCAGCCGCAAAACAAGTTTTTAAATTACCGTGCGTGGAAGACCAGCAATGTGGGTTTCGATGTTTTCCAGATGGGCCTGCGGTTCAGCCAAAACTTCAGGATATATCTTTCCGGGGGCTTCGACTGGACGCTGATCAGGCTGGAAGATAACATAACTATTTTGAAGGATCAGCCCGTGTTGAGCTATAAGCAGGATGACGTCGATTATAGTAAAAATCGCTTCTCATCGAGCTATCTGCGCGTCCCGCTCTCATTTGATTTCAGGACGAACGAGGATAGGCACGGCACACGTTGGCACTTCGTTTTCGGGCCCGACGGCGGTGTGCTGCTGGAGGGTATGGTTAAGCAGATCAGCCAGGAAAACGGCAAGCAAAAGTTTTACAACCCGTATAACTACGCTAACTTTCGCTACGGTGGGTTTATCCGCCTGGGCTACGGGGCATTTGGCGTATTTGCCAAGTATTATGCTAACAACATGTTCCAGAACAGCCCGGAACAGGATGGGTTAAAGAATTTCTCGTTTGGATTAATGGTCGGGTTTTAATTTTGAGATTGCTTGTCAGACTGATTATTCAGACTTTAAAGGAGCTTAATTAAACCTGAAATTCGACGATCTTACTTCAAGCTTAATAATAGATCGTCTGCCAGCCGGCCCTTGAGTTTTCCAGCTTTGATATTTTCGGCATTTTTAAATGCCTTTTTTATTTGTCGGATTTCTTCTAACAAATCAGCATCAACTGCGGAAATATGCCTGGCCTGTACAAAGCAATGCTCTTTGATCAGCTTCATAAACACGTCAGCCTTGCTATCAGCCACGTCAACCAGGAACTTCATAATGGCGAATTTTATACAAAGCTATGATTTTTGATGCGAGAAAGTAAACAGGGGAAAAATACGATCTCAATTATTGATCAATATATCCTTGGCCATGATCATAGGCACACTGATATATTTCTTCTCCATGTAATTGATCACCTTTTCGAGCACGTCGCGGGATTGCTGGTCCATGCCCTGCACTTCTTCGGCAAAAACGGAATTGATTGCGGTATTTCGGATCTCTTTGATCTTTTCAGGAACCTGGCGCATGGCCACTTCGATGCGGCGCTGCTTCAGCTCAACCGTAAAAGCAGCTATATTCTGAGAGATGATCCCTTCGGCATGGGTAAGCTCGTCATAGCGCTCCTGCAGGTTTCTTTTGGCCACCTCGTTCAGCGACTGTACCTCGATATAATTCACCTGGAAATTTTTAAGCACTTCAGGAGCTGTATCATTCGGTACGGCAAGATCGACGATGGTTTTTTTGGTATTTTCGCCGTTGAGCAGGCTGGTATAAACTTCGGTGGTGAGGATGGGTTCGGTAGAGGAGGTGCAGGTGATGATGGCGTCGAAGCCTTTGTTGTATGTTTTTAAAGCATCCAGGCTGTAAGCTTCACCTTTCAGGTCGGCCGCCAGTTCGCGGGCTTTTGAAATTGTCCGGTTAAAGACCGCGAAGTTGGTGAACTTATGTTTTTGCAGGTATTTTGACAGGTTCCGGTTGGTTTCACCCGCCCCGATAATTAGAATTCGGGCATTGGTGGTCAGTTTCAAATCGCGCAATTTCCGGTAGGCCAATGAAACCACCGAAATCGGGTTTTTAGAGATGTTGGTATGCGTGTAAACCTCTTTCGCGGTTTTTACAATGCAATTCATAAACATGCGTAAGCCATCGCCGGTAAGGCCCGCCTCGCGGCAGTTTTCGTAGGCTTTTCGCAGCTGGGCAAGTATCTCTTTTTCGCCAACGATCATACTCTCCAGGGAGCAGGACGTACGCAGTAAATGATCAAGAGCTTCCTGGTCTTCATAGATCGACGCCGCTTCCAGGAAGGCGCAGGTTGATACCGGGCACATATCCATGTCGAGCGAGTGCATAAACTCCCTTGCAAACTGCTTATCAATGGTTTGCGGGGTTATCATTACAAACTCCACGCGGTTGCAGGTGGCGAGATAAAATATTTCGGAAATACCAAACCTGGTTTTAACCTTATGCAATTTATCGGTGAGATTTTCCTGGCAGATCACCAACTTCCCCAGTTCCTTCAGCGCGATCTGTTTATGCGTAAAAGCTATTACCTTTAGATACTTCAACGTAGTTTAAATTTTAACCCAACAAAAGTAACAGGATTCGCTAAACTCAGTGTCAACAGTCTGTCATACCATCGCATTTAGAATGGTTATAAATTACAGGCTGAAACGCATGGCGATACTTAAATTTGTTTGGGCGGGCTAATGTAAAATATTATATCTTTAAAAGTGAAAAAACTTAAAAAAGCAGGCCTTGTACTGCTCATGATCGGCTACCTGGCGGCTGGCGCCAATCATTTCCGGGTTCCCGCTTTTTACGTCCAAATTATCCCGCCTTATTTTCCGCATCCTGAAATTTTGAACATAATAGCCGGTTGCTGCGAGATCGGCTTAGCCATTTTATTGATATTTACCAAAACCCGCGAATTTGCCGCCTGGGGAATTATATTTATGCTCATTGCATTCATCCCGGTACACCTGCAAATGGTGCTCGATTCGCCTTATAAACTCAGCGGATCAATTGTATCGCCCATCATACTATGGATAAGGCTGATCGTATTGCAGCCGCTGCTTATCTGGTGGGCATGGTGGTATACCGATGGTGCATGGGGACGGAAAAATGTTTAATATTATACCGTGAAACTACACCAGGTTTTTAACCGCAAATGATCAGAAAACAATACTTTAATATACCCGGGGCAAAGGGGCGTGGAATGCTGATGGACCTAACTTTTGGCGATGCCGGGAAAAATTCACCCCTGATAATTTTTGCGCATGGTTTTAAAGGGTTTAAAGATTGGGGTTCGCACAACCTCGTGGCGCATTATTTTGCTGAAAACGGTTTCCGGTTTCTGAAATTTAACTTTTCGCATAATGGAACCACCACCGCCCATCCTGCGGAACTGGTCGACCTGATTGCATTCGCCGACAATACCTTTACGATCGAGCTAAATGATCTGACGGCGGTTATCGACTTTGCCTGCGGCGGCTCGGGCATGCCAACAGCTCCCTGGGTTTACCTGATCGGGCACAGCATGGGCGGCGGATTAAGCATCATCAAAGCCGCGGAAGATACGCGGATCAAAAAGCTGGTAACCATGTCGGCTATTTCAAGCTTCAGGGATTTGTGGCCAAAGTCGATTGAAACACAATGGCGGTTACAGGGTATCACCTATATTTTGAACAAGCGTACCGGGCAGGAGTTGCCTTTGAAGATCGGGCTGCTGGAAGATCTCGACAAATGCCCTGCGCGGCTTGATATACTTGCCAACGCCACCCGGGTGAAACAGCCCTGGCTGATCGCCCACGGCGACGCTGACCCGACCGTTCCGGTAAGCAGTGCTGAAGCGTTAAAAGCCGCGCAACCTCATGCAGAACTGTTGGTGGTGCCGGAAGCAGACCATACGTTCGGATCGTCGCATCCGTATACCGGCGCAGCAATGCCGCCCTTATTACTGGAGTTTTGTATGGCTTCGGTCAGATTTTTGAAAAAATAACATAAGCCTCCATTTGAGGGCAAACAATTATCGTAAATGTTGCTTAAGGCACTGGTTGCAGGTGAGCAACTTTGTAACATTTTGTCACCTCATGTTTTCTAACTACCACATAGGGCGGCTATATTTGATTAGTTTTACCATTTATGCGTATATCAGGAGCTCAAAAAAGGGGTGATAAGTTTATGAATACGGTTCCGACTGACGAAGCGGGCCTTTCAAAAATGATTCCTATTTTAAAAGAATACATCAACAACTCAGCTGAAAATACACCTAAAAACCCACTCGGCCCATTTAAAACGGATTCATCGATTTATCAGAAGCCACCGGAAAGTGGCCTCCGCGTTACCTGGATGGGCCATTCGAGCCTCCTCATTGAAATAGACGGCAAAACCATTCTCACCGACCCGGTTTGGAGCGAGCGCGCCTCATTCCTTCCATTTTTGGGGCCGAAGCGGTTTTTTGAACCGCCGCTGGCATTAAAAGACCTGCCTCATCTGGATGCAATTATTATTTCTCACGATCATTACGACCACCTCGACAAAGCGACCATCAAACATTTTGCGGGCAGCACTATTCCCTTTATTTGCACACTGGGCGTCGCCAAATACCTAACCAGCTATGGTATCGTGGCCAACTTTATTACCGAATTGGATTGGGGCGACAGTATAATGGTCGACCAGCAAGGCTGTGTTATAACCGCAGCCCCGGCCAGGCATTTCAGCGGTCGGGGAATCATCAACCGCGACGAGACCCTGTGGGCCTCATTCGTGATAAAAGGAAATAAACACAAGATCTTTTATGGGGCGGATTCAGGCTGGTTCGATGGATTTAAAAAGATCGGCGATATTTATGGCCCTTTCGACCTGACCATGCTGGAGATCGGCGCTTACGGAAAATACTGGCCGGATATTCACATGGGCCCTGATCATGCGTCCGACGCGCACCTTGCCCTCCGGGGCAAACTAATGATGCCTATCCACTGGGGCACCTTTAACCTGGCCCCGCACGCCTGGTACGAACCAATTGAAAGGCTTGCCACATACGCAAAAGAAAAAGATATCAAGCTGTTTGCGCCAACACCCGGCGAACCAACCGAGGTAAAAGAATATGTTTCGGGATGGTGGAAGAAATATTTATAAATGTGCGGTTTGTCGATGTGGCGACGCTGGACAGGATTGATGGATGGATAACGCTTATAACTTCCCGGCTAGCCTTTTAACTTTCACATCTCTGGTGTAAATAGCCTTAGCCGAAATGTCGATCGCACCTGCTTTCGGCCTTCCGTACTTCCGTACTTTCGGACTTCTTCTATATAATATTCAACATCTTCTGCGTCGCCTTAATAGCGCATACCGTTTGATCGGAGTCCAATCCGCGGGTAATGAATTTTTTCTTTTCGGTTTCCCAGGTGATAATAGCTTCGCACAATGCGTCGGAGCTGCTTCCCGGCGCAATGCGTACCGCGTAGTCAACTAACTGGGGCAAACTCCTTTTTTTCTTGGTATAAACCTTAGTCAGGGCGTTCATAAAAGCATCAAACTGACCGTCCCCCTGCGCGTTTTCTTCGAATTTTTCGCCTTCCATGCTTACCGAAATAGTTGCTGATGGACGCAAACCCATGGCATTCATGAGTACATACGACTCCACAATAACCTTCTGCTGGTACAGGCTGCTGTCCAGCACATCCGAAATAATATAAGGCAGGTCTTCTTTGGTCACCACTTCTTTCCGGTCGCCCAGCTCAATCACCCTTTCGGTAACTTTCTTGAGATCTGCATCATTGAGCTTCAGGCCAAGTTCCAAAAGATTTTTTTCGATGTTGGCCTTCCCGGAAGTTTTGCCTAAAGCGTATTCGCGTTTTCGGCCGAAACGCTCCGGCAGCAGGTCGTTAAAATAAAGATTATGTTTGCTGTCGCCGTCGGCATGAACGCCGGCGGTTTGGGTGAAAACGTTGGCTCCGACGATCGGCTTATTGGAGGGTATCCTGATCCCCGAAAATGTTTCCACGAGTTTACTGACCTTGTGAATGGACGATTCTTTCAGCCCGATCTCCACCTCCGGCTCAAAATCGTTCAAAACCGCAACGGTGCTTGCCATGGCTGCGTTTCCCGCGCGCTCACCCATTCCGTTTACCGTTAAGTGTAAACCGTTGGCGCCGGCTTTTACAGCTTGTAATACATTGGCAATGGCCAGGTCATAATCGTTGTGCGCGTGAAAATCAAGATGCAATGCCGGGTAAGCCGACCGGATATCACTCACGAATCGGAAGGTCTCTTCTGGCGTTAAAATGCCGAGGGTATCCGGAAGGAGTATCCGCTTAACCGGCTGTGTCGATAAGAAATCCAATAACTCATAAACATAGGCTGGTGAATGGCGCATACCATTGCTCCAGTCTTCCAGGTAAACATTGGTTTGAATCCCTTTGTTTTGTGCAAGCGTAATCACCTTGCCAATCTCGCAAAAATGTTGCTCGGGTGTTTTTCTAAGCTGGTGGGTTAAATGGTTTAGCGACCCCTTAGTTAACAGGTTTTGTACTTTAACCCCTGATTGTATCATCCAATCGATCGATACCCCATTATCAACAAATGATAATACCTCGATGCGGTCGGTATAGCCATTCTCTTCTGCCCAGCTCAAAATGCTTTTTACCGCCTGGAATTCACCTTCCGAAACACGGGCCGAGGCAATTTCGATCCTGTCGACATTTAGCTCCTCAAGTAAAAGCTGCGTGATCGTAAGTTTCTCCGAAATGGAAAACGACACGCCGGATGTTTGTTCGCCATCCCTGAGCGTGGTGTCCATTATTTCTATTTTTCTTCTGTTCATGAGCCGGGTTTTCTTTGGTTCGGTTGAGTGACGATTTGAGAGTCAGGAGTCTGGAGCCAAGGTTAAAATAAGGTCTTGTTGACCTTTATCTTTTTTCACGACTCCTGAAACTTGCTTCCTGATTCCTTTTAGAGCGGCAGACTCGCAGCAAACTCCTTTATATCGGATTTGATATTTAGCAGGTAATCGATATCGTCAAAACCATTCGTCAAATTATCCTTTTTGTAGGAACTGATATCGAAGCTTTCTTTTTCGCCGGTCGGGAGGATGGTGATAGTCTGCTCAGGCAGGTTTACTTCGATCTCAGTCTTGGGATCACCGATAATCGCAGTAAACATCTTTTCCAAAAACCCGGGACTAACCTGCACTGGCAGCACACCGATATTTAAGCAGTTATTTTTGAAGATATCCGCAAAAAAGCTCGACACCACACAACGGAAGCCATAGTCGTAAACGGCCCAGGCGGCATGTTCGCGTGAGGAGCCGGAACCGAAGTTTTTGCCCCCAACCAGGATTTTTCCGCTGTAAGTAGGGTTGTTCAATACAAAATCCTTTTTGGGCGTATTGTCACTGTTATAGCGCCAGTCGCGGAAAAGGTTATCGCCAAAGCCAACACGTTCTATAGCCTTTAAGAAGCGGGCTGGGATGATCTGGTCGGTATCCACGTTCTCTATCGGAAGCGGCACCGCTGTGCTTGTCAGTATATTAAATTTATCGTAAGCCATTTTTCTTGGGATTTTACCGATTACTTTTTGATTTCACCGATTTTGTTATTTTTGGGATTTCACCGATTTTTTGATGATTTCACCGATTAATGTTTTCTTTCCTAATCTCTGGTCTCTAATCTCCAGTCTCTAACCTAAACCAATTCCTCAATCAGCTCCCTTGGGTCGGTCACCTTTCCGGTAACAGCTGCGGCAGCGGCTACCAGCGGGCTGGCCAGCATGGTGCGCGCACCGGGGCCCTGGCGCCCCTCGAAGTTACGGTTCGAGGTACTTACCGCGTATTTGCCTGCCGGGACTTTGTCGTCATTCATGGCCAAACAGGCCGAACAACCGGGCTGACGAAGGGTAAAGCCTGCTTCAGTCAATATATCCAGCAAACCTTCTTCCCTGATCTGGCTTTCAACAATGTGCGAGCCCGGCACCAGCCAAACGGTAACTCCATCAGCTTTGTGCTTGCCTTTTACCAGGGAAGTAAACGCCCGGAAGTCTTCGATACGACCGTTGGTGCAGCTGCCTACGAAAACGTAATCTACCTTTTTGCCCAGCATGTGGTCGCCTTCATGGAAACCCATGTAGTTTAACGATTTCTCATACGTAGCGGCGCCCCCTTCAACATCTCCAGCATCCGGTATATCGTGCGAAATGCCCATACCCATGCCCGGGTTTGTCCCATAAGTGATCATCGGTTCGATCTTGCTGCCGTCGAAAGTAAATTCCTTATCAAAAACAGCGTCAGCGTCACTCTTTAGCGTTTTATAATATGCCAGTGCTTTATCCCAGGCTGCACCTTTAGGAGTAAATTCGCGGCCCTTTACATAATCAATGGTGGTTTCGTCCGGCGCTATCATTCCACCACGGGCGCCCATCTCAATGCTCATGTTACAAACCGTCATCCGGCCCTCCATGCTCATATTCTCGAAAACTTCGCCGGCGTACTCCACAAAATAACCGGTAGCGCCTGATGTGCTCAACTGCGAAATAATAAACAAAGCAGCATCCTTTGGCACAACGCCTCTGCCCAGCTTACCGTTAAGGGTAATGCGCATCTTTTTTGGCTTTGGCTGCATGATGCACTGCGTTGCCAAAACCATTTCTACTTCGGAAGTGCCGATGCCAAAGGCAATGGCACCGAAGGCGCCGTGGGTGGAGGTGTGTGAATCGCCGCAAACGATCGTAGCGCCGGGTTGGGTAATACCATATTCGGGCCCGATAACGTGTACAATTCCATTTTTTTGGTGACCGAGTCCCCAATAGCTGATACCGTATTCATTGGAGTTTGTTTCTAAAGCGTCCAATTGGTTTGCCGAAAGCGGGTCGGCAACGGGTAAATGCTGGTTGATGGTTGGCGTGTTGTGGTCGGCGGTCGCGAAGGTGCGATCGGGGTATAAAACCTTTATGCCCCTGCTTTTCAACCCTAAAAATGCCACCGGGCTTGTTACTTCATGAACAAGGTGACGATCGATAAACAGCACGTCCGGCCCGCCTTCAATCTTGCGGATCACGTGTGCGTCCCACACCTTATCAAATAATGTATTGCTCATTTTTTAAGTTTATTAGTTTAATGGTTACGACTGACTATATGTGTTTACACCGGTCATCAGCATTAATAGGTCAGTATCTTTAATTCCTTTGTTGGCGTCGGCCATTTCGAGGTATAGTTTATAGGCAACGTCTAAACCGGCTTTATCCAGTTTATACCCCAAACGCTCCAAATGGAATTTTAATGCATGCCTGCCGCTGCGGGCGGTAAGCACAATGCTTGCGCTTGGAAAGCCTACGTCCTCGGGTTTAATGATCTCGTAGTTTTCGCGGTTCTTCAAAAAATCCATCCTGGTGAATGCCCGAGCTGTGGGCAAAAGCGTTTGCGCCCACGATGGCCTTGTTGGCCTGTACCGGCATGTGCATCTGGGTGCGCACCAACTGGCTGATCTCGTAAAAATTACGCGTGTTAATATGGGTATGCAAGCCTAAAACCGGGTGTGTTTTTAGTATCATCACTACTTCTTCCAGTGAGGTATTGCCTGCACGTTCGCCGATGCCGTTGATGGTACCCTCTACCTGGCGACAGCCATTTTGGAGGCCGGCGATGGAGTTTGCGGTAGCCAGCCCCAGATCGTTATGACAATGGGCCGAGATGATCGCTTTATCTATATTCTGTACATTATCTTTTAAAAATTTAATTTTTTCGCCGTACTGATTGGGCAGGCAATAGCCGTTGGTGTCGGGTATATTTACAACTGTGGCGCCGGCGGCAATTACCGCCTCTATCATCTGTGCCAGAAAATTTATATCCGCACGACCGGCATCCTCAGCATAAAATTCGATATCCTCGACCGATTTTTTGGCATATTTAACAGCATCAACGGCACGTTGCAATATCTCTTCGCGCGTACTGTTGAATTTATGTTTGATGTGCTGGTCGGACGCGCCGATGCCGGTGTGGATACGGGGATTTTTTGCGTATTGCAACGATTCGATCGCTACGTCGATATCACCTTTATTGGCACGGGTGAGCGCGCAAATGGTGGGATTGCGTACGACCTTTGAAATTTCAACTACACTTTGAAAATCACCCGGGCTTGATATGGGGAAACCTGCTTCGATTATATCAACCCCCAGCTCCTCCAGTTCCCTGGCAATCTCGATTTTTTCGGGGGTGGTTAACTGACAGCCCGGTACCTGCTCGCCGTCGCGGAGCGTGGTATCAAAAACATAGACTCGATTCGGATCGTGTATCATATTTTTAGATTTGAGATGTGAATCCCGATAGCTATCGGCATGAGATGTGCGATTTTTTGATCACATCTTTTTACCCACATCGGGTCAATTATTCGAATTTAAATATCCTATATAAGCCATCATTCATATTGATGCATTCTCCCTCATCCGTACATCTGCATATTTGCACATCCGCACATCAAAGAAATTCCAGCACCTTCTCACCCATAGCCGTTGTTCCTAATATCTTGTCCTTTTCGGTTTTGCTGTCTGCAATATCGCCGGTACGGTAACCTGCCTTCAATGTTTTGTCAATAGCCTCAGTTATCTTTCTGGCTTCGTCCTTCAATCCGAAGCTGATCTCCAGCATCAATGCCACTGAAAGGATCGATGCAAGCGGGTTGGCCTTATCCTGCCCGGCAATATCATGCGCCGAGCCATGTATCGGCTCAAAAAAGCCGGTGCCGTCACCGATCGACGCGGATGCCAGCATACCCATCGAACCCGCGATCTGCGATGCCTCGTCGGTCAGAATATCCCCAAACAGGTTGGCTGTAAGCACCACATCGAATTTCTTCGGGTTCTTAACCAGCTGCATTGCGGCGTTATCTACAAACATGTGCTCGGTTTCTACGTCGGGATATTCTTTGGCGATCTCCTGCACCACCTCGCGCCACAAACGCGATGTTTCCAAAACGTTGGCCTTGTCGACCGAACAAAGCCGGTGGCTCCGTAAACGTGCCGCCTCGTACGCTTTGCGGGCAATACGCTCCACCTCGTAGCGATGGTAGATCATCAGGTCCGACCCGGTATTGCGGTCTTCGCTGCGTTTCTTCTCGCCGAAATATACATCGCCGGTCAACTCACGGAAGAACAGGATGTCCGTGCCCTTCAATACTTCAGGTTTTAAGCTCGACGCGTCCAGCAACTCATCAAAAAGCACAATCGGCCGCAGGTTAGCATAAAGTCCCAAAGCCTTGCGTATGCCCAGCAAACCCTGTTCTGGCCTTACTTTAGCCGTGGGGTCGTTATCATATTTGGCGTGACCCACGGCGCCAAACAATATAGCGTCGCTTGCTTTAGCTTTTGTAAGCGTTTCATCCGGCAGCGGGCTGCCGGTGGCTTCAATGGCAACATGGCCCATCAGGGCCTCGTCATAGGTAAACGTATGGCCATAAACAGCGGCGATCTTTTCCAGCACGGCCTTGCCCCAGGTGGTTACTTCAGCACCGATACCATCGCCCGGTATTACTAATATTTTTTTAGATAGTCCCATAGGTCCCCCAACCCCCCGAAAGGGGTGTTTTTAGTCCAATATTCTTGTGTTTATTCA
>Ga0206808_1045_pt2 | contig 34395 bp, 14 predicted proteins | sample Alteio_BWOrgCont_58_FD_152899 | JGI IMG/M metagenome (GOLD analysis project Ga0206808, IMG submission 152899) | Enriched cells from forest soil in Barre Woods Harvard Forest LTER site, Petersham, Massachusetts, United States -... | ecosystem: Environmental > Terrestrial > Soil > Temperate forest >...
CCGACATGGACGAGGTGTAACCATTGCTGCTGGTGTATGCCGCAGAGACCGTATGCGAGCCGGCAGAGAGGCCGTTCACGGGCGTGGATGCTGTGCCATTCATCAGCGTTGCGCTGTAGGGGGCAGAGTCCACGGTGAAGATGACAGAGCCGGCGGGTGTGAGCGCGCTGCCCGTGACGGTGGCGCTGAGCGTGACCGGTTGACCGTAGATTGGCGACACGGGGCTGAATGCGTCAAGTGTAGTGGTAGAGGCGGGCGCAACGGAGGGACCGGTGAGAGTGAGTTGAACAGTGGATGGCGCGGTCAGCGCGGCGTTGGAGAGGTTGCCGCTGAAGGTAACGGTGTCCGTGGTGGTGGAATAGGTTGTCGGCGCGTAGGCAGCGGTCAGTGGGCAGACACCGCCAATGGCAACCGTTCCCGAGCCGCTGGCTGAGAGCGCGCAATCAGTCGACGCTGAAGGCGTGAGCGTGTAGTCGGCGGTATCGGTTTGCGTGAATGAACCGGCTGAGTAGGTCTGGTTGCCCGATTCAAGCAGATTGACAGTTTGCGGCGCCGAGGACGCTGTGAACTGCACGTAGCCCAGAGTGCGCGCAAGTTTCAGCACGCCGCCTGCCGAGCCGGTGTAGAGGTTTCCTGCTGAATCTATCGCGAGCGCGGATGGGGTGAGGCCGGCAATCGTGAACGGAGAGCTGTTCGTGCTCGCGGGCACAGCAAGGATTGACGCCGAATCGGCGATGAGCAAATTGCCGGCCGCGTCAGTGAGGGCAGCTGAGGGCGCGACTGCGGGACTCGACACGGTGGTGCGTGTGGACGTGGCGAAGTTGAAGCGGTAAATGGCTGGCGCTCCGGGGTCGGCAACAAGCAGGTTTCCTGCAGGATCGATGGCCAGGCCGGCCGGGGAAACCAACGGGCCGAGCGCGAGCATTTGCGTGGCTCCGGTGATCGGATTGACCCGATAGACGGCCTGCGCCGCGGAATCGGAGACGTAGAGGTTGTTCAGCGCATCGACTGCGAGGCCAGAAGGTGATGTGAAGGTGAAGGGCAGGGGAGTGCCGGTGCCGGCTGGTGATATCTGGGTAACCGTTCCAGCGGAAGTGTCGGCAACATAGACGAAGCCGCGCGGGTCAATGGCAATTGCGCCTGGCGCAACCAATGTTGCAAGGCCGGTTCCTGTCGCGCTCGCGCCTTGCGTCTGGGCGGCAGGCGTGAAGCGGAATACCTGCCTGGTATTCGAGTCGGAGACATAAATATTGCCGGCGTTGTCAGAGGCAAGCCCGCTGACAGCGAAACCAGAGCCGAAGCTGGATTGGGATGCAGGATCAAGGGTCGCGCCTGCGCCAAGACCTGCACCGGTGAGCCCAAGAACCGATGTATTGCCTTGGGCGCTGTTGACGGTGAGTGGCGTGGAACGCGCACCTGGCACGGCTGGCGTGAAGCTCGAGGTGAGCCGGCAGTCGGAGGTTGCGTCGGGGTTGACGATGCAGACCGGCGCGGCGAGCGACCACTCGCTCGAAGTGTAGGCAAGTCCGTTGGCGGATGCGATGGCATCACCAGGAATAAAGTGTAGTTCGATTGGTTGGCTGGCGGTGCTTGCCGTTGCAGTGGCGGGCGATGCAAGACCGGTGACGACTTTGCGGATACGCGCGTTCAATGTGTCGGAGATATAGAGGTTGCCAAGCGTGTCAGTGCCGACGCCAATGCCATTGCCGCCATCGCCGATCACTGCTTGCGTGGCTTGGCAGCCATCGCCGAAATTGTCGGTTGCCGTGGAGCAATTGCTGCTGCTGTCACCGGCGATGGGACGGATATTTGCGGTGTGCGCGTCAAGGAACCAGGCAACGCCATTTCCGTCGGAGATGTAGATGTTGCCGCTGAGATCAATCGCCAGCTTTTGCGGGCTCATGCTGATGTTGGTGGCAAGAGTGGGATAGGTGGCCGACGAAGTTCCGCCGCCGGCGATGGTGTAGATGTATCCGTTCTGCGGCGAACTGATGCCGAGTGTTGCCAGAAGCGAATCGAGCGGCGAGCCGGTGCCGCATGTGACGCAAACGACGCGAATCCTGCCGCCGCTGGAATCAGCAATGTAGACATTCAGGTTCGCGTCAGTCATGACGCCTTGCGGGTTGTTGATGGTGGCCGAAGTCGCCAGGCCGCCGTCGCCCGAGGAAGATGCCGTTCCGGTGCCGGCAAAAGTGTGGATGTTACCGGCGATGTCGACGACGCGAATCTTGTTGTTCGAAGTGTCAGCGATATAGACGTTGCCGACGGTGTCGGCCCAGACGCCGCGCGGTCCATTCACCTGCGCGGATATTGCGGGACCGCCATCGCCGGAGCTGCCCGCGGTGCCTGTTCCGGCGACGAGATAAAGAAGCCCGGTGGAGGCGCTGACCTTGAAGACTTCATGGCTATCGTAGCCGGCGATGTAAATGTTGCCCTGTGCGTCAGAAGCGATGCCACGCGGCTTGTCAAGAGTGACTTGCGTTGGGATGCAGCCCACTGTTGCACCGGGTGCGCAGGCAGAACCACTGACTTTCCCAGCGAAATTGGTGATGATGCCATTGGGCGCGATGCGGCGCACCACGCTTGCTACCCCATCAGTGAGGTACACGTTGCCGAAGGGATCGGCGACAACGCTGCGCAGGTCAACTGATCCGCCAAAGATGATGGATGTTGCCGGGCAACCATCGCCGAAACTGTCGGTTTGACCGGAGCAGTTGGCGGTTGCGCCGCCGGCGATCGTCGTCATTGTGTAGGGCAGCGGAATGGGATTGGCGGATAGTGGAACCAGGGCGCCGGCAGTGACGGTGAATGCCATGGGCGCGGACGCCGACCCCGCGAAACTGCCGCTGGAGCCGTATGTCGCCGTGACGTTATCGGCGCCAACCGGCAGATCGATTGCAGCAGTAGCCACTGAGACATTCGGCGTGGATGAGGCAACGAGCGTGGCGGTGGTGACCTGCGGAAGGCCGTTGCCGGTCGTGGTGTAAGAAAAGGTGACCGACCCCGTGGGCGCGCCAACCGAAGACGTGACGGTTGCGGTGAGCACGACTGGATGACCGAGCGTGGTGTTCGTTGTATTGGCTGAGAGTGCAGTGGAGGTGAGCGCAGGAGTGACGGTGACCGATTGCGCAGCAGAGGCTGAGCCGTCGTTGGAGGCGTCACCGCTATAAACCGCATAGATACTGTAGGGGCTGGTGCTGTAGGGCAGGTTGATGGTGGCCGAGGCTGATCCGGAATTGACTGCCGAAGTCTGGTACACCGTGCCGTTGACGATGAACTCTGCGGAGCCGGTTGGATTGCTGCCGCTGATTGTTGCCGTGGCTGTGAACGAAGAGCCGAAGGCTACGGAAGCGGGCACGCCGGACAAACTAGTGGTAGTGGCGCCGAGGCTGCCTGCGTTAACGGTGATGACGTACGGCCCGAAGGTTGAGTATGCGATTTGTCCGGCAGTGAGCGCATAGTTTGAATCGCCGGAGTATGTCGCAGTGAAACTATGCGTGCCGGGACCCAGGCCGGTCAGCGGAATGAAGAAGGTGTCGGTGGTTCCGGGGAGATTGATCGACGTGGCGGTGTTGGTGAGGGAGTCAGTGAGCGTGACGGTGCCGGTGGGATAAGCAGCTCCTCCGACAGCCGGCGTGAGAATTGCGACAACCGTTGCATTCTCGCCTTCGGTAATGGTTTGCGGGACGCCGTTGGGACCGGTGAGCTCCGGCGCGATGTAAGTGAAACTGCATACCGGCGGATTTAGGTTGGATGCGGTGATGCTGTTTGTGACCGTGTTGCCGTTGGCGTTAAGGAATGTCGCGTAGTCGGCGATGAAATCACTTGAGACCTGACCCGGCCCATAGGTCATGGCAGTTTCAGTGGGTGCGGGGCTGAACTCGGAGGCGGCGAACGAGCTGGGGAAGCTCACATTGTCGAGCGTGAGTTGGAGCGGATAGACCGTGCCGCCGTCGCTTGTGCCGGTCAACTGCACAGTGCCTGCAGTGAGCACGGCGATGTTCTGCATGAGGATGTTTTGCAGATTCGGAGCAAGGCTTCCAGTGGTGTCTTCGTAGTTGGGGCTGAAGACGATCTCCGCTTTGTGATCCTGGAAGCAGGAGTTCGAATACTGGATGTTGGTTACAAGGCCGCCGCGATCGAAACCGGACTTGATGCGCAGGCCTGTGGAGTTGCTGTCAGCTGTGTCGTTCACGGAGCTGCCCACGCCGGCAATGCCATTGCCGGAGAGCATGTTGCTGTCGAACAGAACATTGCTGACGCCGCCCTGCGTGTAACTGCCAATGGACTCGCCATGACCGGCGAAGAAACGGTTATTGGTGATGGAGATATTGGCTGCGGGCGCAGAACCTGCTGCACCGACAGCGATGTTGTCGTCACCGTCCGAGATCCATGAGCGCGTAATCGTAAAGTTCTGGGCGTTGCCGGGATCAATGCCATCCGTGTTGCGTGAGCTGGTGGGCGTGACGATTTTTATGTCCCAAGCGGTAAAGTTGGAAACGGCGCCTGTTGTGGAAATATGAAATAGTGGCGAATTGCGCAGGGTGATCTTGTAGAGCGTGATGTTGCTCGAACCGCTGTCCATCTGAATGAAGCGAGGATTTTGCTGATTGCCGCCATTGTTGGCAATGGACGAGAGCCCCCACCAACTCTGGCCGGCGAAGCTTGCCGGGAAGGCGTTGAGCAGCGGATCTCCGCCGCGGCCATCGAGCTTGCCGAAGCCCATGATGCCTACATTCGAAGTGCCACCCGGAATATCGATAAGAGGCAAGCAACTTGAGGTTGCGCTGTTGCTGTTGACGGTGCCGCACGTGTGTGTGCCGGGAGTGGTGTCATAATCCTGCACGTTGCGCGAGAAAAACAGCACTACGCCGGGGTCCACGAGCAGTGTCACGTTTGACGGCATGGAGAGCGGACCGCTGAGAAACGCGTCACTGCCACCGCTGCCAAGAGAAAGCTCAACAGCCTGGCCGGTGCCTGCGCAGCTAGTCAGAGCGGCCTGAATGCGCGCGCCATCGGGATTGCTCACCGAGGAATCCACCGACGCGGGAATATCATTGTTCACCATTACGATGCCGGCAGTGAGCGCCGCGCAGACTGCCGGGATGGATGGTTCGGTGACAGTGCGGCTGTCGCCGGTGGCAACGAACTGCTCGACAGTGAATGTGGCCGACGCGCTGGAGGGCGAGTAAGTGTTGGTTACGCCCGCGTAGCTGACCGCGATGGTGTAGTTGCCGGGAGTGAGGCCGGAGAGGGCGATGGTAGCCTGGCCCGATGCATTCAGGGTTGGCGCGGTGGAATAAACAACCGTGCTTCCCGATTGCGTAATCGAATTGACCGTGACTGAGACGGGGCTGCCGCTCGGAGAGGCGATGCCGGTGACGGTTGCAGTAAACGTGGCTTCGATTCCGCTTGATGCGAAAAGTGGATTCGTGGGTCCGACAATGCTCACGGAAGTGGGGCCGGCAGGCACGACATCGCTGAAGCTGACGGATCCAACCGAAGGTGCAGAGAGGAACGAGAGCGCATCAGTATAAGCGACGCCTGGATTCTGAAGCGCCGAAGAGGCCAATGAAGCAGAAACCGGGCAAGCCAGGCCGGATGCGAATGGACTGCTCGACGCGAGGTTACAGTCACTGGCTGAAAAAGTGAATGCGCTCGTCTGTGTCTGGGCTGTGCCGGCCGCGGCGCGATTGCCTGCGTTGGTGATTGTGGCGGCAATGCTGGTGAGAGGGTTGGTGGTGGAACCGATGGATCCGGCATTGCGCACCACACGCAAAACGTTCATTTTCGTCGCGTCAGCACTGTACAGATTGCCCATTCCATCGACGGCGACGCCTGTGGGAGCCTGCAATCCAGTGAGCACCGGTGTCTCTGAGCCGCTGAGCGGAACCTCAATCACAGTTGCGCTGCTCTGATCCTGAACATAGACATCACCAGCCGGGTCAGTTGTTACAGCTACGGGAACTACGCCGGAGAGAATTGTGGTCTGAGCATAGGTTCCGTTCGCGCCGGGTGCGAGTTTGTACACCGCGCCCGCGCCTCTGTCGGCGACAATCACATTACCCGAACCATCGACCGCGAGAGAGGCGGGATTGGAGAAGCCGGCGGCTACCGTAACTTGCGCCAGGGCCGAATTGGGTTCAAGGGTGAGACGGTAAACGGCATTATTCTCTGTCGAGCCTTGGTTGTCGGCAACATAAAGATAGCCGGCGCCATCGACTGCGACTGCCTGCGGAACAGCCGTTCCGCTATTCAGGGTTGAATACGAGATTGTGGTGAGTGCGAACGTTGCGGGAGCGCCCGCAGACGCCGGTGCTCCAATCACCTTGAGCTCTTCGATTGAAGGCGTGCCACTGCCGACGGCAAACACATCGCCGAGCGGGTCGACGGCCATCTGGCTCGGGTTCAAAGGAAGTTGCGAAGAGATGGCCAGGCCGGCTCCGCCCTGCACCGACTCGATGATCGATCCGCTTTTTGCGTCCATTGCGTAGACATTGCCGGCGCCATCGAGGGCCACGCCTTGGGGCACAATGCTGCTCAAAACTGCATTCGCATTTGGAGCAAGCGGTGTAGTGACGCCATTCGCTGTGATCGATGCATTGTCGGCAACCAAAATCGATCCTGGAATATTGCCGGCCAGCGCGAAACTGCCTGACGCATTCTGCCAACTCGACCCCGGCAACGTTACGGTAAGTGTCGCCGAACGCGGGCCCACTGCGGAGGGCGTCGCATTTACAGATACGAGGCAGTCGACAGAGTTATCGCTGTTCTGCGCGCAGGCAGGCGAGCCGGCAGTCATGTCGGGAGTCGGAGTCAGAGTGGCCGAAGCACCGCTCACGGCGCCGGTCCTGTTCTCGGGCAGATGGACTTCAAAGCTTTGAATCAGAGGAACACTGAGCGATTGCCCGGCCAGGCCCTGCGCGAGAACCTTGCGGACAAGCTGATTGGTTGTGCTGCTGGTGCCGTCATATAAATACAGATTGCCGGCGCTGTCGGAGCCGACACTGAGCCCATTGCTATTGCCAAACTCGGCGTTCGAGGCCGGACACGCATCGCTGTACGCGCTTAACGACACTTGCCCGGAGCTGCCGCTGCAAAAGCCGCCGGCCGATACATTGGACGAGGCCTGCGAAAATAAGGTGCGGATGAAGCCGGAGTTGGTGTCGAAGAACAGGACGCGTGTCTTGTCGCCGATAAAGATATTGCCCTGCGGGCTCACTACGAGCTTGGTGGTTGAGGAGTCGAGAGCAGTGCGGCTGTTGCCGAGCGCCGGTGTGGCGGAGACGCCGCCAGTGGTGCCACCTCCGACGAGCGAGTACACAAAGCCGGGTTGCGGGCTGGCAGGATTCATGCCATCGTTGTTTACTTCGATGGCATTCACCATTGCCGCTCCGGCTGCACCCGATCCGCTGACGAAGAGGACTCGTAACAGCCCATGTCCCGCGTCAGTAAAGATCATATTGCCGGCCGCATCCACTGCTACGCCCTGGGCATCGCTGCTGCTGGCAAACACTGTTGCCGCGGTAAACAGGCAGCCGTCACCATCGCTGTCCGTAGCGATTCCGCCGCCGGCACAAGACACGCCCCTGGTTGTTGCAGCCGTGCTGCCGCCTGCAACCGTGTATACATAGCCCGCAGTTAGAAATTTGGTAGTCCCGTTGCACCAGGACGGATTCTGTTCGAGCACGGTCCACAAGGGATTGGTGGCACCGTTGTACGCTTGCGGGCCGAGCACTACGCGCCAACGCTCGCTGGCGGTGTCAGCGAAGTAGACATTGCCATACGCATCTGCAGAGACGCCGCGCGGCTGATCGACTTCGCCCAATGACGTGTTGCAGGCCGAGGAACTGCCACCGGCATTAACGAACGATGATCCGCTGAACTCGGCGGTGGGCAAGGTGAATGCGGGGGTGTTGTCGACCCCGGCGCCCGTCACGCCGCTTGATCCGGCGGAGTAAGCGCAGCCGGCAACCAAGCCAAGATTGCCAACGGGAATTTGAATCGGACTCGCGGCCGAGGGCGCGCCGCTTCCGCACAACGGCGATGCGTTGCGGCAGATGATGTGAACGAGGTGATCGTTATACCCGGCCAGCAGAATGTTGCCGTAGGGATCGATGCCAACGCCGCGCGCATCGGCGATGGGCGTGGTTGGCGTTTCGGTTGCGGCAATGCAGCCGTCGCCCGAAGAGTCTTGCTTGTTGGAACAGGCTGTGCCACCACCCGCTACGAGAGTCATGATTCCGGAGTTCGGATTGATGAGATGCAGTGCTCCCTTGATGTCGTCGTTCACCAGCACATTGCCAAAAGGGTCTACAACCAGCCCGCTGAAAGCGCCCACGCCAAAGATGCCGTTCACCGCGAGGCAGCCGTCACCGAAAGCGTCTGTCGAAACGACGCCGGCGGCGAGATTCGGACACTGTGTTCCGGCAGCGGGCGCCATTGGCGATGTGCCGCCGATGGTTGTCATGGTGTAAGGCAATGCGGAAGGAGCCTGTCCGGCGGCGAACTGAGCGGCCAGCAGACACAAGGCGGAAATAAAGGCAAACGGGGTGCGTCGCATCGGGAGAACCTCCGGAAGAATGGTTCCGCACAACAGAAGGGTGTGAGGGGACAGGCTGGGGCGAAACGAATTGCGGGTCGCTCAGTGGTCTGACCTCATAAGCGCTCGAATTATCCAAACGCTTGCTCGGTCGTGTCAAGAGAAAAAGGCAATGCTGCAATAATCCCAGCAATTATAGGGATTCCTGGATCTGCCCGGGACGCGTTTTGAGAACACGTGGTCTGACCAAAATGGCGAAAGGGGTGATAGAATCACCGGGAGCTCACTCGTGCCCAAGGGCGTACTCTGTGCAAACGAGTGACCAGAGTTTCGACGGAAGTCCGCATTGTCATGCACTCGTGCGGGCGCGGCATTCGCTTGCCACATGACGAGAAATGGATATGCACCATGATGTCTTTTTTTGCAAGAGCGCTGCGTCTTCGTCTGCGGGGTAGGGAACTCGTCTATCGGCCTTTCGCATTGTTGTTGATGCTGGCATCCATTGCGGCTGCTGCACAGAATGAGCAGGCAAGCGTTGAAATGCAACATCCAGCTTTGTTTCTAGTGGGTGATTCGATCATGCGCACCGGTAGCGGAGATGGCGAAACCGGGCCGTGGGGCTGGGGATCCGAGATTATTCCCATGTTCGATCCGGCAAAGATTCATGTCTACAACGAAGCACTTGGCGGCCGAAGCAGTCGAGGCTATATCCAGGAGGGAGCATGGGCGAAGATCATGGATCGCCTGCAGCCCGGCGATTGGGTGATTATTCAGTTTGGTCATAACGATGCGGCCAATTCGCCGAACTACCCGGATCGGACTACGGCGAAAGGGAATGGAGACGAGACGCAGGAGATCGACTCGCCGGTGACGCACCAGAAGGAGACAATTCACAGTTACGGCTGGTATTTGCGCCAATATGTGGAAGGCGCGAAGAGCAAGGGAGCACAGGTGATTATTTGCTCGCCGCCCCCGCGCAACACATGGGCAGACGGCAGAATCTTGCGTGGCCTGGACGGTTATGCGGGCTGGGCTGCTGAAGCGGCAAAGCAGAGTGGCGCCCTGTTCATCGATCTCAATACCATTTCTGCGGACAAGTATGACGCGCTGGGACAGGATGCGGTGCGCGCTCTGTTCAATGACACCCAGCACAGCAGGAAAGCGGGCGCGCACCTGAATGCAGAGTCGGTGGTGACGGGCATCAGGAGCCTGAGGGATTGCCCGCTTGCGATGGACCTCGCGCCTGGGATATCGAATGGGCAGATTGCGCAGCCGGGAGCGCATGCACCGACATCGCCCAGACCAGACCCGAAGGAGATTCCGCTTCCCATTATCAAGACGCCGATGACGCCGATGCCGGGCGTCGATCAACTGCCAGATCATCCGCAGATGCCGGATGTGATGACTCTGAACAATGGGCAGAGAGTCAAGACCGCGAAGCAATGGGCACAGCGCCGAGAGGAGATGAAGCGGACTCTGGAGTGGTATGCAGTGGGCGAGGCGCCGCCACCGCCGGGGAACGTGACCGGCAAAACCATCGACTCAGAGTTGCTGCTTGACGGCAAAGTGAAGTACCGGCTCGTCCATCTGACGTTCGGCCCGCACGAGAGCCTGGGGCTGGATATCGGAATCTTCACACCGGTTGGAGATGCTTCAGTGCCGACATTGATTTCTCCTGCGGGCACGCCACCGGGCGCGACAGCACTGCCGCGGCTGGCGCTGGGAGCGAACCAGGGGCGGAATGAAGATGTGCTGCTGGTGACTGGGCCGGCAGTCCCTCAGAGCGGCGGTGCGCGCGGGCCCGGGCAGAATGGAGCGGGTGGAGCTCCGGTAACGGGCATGATCGATAACAATGGCAAACCGTACGGCAACCCAAACACTGCCGCGCATATAGCAGAAACGAACCAGGCCATTCAACACGGCTGGGCCTTTGTCATGTTCAACTATGGCGACTGCGGGGAAGATACAACGCTGCGCAACGCGGATGGGAGCTGGGCGTACCGAACAACGCGGTTCTTTCCGGCCTATCCGAATTATGACTGGGGTTTGTTGCGCGCGTGGGCGTGGGGAGTTTCGCGAATCGTGGACTATCTCGAGACCGATCCGTTGGTGGATAAGAGCAAGTTTGTTGTGACGGGAGTTTCACGTACCGGAAAATCGGCACTGATTGCCGGCGCGTTTGACGAGCGGATAGCGCTGGTGGCTCCGGTAGCGAGCTCGGGCGGGGGAACACCCGCGTATCGATATAGTGGATCGGTTCCTGACCGTGGCGGCAAAGAAGGCCTGACCGAAATGTTGAAGAAGTATCCAAACTGGTTTTCAGATCATCTGCATCAGTTCTGGGGGCAGCCGGACAAATTGCCATTCGATGAAAATTGGTTCATCGCGCTCTGCGCGCCGCGGCCATTCATCGCGCTTGAGGGCGATCACGACCAGAACGTGAACCAGAATGGCGTATACCAATCGATGATTGCGGCAGAGCCTGCTTATGAAATTTTCAAGAGGCCTGACCGGCTGGGCATCAGTTTCGCCGATCGCCCGCACGGCATGGTGCAAGGGGACTGGGATGCGCTGCTGGCGTTTGGAGACAAGTTTCTGATGAATAAGCCGACGACGCTGAGGTTCGATCAGTATCCGCCGGGGATCGGCCCGAACGCGAAGTAGCGGGACTCCCGGCAAGTATCTCAATCGCGGAGAAGCGCGCATGCGAGAGGAGGGAAGTGAAGAATCTGATTCAGCGGAGAAGGTTCCTGAAGAAGGCGGCTCAGAGTGCGCTGGCGGCGCCGATGCTTGCCGTGCTTAAAGGCATGGCGGAGACCGATGAGCCGAAGAAGAAGACAAGCTGCGCGGATGAAAGGCGCGAGCAACCGGGGCCGGCAAAGCCTGCGGTGAGCCTGAACGTGAAGGACTATGGCGCGACTGGCGATGGGAAGCGCAAAGATACGGATGCGATTCAGCAGACGATTGAACGCTGCTCAGTATTTGGTGGCGGCGAAGTTGTGGTGCCTGCCGGAGATTATCTGACAGGAGCATTCGTTCTGCGCAGTGGTGTGGTGCTGCGCCTAGAGGAAGGCGCGACGCTGAATGGTTCGCCCGATATGCCGGACTACCCTTTGACACAAGTGCGTTGGGAGGGCCACTGGATAAAGGGTTATAGCGCATTGATCTCAGCTACAGGTGCGGAGAATGTCGGCATTAGAGGGCCGGGAAAAATCATAGGCAGTCCGGCGGTCGAGGGCCGGCTCGAACGCCCAAGCGGGCTTCGACTTCCCGCTCTGATTGAGTTTGTCGGGTGCAGAGATGTACGCATGGAAGATTGTTTCACGCAGAACTACGGGATGTGGTCGATCCATCCTACATATTCAGAGAACGTCACGTTCAAAAACGTTGTGGTGAAAAGTGGCGCAGACGGGATCGATGTCGACTCCTGCAGGCATGTGACGATCGACGGCTGCGACTTTGATACGACAGACGATTGCATCTCGCTCAAGTCCGGGCGCGGCGTTGAAGGATACATGATCGCTCGCCCCACTGAGGACGTGCGAATCTCGAATTGCACGTTTGTTGACAAGGTCTGGGCGTGCATTGGGATCGGCAGCGAGACGTCCGGAGGAATTCGCGATGTGCATGTTGACCACTGCAAATGCCTGGGTGCGGGAACCTTCGCCATCTACATCAAGAGCCGGCAGGGACGTGGCGCATTTATCGAGAATATCAACATGAACGATCTCGAAGTCTCAGGCGCGAAGAAGGGTTTTCTGCGGCTCAACATCCTGAATAGCGGCATTGCCGATACGCCTAACCTGGTTCCCGGCGACGCAGGTATTCCGACAATTCGTAATTTTGACTTCAGAAACATCAAGGTCGCCGATGTACCAGAGCTGGTGGATGGAATCGGCATCCATCCGCGCAAGCCGCTCGATGGGTTTGTTTTTGAGAATGTCACCGGGACATGCCAAAAGGGAATTTCACTCGCGAACATCAAGAATGCTCATCTCTCAGGAATCAAGGTGACGTGCTTTGATGGAGCTCTTCTTTCAACTTCAAACGTGAGCGGAACCGGCCTGACCGGAGCAAAGCAGATTGGATTGGCGGAACTGCCCAAAGTGCCTGATCCAATTCTGACGCCGGCCGAGCCGTACAAGCTGCACTGATTGGCCGCGTGCTGGCGCGGGAACGAGAGTCTGATTACGGTGTGTGCGAGCCCAACCGGACGGTTGAATTGAGTTCGCCGACAGAGAAGCGGCTTTCCGCGGGGCGGGAGAACGGTATCAGACCTGACGGTAGTCCTCAACAGCGACGCCGTTGGCGGATTCACGATCAAGGTAGAGCGTGCAGCGAGGATGAAGACGGAGCGCGGTAGCCGGACAGAGCGATGTGACGGGCCGCTCGAGCATGTCGCGGATGGCGCAGTTCTTTTGCGCTCCGGGTACAGTGCAAAAGATGGTGTGGGCGGCGAGGAGCGTTGGAATGGTTACGGTGACTGCGTGCGTCGGGACGTTCTGGATCGAAGCGAAACATTTGTCATCGACCTGCTGCTGGCGGCTTCGCTCATCGAGCGCGACGACTTTGACGGTGTGCGGGTCACGGAAATCGGCGGGGGGATCATTGAAGGCAAGATGGCCATTGACGCCAACGCCGCAGCACACGATGTCAATGGGCGCAGCGTTGAGTTTGACCGCATAGTCGGCTGCGATTTGGCTGGGAAGGCCGTCGGTCTCGATCAGGTGGACTGCGCCAAAGGGCTGGTGGTCAAAGATGGTTCGGCGCAGCCAGGCCCCAAAGCGCTGCGGCGCGTCGACAGCGAGATCCAGGTATTCGTCCATATGAAAGGCGGTGACGCGCGACCACTCGACGCCGGGTGAGCCGGTGAGCGATTGCAGCATCTCGGATTGACTTGGCGCGGCGGCGAACATGATGCGGACGCCTTGTTGCCTTGCAAGGAGCGCACGGATTTCAGATGCGATGTCGGCAGCAGCACGCGCGCCCATTGCGGAGCGCGAGGAGGCGACATGAACGGAAAGCGGATTGAAAGAATGGCCTGTCAAGCGGATCCTGCGAGTTGAACCAGGGACCGAATCGAAGCTAGACCTGAAGATTCCAAGAGGTGAGAAAACCGTTCGGGATTCTGTGCGAGGGATGCTGAATACGCAGAAGCTTTGGTGAATTGGAACACGAGTTGGTCTTTGGGGTCCATTCCAAAGAGTGGGTTTGTGTTTGCCGAATTGTCCGGGAACCGGCCTTCTTCCCAATCTTTTGAGAGAGCAGTTGCAAGTTGATGATCGCGCGCGGCAATCTCTTTGATCAGGGCGATGGCGTCGGCGCGGGCGAGCCGAATTTTAGCGGCATGTTCCGGGATCAAGGATTCGCGCCAGAAAACTGTCTCAAGATATTCAACGCTGAGCGCGAAGGCCTGGAAATCGGAGTGATTGGCGTGAACGGACGATCGCAGCGATGTAAGTAAAGCGAGGAGGCGCGTGAAGGGGTTTGAGGCTGGCGCATGCTTCTTGAGGGATGCATGGAGTTCTGCGTCGGTGCTCCACGGGACCGGCATATAGAGACCCGATTGGGCAGACGGCCCATGCTCGCCGAACCCTGGTGCGGCATCATAGACCAGTCTGAACGCTTCCGCCCAGTCCTCATTCCATTCGGCGCGATAGTGCCGCTCGACGAAGCGGCGGAAGGCGGATTTGTGCGCGGCTGCGGTTCCTTCATTGAAGGCTACAGCTGCATAGGCAAATCCATCCCAAATCGAGCTCTGTACGTAGCGGCTCGGCACCCAGTTGGTGAGAATCACGCCCAGCGATGCGGGGTCGTCGTTTTCCGAGTAGGCCTGAGCGAAGGCGTCGATGTTACGCAGCTGGTCAGCGCCGGCCCGCGCACCCCACCGATAGCTGATCAGGGCTGGCGCGCCAATCGCCCTCGCGCCGTGTGCTTTGACTTGATCGAGCGCATCGCGAAATTGACTGGCATTTGTATCCCAGTAATTCCAATCCATGACGATGATGCTTTTGTTGAGGCCGCTGAGAATTTCAGGATCCTTGTGAAGAACGAAGTCGCCCCATATGATGAACTGCTTTCCCAGGCCTTCGGCGATATGATTCAGTGCATTCAAGTATTCAGCCCAAATTTGCGAGCGAGACTTTGACCGCAGCGCTTGCTGCGAGAGGGCGGACCCGCCCCAATTGACCTCGTCGCATCCGCCGTGAAGGTAAGGAGACGGGAAGATTTCGGCGATTTCATGATAGAGCTTTTGGAAGAGCTGCAAGGTCTCAGCGTGGACGGGGATCACGCCCGTGAATTCGGATGAACCTTCGGGAGCGGCATCGAGCAGATGCGCGTAGGATTCGGCCCGAGTGATAAAACCAGTGTGCCCGAATGACTCGAGTTCCGGGATCAGATCAACGCCATGCGCGGAGGCAAAGCGTACAAGATCACGGAGTTGATCATGCGTGAAGGCATGATTGTGGGTGAATAGATTGGGAACCGAATTGAAACGCAGGGCCGATCCCTGATCGTCGGCAAGGCGAAAGTGGATTGTGTTCAGTTGCCAGTCAGCACAAAACTCTATCACCCGGCGGTAGTAATCCAAGGTCTCTGGAACGCGCGCAGCGTCGACCATGACGCCCCTGATCTTCTTTGAACGCGGCAAAGCTTCTGACCCAGAGTCAGGCTTCAAAGCTGAGGCTGCGGCCGTCAGCGAATCTGTGGCGGCGACGACGCCGATAGGGCTCCGGAGCAAAGGAAAGACGGCAGCACCGGCAATGGCGCTGCTTGCTCCATGCAAAAACTCCCGTCGATTGCTTTTATTCATAAGGGCAAATCCGGACTTAGCTAGTGTCCCACATGAGGCGGCTTCAATTCAGCAACTTCATCTGCGTCAGCGCTTCCAAGCTCTCGACGCCGGAGTTTCCGAAAGCCCAAGTTGTCCTCAGCTCCGACAGAGGCCCCATATCTCGGGGCCGGACTAGCTCAATGCCTTTGCAAGCCGGATGAGCCCTTGGCGTATCGCGAGCTCGTCGAATCCGCCGAAGCCGAGGAGCAGCGCATTCGGGTCAGGACATCTCAGAGCGCATCGATCGACAGCGAGAACCTCAATACCCTGGGCCTCCGCCAGCTTTTCAGCCTGTCGTGAGGTCATTCCATTCTTGAGGTATCCGATGGTGTAGAGGCCTGCCCTGACGTTGGAGATTTCAAGCGTTCAAAGGAGATGTCGCCTGGCTCCTTCTTTGAGTGCGGCGAGGCGCTCGGCATATAGATTGCGCATCCTGCGGAGATGACGTGCGAAATGGCCATCAACGATGAAGTCGCAAAGCACGGCCTGGTCAAAGGATGAGTTACGGAAATCGGTTCTATAGCGAAGGCCCAGGAAGGAATCTACTAACGGTGCAGGCAATACCACGTAGCCCACGCGCAGGGCTGGGAAGAGCGTCTTGCTGAACGATCCGATGAAGATCACACTGGAGTGATTATCGAGGCTTTGCAGGGCGGGCACGGGCGGTCCTTCAAACCTGTATTCGCTGTCATAGTCATCTTCAATCACAAATGCGCCGGCGCGTGAGGCCCAGCCAAGAAGGGCCATCCGCCTCTCCAGCGACATGGTTGCCCCCAGCGGAAACTGGTGAGCCGGTGTTACGTAGGCCCCCTTTGCATCCGGACAGATTTTAATTCCGGCGGAGACAGACAGCCCTTCATCATTCACCGGCACAGCAATGAGCCTGGCTCCGGCACTGTCAAACGCGATTCTGGCTCCGAAATATCCGGGGTCCTCCATCCATATCGGGTCGCCCTTTTTCAAGAGCAGCCGCGCCAACAGGTCGAGCGCCTGTTGTATTCCGGAAACGATGACGATTTGTTCCGCGGTGCATCGCACCCCACGTGAGGTGCGCAAATACTCCGCGATTGCCTCGCGCAATGGACGAAAGCCACGACGATCAGATTCCTTTTTTAACCATGACCTGAAATTACGTCCCCGGTCTGCGGCGATGCGTCCCCAAACTTCGGAAGGGAATTCGTTGATGGCCGGAACTCCGATCCGAAAGGGGCGGATTCCCTCAACAAAGGCCAGGTCAACCCAGGGTTGCGGCCGTTTATACGTTGAAATGACGCGACGAATGTAGGCCGGCATCGTGGTGGCCTGGCGGGCCGGCCGAGGCGCCTCCACACGATTGACCCACGTACCGAACCCGACACGGGAGCTGACATAGCCCTCGGCTTGCAGACGCTCCATAACGCTGACGACTGTGCCGCGGGAGAGTTGATACTGGCTGGCGAAATCTCTGGACGCCGGCAAGCGGGCGCCCGGCGCGAGACGGCCGTCAAGAATGGCGGAGCGCAGTTCGCCGTACAGCCAATGGGTCAGGGTTTGATGGCGCGACCGGCTTTTGAGAGTGAGCTCGAACGAGCTAATGGTCTTAGGCATCTCAATTGGTCCAATAAGAATAGCGAAAATGGCTCTGTTCGATGAACCAATGCTGCCATAGTATCAGTTCTGGAACCGGGAAGCGCATGGCGCGTGATTGAGCTTTGGCTTCTTGTGACGCGATTCACGGATCGATTCATGGAGCGACTCATGGGAAATCGACAGATGAAAATTGGACTTTGGTTCTATGGCCTGGGCACCGCTCTCACCGGCATTCTGGACATTGCCTGGGGCGGTTTCGACGGCTCTCATCAACCCATCCAGTCCTTGAGCAAAAATGTTTCCGGCCAATACATTCTGGCTTACGTCGCGGGCGTCTGGCTGGTGGCAGGTGGTCTTGCAATCTTGTGGCGGCGCAGCGAAAAGATCGGCGCAGCGGCGTCCGCCATCGCCTACCTGATTTTTATGGCGCTTTGGCTGCCTCGGTACTCTGCCGGGATTCATGCGTATGGCTGGCGAATCGATGTATTACTGGGCATCTCATTCGGTCTCGTTCAACAGTTGATGCTCGCCGCTCCGGCAGCGCTCATTTACACATCGAGCGCGTCAGCGGGGTCCGTTCTGCAACAGAGAACAGCAATTGCAGTACGTTGGATGCTGGGATTGCCTCCGATTGTCTTCGGCTTATTCCACCTCGCAGCGATTCGTGTATTCGCGAGCATCGTGCCGCAGTGGATGCCGTTTGGAAATTTTTGGGCGGTGCTCACCGGGGTCGCCTTCATCCTGGCAGGAATTGCAATTTGCTCAGGAGTGAAGGATGTGCTGGCCCTGAGGCTGCTCGCGTTGATGCTTTTGTTGTTTGAAGGCCTGGTGGAAATACCGCCTATTTTTGTCCGGCTGCATAATCAGGCAACATGGGGCGCCGCTGTATACAATCTGACTGCGATAGGGGCATGCTGGATATTCGCCGAATCTCTCGCCAGCCGCGCAGATCGAGGACGAATCGGCGCGGCGAAGAATGCCGGCATATCACGCTCCGATCGGGTCGTTGCGTGAGTGATACCTTTTGCCGAATCGACACATTCACAGTAATCACGGTCCAGATTGCCAACGGATTCGCGAGTCGCGGCGCGAATTGAGCTCAGAGGGTTCCAGAATCGGGAGAAGCCGGGAGCTTCGCTGCCTTGGGGAGATCGGCTTTCTGATTCAGCGGTGCCTGAAACCGCGGATCATGGGCCAGTGGAGAGAATTGCTCATGCAAATCCCGTGAGGAACCGGAAGCGAACTCAGCCCTGAAGTCCTCAAAATCCTGCTCATGACTCGCGCTGGCTTCTTCCAAAAGCTGCAGCGCTTCAGGTCTCGTGCCGCGGTTCAAGCACTTAATGGCTTTCTCTTTTCTGGTGAACCGATAGGCTCCCGGATAAACGGATGGGCTGCAACTCTCCTGCACCGCAAACTCTGCATTCAAAAAACCGCGATCACCATCCCGAGCATAGGCGGCGGATAGTTTCAGGGTAACGTCTTTGAGCCGGGGATCGTTTCGAAGCTCAGAGGCCGCCTGCGATTCCCTCAGATAGACCGGATAGTTTCGCTCATGGAATTGGCGGCGCTCGCGGATGTCCTTGCTTGCCGGGCGAAGAATCAGGGTCGTCTGATTCCGGTTCGAGGCTGTGCGCCTCACCTCTGCTGTTTCAAAGACTCTTGACAAACCGGACTGCAAGCGGGAGAATTCCTGAATAATTGGAATCGATACCATATGGTATTGGAAACGCTACCATTGGTACCGGACCATTCCTGGCGATCGACATGGAAAGACCCAAACCATGGACCGGGAAGGCAATCCGGATGCGGTTGGACACCCTTGAATCCCCCGAACGAAGGGAACGCGATTTTTTGGAGGCTGATTATGTACAAGCACCTGGTGTTTTTGCGGAGCACTGGAATATTTCTGTTCGCTTTGCTCTTCGCTCTTCCACACAGCCGGGCACAGGAATTCCGCGCCACGCTTTCCGGGCAGGTGTCGGACCCCTCCGGGGCGCTGATAGCCAAAGCAACCGTGAAGGCCGTCAATGACGATTCTGGAACGGCTTACACAGCCCAGACCACGAAGGAGGGAACTTACTACATTCCCTACGTTCTGCCCGGAACCTACACCGTTTCAGTGACGGCCAACGGGTTCAAGACGGCGGTTCAGGACAAGGTGCGTTTATTTGCAGCGCAGGGATTTGGCTTGAACTTCAAGCTGGAATTGGGCGGCGCCACCGAGCATGTGGAGGTGACCGGCGCCCCTCCGGAACTGGAAACGACAACCGGCTCGGGCGGCAATTTGATCGAAGAGCGGGAACTGCAGGCGGTCCCTCTCAATGGGCGCCAGGTGTTTGGCTTGATCGGGACCACGCCCGGGAGCCAGTCCTATAACGGCACGAGCGGACCCAGCGGCACCGGTACCCGCGGCTGGGACAACAACAATGGATACAGCATTGGCGGCGGCGCTCCACAGGGTGATGCAGCCCTGGGATCTTCCAACCAGTTCACGGTGAACGGCGTTAACATCACGCAGCAGACCACGTTCCAGAATCAATCTGCCGGGGCCTGGAATGTCGCGCCCGATCTCGACACGGTGAGCGAAGTCAATGTGATGACCACAAATTACGATGCCCAGTTCGGCAGAACTGCAGGCGGAACCATTAATGTGGTGAGCAAAAGCGGCGCCAACCTTTTCCACGGCGATGCCATGGAGAATTACGGAGGAGCGCTGTTTGACGCCAATACGTTTCAAAACAATCTTTATGGCATTCCCCGGCAAGGGTACGTGGAAAACCAGTATGACGGAACCATCGGCGGGCCGATCAAGAAGGACAAGCTCTTCTTCTTTTTCGGATTCGAAGGATACAACGAGTCGATCATGCAGGGAGTGACGACCAACGTGCCGCCGGCCTATCTGCGGCCGGGATACAGCGGCAATCCGTCCAACGTTTCAGGCATTGATTTTGGCTTAGCCTCCGCTCTGGACCCTACCCATTTCGGCCCTGCGTCGAACGAAACCGCCGGGATTCCGATCTATCAGCCGGGTACGGCGACTTGTCCTGCAGCCGATGGCGGCGTCGCAGCCAGTTGCAGCAACAGCAACGACCTTTATCAAACGCCGTTTCCGAATGACGCGATTCCCACGGCCCAGTTGAATGCCACCGCGCTGGCGGTCTTGAAATACATCCCTTTGCCGAACATTTCGAGCGCCGCGAACTTCGCCAAAGACGGCAACTACTATCTGCCTCAGCCAACGCTCACCCACTATTACCAGCCCAGCATTCGTGTGGACTATAACCTCAACGACAAGACCAAGCTCTACAGCTATTACGAGTGGCAGACCGGTTCGCAATACCAAAGCAACAACGGCCTGACGGGACTCGCCGCCAACGGAAATATCAACCAGATACGTGAGAACTGGGCGGCGGGGCAGGACGTCACTTATACCTTCTCTCCCACACTTCTGCTGGACGCAAAGGTTTCCTTCAGCCGCTTTGTCGAAATAGCGCCTGATGGAAATTTGGGTCTCGCGCAGTCGCCCTCGGGCATAGGCCTCTCAATGCCGCTTCCGGGCACGACAAAACTGGAAGACGTTCCCGAGTTCAGTGTCAGCGACAGTTATACGGGCGGCATCCTTGGCCAGAGCTCGAGCGGCAACGGTACGATCTTCGGCAATGCAGTGGGATCCGACGCCACTACCAATCTATCGCTGGATGTCGATCTCACCAAGACCAAGGGATCGCACAGCATGCATTTCGGGGGAACGATCGCCGATTTCCGATACGGCGATTGGTCTCTCTACGGCCACCCCAATGGTGACTTTCAATTCAACGCGGGATTCACCCAATACAACCCCACAAACAGCGGTTGCTATGGCAGCACTCCCGGGTCGACGGGGAACGGATGCAACAGCAATGAGGGGAACGGTTCCTCGCTGGCCAACTTTTATCTGGGATATCCAAGCGGGGGAGGCGTCGACTGGTTCGGCACCAACTCAGAGGGCGAGCCGGTCTATGCCATCTATTTCCAGGATGATTGGCGCGTAACTCCGAAACTCACATTGAACCTGGGGCTCCGCTACGATGTGCAGCGCGGGCTGCGCGACCGGCACAACGCTCTGGACGCCGGCCTGTGCCTGACCTGCGTGAATCCCATTTCATCGGACGTGAATTTTCAAGCCAACATCGCCAATGCCGGCAACGTCGCCGCATGGCAGGCGGCCGGAATCACCGCTCCGACCCAGGTGCTGGGCGGCCAGCTATTTCCCGGCGTCAACGGCCAGTCCCGCGATGCCTACTACACCGATTGGAGCAACGTGGGCCCGCGCATCGGGTTTGCTTACGCCATCAATTCCAAGACCGTGGCCCGCGGCGGCTGGGGCCTCGTCTATCAAGGCGGTCTTGAAGGCGGAAGCAACGGCGGCTTCGCTGAAACCACCCCCTATCTTGGCTCTACGAATGGCAACATCACACCCAACCCTTCCTACCAGTCGGGCTCTCCCTATGCCGGCGTATCGCTTCAGGTGCCGCAGGGGAGTTCGCAAGGGCTTTTGACCAATGTGGGCAACAGCGGTTTGGCCTTCGATTTTCCGCAACGCAAGCTGCCCCTCGGCGAGGTTTTCTCCTTCGGCTTCCAGCGCGAGTTGCCGGGTAGAGTGGTTGTCGATGCTCGTTATGCGGCCAATTACTCTTACAGAAACCGCACCTTTGTCTGGTTGAGCGCGGCGAATACGACCCTGGCCGACTGGCAGGCGGCAATCGCCAACCCGGGTTTGTTTACCGCGCAGGTCCCCAATCCCTACTACAACGTGTCTGCATCGGAGCAGGGAGGGAGCGGCTGCGGAGCTTATCCAACTGTTTGGGCTCTCGATCTGCTGCAGCCTCTAAGCCAGTTCTGTTATGGAGGGGGCCCGGGCCTGGTGGGACAATACAACAAGCCGATCGGCAGGAACTGGTATAACGGGCTGGAAGTCAAAGTCAGCCGTCACATTTATGGAAGCAGCCACGGGCTCTTCTTTCAATCTGCGTACACATGGTCAAAGACGATCAACGGAAATGGTTATCCATTTGGATGGCCCTTCCAGGGCTCGGCCGCGGCCGTGCCCGGCGGCATCAGCACCAACCAGGTGCACATCATCTCCGGTCAGGATCGCGATCAGATTCTGTCGGTCACACCGGTCTGGGACCTGCCCATCGGCAAGGATTCGCGGTTGTTGTCGAATCCCCCGGGGCCGCTTGGAATCTTCATCAATAACTGGACGCTCAGTTCGGTGATCCAGATTCAGAGCGGACAACCCGTGGGGCTCAACAACGGCTGGACAGACAGTTGCCCTCTGAGCCAGATTCACCCGGCCGGAAAACCCAGCATGGGGAACTGGTTCAGGAATGATCAGACCACCATCAACAATTGCTGGAACCAGATTCCGAACGTGGATGGATATACTTGGGGATTGCAAACTCTGCCCACGCAAGTCAGCGCAGTGCGCCAGCCCACCGTCCCTGACATTGACCTTTCACTGCAGAAGAGTACGCCGATCCGGGAGAACCTGAATTTTATTCTTCGCCTGGATGCCTTCAATTCATTCAACTCCCCGCAGTTCGGGGGACCTGATAGCAACCCTGCGGATGGAACCCCCGTATACACGCCGGGAAGCGGCTGGAGCGGATTCGGCACCATCGGTGCGACACAATATAACTTCCCCAGAATCCTGAAAGTTTCAGGGAAGATCACTTTCTAACCGGATGCATAGATTGCGGTCCCGGCCGGCACTCGGGCTGGGGCCGCATTTTTCATCGTTTGAACTGAACCACCGTCTGCCTTGATGAATCTCGATCGGGGGGATTTGCGCGCAGGCTGCCTGGCTCAACTGGCTTGTCCGCAGCAGCGTATACTCTCAGTGCTTCCGAAGGAACAGCCGCGCTGGGCCTTAGAATGAGCCACTGCGTGTTGGAGCTCAGGCGTGCAGGCGGGTCTTGCTTTTAAGATCGTACGCAACAGAACAGAGAATCTTTATAACAGCCCGGCGCGTTGCCGACAGGGAGTTTAAATGCAATCGATTCGCTTGATGCAGTTACTTTCGCGCGCGAAGCAATGCGCGCTTTTTGCCGTACTTCTTTCTGTCGTCTCCTGGTCAGCTTCAGCTGGGTATGCGCAGAGCAACGATCAGGCTGCGACCCCGGGGCAGAGCCAGCAGCCCACGCTCTACGTGGTGGGGTATGCGCATCTTGATACGGAATGGCGCTGGGAGTATCCGCAGGTTATCAATGAATATATTCGCAAGACAATGGAAGATAACTTCAAGTTGTTTGATAAGTATCCTCATTATGTCTTCAATTTCAGCGGCGCCAATCGCTACCGGTTTATGAAGGAATATTTTCCCGCCGATTATGCGCGGCTCAAAAAATATGTGGATGAGGGACGCTGGTTTCCGGCGGGGTCTTCGATGGAAGAGGGTGACGTGAATGCGCCCAGCGCCGAAGCCATCATCCGGCAAATTCTTTACGGCAACGAATGGTTCCAGGCGGAGTTCGGCAAGTCCAGCGCCGAATATATGCTTCCGGATTGTTTTGGATTTCCTGCCTCTCTGCCCACGATTCTGGCGCACTCCGGAGTGAAAGGCTTCTCAACGCAAAAGCTGGTATGGGGTTCTTCTGCAGCTGCAGGCGGGCCGCAATCGCTGGAAAACACGCCGGAAGGAACGCCGTTCAATGTGGGTGTCTGGGTTGGGCCCGACGGCGAAACAGTTCTTGCCGGGCTGAACCCCGGCAGTTATGGCGGCCATATCACGACCGATTTGAGCAAGCCGCTGCCCGCTCTGCCAGCCAATCCCCTGCTCGCCGATCTGCAAAAGCAAATTGGAGAGGCGCAGCAAAAATTGCAGCAATCGCAACAGAGCGGCAAGGCTGCGGACGAAAAGGATGTTCAGGCGTTTCTTAACTTGCGCGACGAACAAATTGCGCTCAGCAAGGAGCAGAAAGACCGCGAACATCAACGGTTCCAAAGCGACTGGGCTGCGCGCGTGTTGCAGAATGGCAAGGTCACGGGCTTGTTTGCGGACTATCACTATTACGGAACGGGCGATATTGGCGGTGCGCCCGATGAAGCGAGCGTGAAGCTGCTGGAATCCATTGTGACGCAGGGCAACGCCAGCCTGCCTCAGCGCGGCCGATTTTCTTCTCGAGAAGCGCAGCCTGAAGGGCCCACAGTCAAAGTGGGTGATGGGCCAGTGCGCGTGGTCTCAGCGACAGCGGACCAAATGTTTCGCGATATCACTCCGGCGCAGGCGGCAGGCTTGCCTCGGTATACGGGCGAGATGGAGTTGACCAATCACTCCGCCGGATCGCTCACCTCGCAGGCTTACCAGAAGCGCTGGATTCGCCAAGAGGAACTGCTGGCCGATGCGGCGGAGAAGTCGTCCATCGCTGCTCAATGGCTGGGAGCGCGGCCTTATCCGATGCAGCGGTTGAACGATGCATGGACACTGGCCATGGGCGCGCACTTTCACGATCTTGCTGCGGGAACGGCGACGCCGCGCGCGTATGAGTTCGCGTGGAACGACGATGTCATCGCGATGAATCAGTTTGCCGGTGTGCTGACCAACGCGAGTGAAGCAGTGGCCGCAACGTTGAATACCGAAACCAAGGGCGTGCCCCTGGTGGTGTTCAATCCGCTCAACATTTCCCGCACGGATGTGGTGGAGGCAAGCGTTGAATTCCCAGAAGGCATGCCGAAGGGGGTGCGCGTTAGCGATGCAGACGGCAAGGATGTTCCCGCGCAGATCTCCGGCGGCAAGGTAGTCTTCCTGGCATGGGCGCCATCGGTCGGTTATGCCGTTTATGACATTCAGCCCGCGGCCGCGAAGACGCAAATCGCATCGACGCTGCGCGTATCGGAAAAGGAGCTGGAGAATGACTACTATCGCGTGACGCTGAATGACGACGGAGATGTGGCAAGCATTTTTGACAAGGAGAACGGCAGGGAGCTGCTCTCGGCACCAGCTCGGCTGGCCATTTCCTATGACAATCCCGCGCAGTGGCCAGCATGGAACATGGACTGGGAACAGGAACAGGCGAAGCCTAGGGCGTTTGTCTCAGGGCCGGCAAAGATTCGCGTGGTTGAAGACGGCCCGGTGCGCGTGGCCATTGAAGTCTCGCGTGAAACCGCTGGCTCGCGTTTTGTGCAGACCATCAGCCTTTCAGCGGGCGAGGCGGGCAAGCACGTCGAGTTTGGAAACGTGATCGACTGGAACACGCGTGAATCGAACCTGAAGGCGACATTCCCGCTGACTGCATCGAACGAGCTCGCCACTTACAACCTGGACATTGGAACCATGGAGCGGCCGACGGCCGCGCCGAAGAAGTTTGAAGTGCTGTCGCACCAGTGGATCGACCTGACCGACATGAGCGGAAAATTCGGGGCGACGATTCTGACCGACTCGAAGAATGGTTCAGACAAGCCGAACGATCATACCATTCGCCTGACGCTGATTCGCACTCCGGGCATTTCCGGCGGCTATTCAGACCAGGCCACGCAGGATATTGGCCATCATGAATTTGTTTACGGCATTGCCGGACACAACAACGGTTGGCGCGATGCGGAGACTGACTGGCAAGGAGAACGGCTGAACGCGCCCCTTATCGCGTTTGCGACCGCGAAGCACGCTGGACCGCAGGGCCGCACCTTTTCTCTGCTGAAGGTGAACAATCCGCGGGTGCGGATTCTTGCAGTCAAGAAAGCAGAAAAGAGCGATGAGATTGTGGTTCGGCTTGTTGAACTCGACGGCAAACCGCAATCGGATGTTCAAGTCAGCTTCGCCGCGCCGATCACCGCAGCGCGTGAGATCAACGGGCAGGAACAGCCGGTTGGTCCCGCAACTGTGACGGCGGGGGTGCTGACGACTTCGCTTGGTGGATACCAGCCGCGGACGTTTGCCATCAAGCTGGCTGCTCCCGCCGCAGCGCTGCCCGGCGTGCAGTCAATGCCGGTCACTCTGCCGTATGATGCGGCCACAGCCAGCAACGATGGAGACCGTTCCGCTGCTGGATTTGATGGCAGGGGAAATGCTCTTCCAGCAGAGATGCTGCCTTCTGAAATTCTGTTCAACGACGTCCGCTTTCAACTCGCGCCCAGCAAGACGGGCACTCCCAATGCCGTGATCGCCAAAGGGCAAAAGATCACGTTGCCGGCGGGACAATACAACCGCGTGTACGTGCTTGCCGCATCCGCTGATGGCGATCAGAACGCGGTGTTTGCAGTGGGATCGAACAAAGCGGAGCTGAAAATCCAGAACTGGGGCGGATTCATCGGCCAGTGGGACGACCGGCAATGGAGCTCACCGGATACCTCTCACGATAATTACGGAGACATGATTGGCATCAAGCCCGGTTACATCAAGCGCGCAGACCTGGCTTGGTATTGCAGCCATCATCATGATGCCTCCGGGCAAAATGTCGCCTACGCTTATTCCTATTTGTTTGCCTATACGATCGACCTGCCGGCCGATGCGAAGACCATCATTCTGCCCCAGAACGACAAGGTTCGCATTCTTGCGATCTCAGTGGCCGATGAGAACCCGCGAGTGAAACCGGCGCGCGCGCTCTATGACGTGCTTCCATCGACGAACGCGGGTACGAAGGACTTCACGCTGTCTACGGCATCGAGCAGCATTTCCATTCCGCGGGGAAAAACAGGGAAGACCAGAGTGATTGTGATGCCGCGGGGTAGCTTCGACGGGCGCGTCGAGCTCTCTGCTGCGGGGCTTCCTGCCGGAGTGACGGCAACATTCAGCCCGGCTAGCACGACAGGAGCCAGCACGCTGACACTCACAACAACCAGTACGACGGCTCCGGCCACAGCGACCGTTACTGTCACTGGCGTTTCGGGTTCGCTCTCGCATAGCACCACCGCTACGATTGCAGTGACGCCAATTCTCACAGGCACGATGCCGGTGGACCTGTCGTCATCCTTCAACGTGACCGGCATTTATAAAGATGGTTCGACCTTCGGGGCATCGGGCGGGCTCGATAGGGGAGGCTACGCATTCTCGAAAAACCTGCTCGGCAATGAGCAGGTGGGGGACGGGGTGGTCTTCAAGATCGGACCCGCCAATGCGCCCGATGCGGTGACGGGCAAGACAGTGGCGCTTCCCGCGGGGAAATTCTCCAGCCTCAAGATCCTCGCCGCGGCCGTGGATGGAGATCAGGAGCTGCAGACCTTTAGCGTCCACTATGTCGACGGTCAATCCTCAACGTTCACGCAGAGCCTTAGCGACTGGTCAACGGCCGGCAATTTCAAAGGGGAATCAGTGGCAGCCGAAATGCCTTATCGGCTCGCAGGCGATACTTCAAAGGATGCGAACCCGTTCTATGCCCACGCTTATTCCTTCGATCTTGACAAGGATAAGGTTGTCAAAAGCATCAATCTGCCGATCAATCAGGAAGTCTTGGTGCTCGCCATTACCCTTGCGCCGTGAGGCAAGGTGCTGATGAGCACAATTGCTTAAAGGCATTTGTCAGCGAATCGTGGTTGAGAATATCCTTCGCAATTCAATTGCATTTACTCTGCACTCAATTTTGCTGAGCTTGAGTTGCGTCGATGGAAACCGCAACAAGCCCGGCATTGATTTCCCGCAAGAGGTGAACACTGTACTGATTCGACCGTGGTTGATCGTTGCATGCTGACGCACGGAACCAATTTTAGCTCTGGAACCTGAAAGCATCCTTCACATTCTCAGTCCGGCGGCATAGACTTGGACTATCGCAAAAATCTCAAGTGCTAACCCATGAACAAGACAGGTGTGCATCCAACTCTCAGCCAGGTCGCGCGAAAAGCAGGCGTGGGCACTACCACTGTTTCGCGCGTCATCAATGGCGGCGATCGTGTAAGCCCCGACACGCTGGCCAGGGTTCGTCGCGTCATTGAGTCGCTCGGCTACACGCCAAGCCAGGCCGCGCGCACGCTGAAGGGCCATCGCACAAAAACGGTTGGCCTGGTCATTCCGAGCATTGCAGATCCATTCTTTTCCAGCCTGGCAGAGGCTGCGCAAGCCGTCGCCCGCGCAAACGATTCGCTTCTGATCGTGACGACGACGGGCAACGATTCCACTGCCGAGATTGAAAGTTTGAACGTACTCATCGGCCACCGAGCGGATGGGTTGCTGATTGTGCCCGCAAATTCGCAGAGCCAGGCCCTGCGCGAGCTGATTGCCAGGGCGGGCGTGCCGGTTGTCGCTATCGACCGCCCGGTCGTCGGATCTTCGATCTTTTCGGTTGTCGCCGAAAACTTTGAGGGTGCACTGACAGGCACTCAGCATCTGATCGAACATGGATACAAGCGAATCGTTTGTCTCACTGGCGAAAGCAGCCTTTACACCATTCGCCATCGCATCAACGGTTATCGCAAGGCGGTCGAATCGGCGGGCTTGCCCTGCATCCTTGACACCTCGGTCAAAGACTACGCGTCCGCTGAAAATGCGATCAAGAAGTTGCTCAGCGGCCCCAACCCGCCGGATGCAATTTTTGCAACCAAGAACAGCACAACCATTTACGCATTCGAGGTGCTTCAGAAGCTGAATGTATCCGTGCCCCAGGCTGTCGGCCTGCTGGGATTCGATGACTTTGAGCTTGCGTCGAGGCTTCGCCCCTCCATCAGCGTGATTCAACAACCGGTGGAAGAGATCGGGCGCCAGGCCGCAGTCGCGCTATTCAGTCAGTTGCATGACAAATTCAGAACCAATGACCCGCCATCTGCAAAGCGAATCCAACAAACCAAGCTGCAAACACTTCTGATTCCGCGCGGTTCCTGTGGCTGTGATCCGGCAATCGAATTGGACGATTGAGCCGGCTTGGTGCGGGGCTCTGCGGGAGGTTCGTGGATATCCTGTCTCGGGAGATCCTGCATTGAAGAGACCGCCCCTCTCAATTGTTCAGACCTTGCGCAATCAAACTGTTTTGCGGCGGCCGAATCCTGCTTTCGACTTGCAGTATAGTGAGCTTTCGAGCATCTGTTTTGGAATGCGGAGGAGTAACGCAAATGGAAATGACGCGCCGACAATTTGCCCTCTCGATTGCAGCTGCCAGCAGCATGGGTTCTTCGTTGTTCGAACCGCTCTCCCCACTAGGTGTTCCTCGCGGCATCGTTCCCGGCCGAGTTACCTGGGCGCACGATCCGGCAGCCGTGACATGGGATGGGGCGGGTTCCTGGTGGGCGGACTCCAACAACAACCAGGCCGTGATTGATCGCATGATCTCGCATTCCATACGCGGCGTTGCCAATCAAAAGAGCGATGCCCAGGCGTGGAGCGCAATTTTCCATTATTTCAATCGCACCCATGGTCGCGGCGACACGGGATTCAAGACCGGCGAGAGGATTGCGATCAAGGCAAACCTCAACAATACGACGGACCATGGCACGATCGACCGTCTGAATTCATCGCCCCATGTGCTTCTTTCGCTCGTCAGGCAATTGACCGGGCCGGGAAAAATACCGCAATCATCGATCACCGTTTTCGATTCCAGCCGGTTTATTCCCGGCAATCTCTATGACAAGATTCACGGTGAGTTTCCCGGTGTGGTATTCGTAGACCATATCGGCGGCGATGGGCGAATGAAGGCAGAGTTCAAGACCAACGCAATCCCCTACTCGATTACCAGCCGCAATGCCTCGGGGCTTGATACCACTGTGACCGATGCAGCCTACCTGATCGATGCGGCCCTGTTGAAGGGACATGTCAGCTCAGGTGTGACGCTCTGCGCAAAGAATCTGTTCGGGGCCACGAGCATCAACCCCGACTGGCACAAGAATGCGCACGATGGCTTTCCCCACAACCGCGATGGCTCGCCAAGTTACGCTGCAGTCGTAGATTTTTTGGGCCACAAGGATCTCGGCGAGAAGACGGTTCTGTTTCTCATCGACGGGCTCTATGGAAACCGGAATGCGGACCCTCCGCCGAGTCAAAAGTGGAAGATGGCGCCCTTCAACGATGCCTGGCCGAGCAGCATCTTCATGTCGCTTGACGGGGTGGCAATCGATTCAGTGGGGTTCGATTTCCTGACCGCGGAGTGGCCCGATCTGGTGGATATCGCGAATGCAGACAACTACTTGCGGGAGGCAGCATTGGCAAACGATCCACCTTCCAAGACGGTCTACGATCCGGAACGCGATGGCATCCGATGCCGCAGCCTGGGAGTATTTGAGCATTGGAATAACGCGACGGAAAAAAAGTACTCGCGCAATCTCGGAAAAGCGCACGGTATCGAACTCTTTCCGGTAAGCTGACCAGTTTGGGTTGCGGGCACGCTCATTTTGGCAGTCGGCCATCCGGCAAACTTACCCTCGGTTGACGATACGCGAGCCGGTTCTCGCGCATCTGACTCTAGAGTTGAATATGTCTGGAGTTCTGGGAGGCTCGCAATGAGAGCAGTGGTGCTGCATGAGTACGGCGGTCCGGAAAAGCTGAAATTTGAAGACAACGTTCCCGAACCACAAATCAGCGGAAATACGGTCCTGATTGCGGCAACCTCTGCGAGCGTGAATCCGATCGACTGGAAGCTGCGTTCAGGTGTGATGCAGAAGGTGTACCCGTTGTCGCTGCCGGCAATTCTGGGCCGCGATGTGAGCGGCATCGTTCGGTCGGTGGGGGCCAATGTGAAGCACTTCAAGGCCGGTGACCGCGTTCTTGCGTTGTCCAACAAGACCTATGCAGAGTTGGTTGCAGTCGATGATGCGGAGGTGACTCACTTGCCGGACGGAGTGGACCTGACGGATGCGGCGGCGATCCCATTGATTTCACTCACGGGTGACCAGCTTGTTCGGATTGCGACCAACGTACAAAAGGGGCAGGTCGTTCTGGTTACGGGAGCGCTGGGCAGTGTTGGGCGAGCGGCAGTGCACACGGCGAAGAAGCTGGGCGCGCAGGTGATTGCTGGCGTCCGTGGAAAAGAAGTGGAAGAAGCCCGCTCGCTTGGGGTCTCTGACGTACTCGCGATCGATGACGATCAAGCGATTCTGAATTTTCCCTTGGTGGATGCGGTTGCGGACACCGTGGGCGGCGAGGTTGCAGCGAAGCTGATGGCGAGGGTAAAGCAAGGCGGCTCCGTTGGCTATACGGCTGTGCTGCCGGAAGATGCGGCGGCCAAAAATCCGACAGTGAAGATCACGCGTGTGGGTGCGCGACCTGATGCATCGAAGGTGCGCGAGTTTGCCGATGATGTGCGCGACGGCAAGTTTATTCTGCCAATTGGCCGCAGGATGCAACTGCGCGATGCGGCTGAAGCACATGTACTCGGGCAGAAAGGCGGGATTGGGAAGATTCTCCTGCTGGCGCCAGATTCAAAAGGGTGATTGCCTCATGGTGCACTTCCATTGACCTGAAACCGGCGGACATGATGATGGATGCACTTTTCGGCCCGACGGAGGCCTGCTGGCGATCATTCGTTGCTCATTCGGAATTCCAGCTAATCCTGGACATTGGCAGTGCCGGACGAAGGCAGCGAGACCAGAAAATCAAGAAATGCGCGGGTCTTGGCCGGTAAATGCTTGCGCGAGGGGTAGACGGCGTAGAAAGGGAAGCGTTCATCCGTCCAGCCGGGGAACAGGTCAATCAGCTTTCCTTGCCTTAACAATGGCGAAACGGCATTTTCCATCACCTGCACGATTCCATAGCCTGCCAGGCAGAGACTGTGCATCGTGATGGTGTCGGTGACAAGGATGCGGCCATTCGAGGGCACTTTTACGATTCTTCGGCCACGATGGAACTCCCACTCGAACCGACGGCCGGTCTCCGGGTCGCGATAATCTATCAGGACATGTTTGCCGGTGAGGAGATCTTGCGGCGTGGCCGGACGCTGGTGACGTTTGAGGTAAGAGGGCGCAGCGACGGTCAAAATGCGCGTGTCCCAGAGCTTTCTCACCACCAGGCTCGAAACCGGTGGTTTTCCGATATGGATGGCAACGTCAAAGCCGTCGCTTACTAGATCGCCGAGTTGATCCCGGGTTATCAGTTCGAGCTCGAGTTCCGGGTGGGTCTCAAGAAAATCCTTGAGCCGTTCTCCTTCAAGGAAATGAGCGAATGTGCGGTGGATTTGTACGCGCAGTCTGCCCCGTACCAGCGCTCGTCCTTCCATCACCGACGCTACGGCGTCCTCAAGGCCAGCCAGCAGCGGACCGATTTGCACATATAGCCGCCGTCCCTCATCCGTCATGGAGATGGAACGCGTGGTTCGCTCGAACAATCGCATTCCCAGGCGAGCTTCCAGCCGGGCAATGGAGCGGCTTACACCTGACTGCGAGATGTTTAATGCCTTGCCAGCGCCGGCAAAACTGCCGGACTGCACAATCGCGGCAAGGATGGTCAACCCGTTCGTCATCCGCTCATCGAGAATCTGATTCATGCATTTGGTCACTTCTAATATTCCATTGATGCGCAAGTCGTTGCAATCGAATTCGACATCAGATATGCAGGTCGAAAGTTTTCCTGAAGGGAGCGGATCATGTTTGCAATTACGGGAGTAACAGGCAAGGTGGGCGGAGCGGTGGCTCGCAGTCTTCTGGCACAGGGGCAGAAAGTGCGCGCGATCGTACGGGACATGGAGAAGGGGCGTTCCTGGTCGGCACAAGGCTGCGAAATTGGAATCGCCAGTGTTGAGGATGCAGCGGGTCTCACAAATGTTTTTCGCGGCGCCGAAGGCGTCTTCTTGATGACGCCTCCAAATTACGATCCTGAACCCGGATTTCCGGAAACGCACAAGGCGGCTGCTGCCATTCGGCAGGCCATTGAAACGGCCCGGCCGGGCAAGGTTGTGTTTCTCTCTACCGTTGGAGCCCAGGTTGGGGAACCCAACCTTCTGAACAACTCCAAAATCACAGAAGAGATGCTGCGCACTACCTCGGTTCCGGTAGCCTTCTTGCGCGCGGCATGGTTTATGGAAAACGCGGCATGGGATGTGGATGCGGCGCGCAAGGGCGTGATCCCCAGTTTTCTGCAACCTCTCGATCACCGCATTCCAATGGTTGCCGCGAACGACATCGCGCGAACGGCGGCGGAACTCCTTGGTGAAACATGGACGGGAGTGCGCGTTGTTGAACTCGAAGGTCCGAGACGCTACTCCGCCAACGATATTGCCGCGGGTTTCAGCGCAGTTCTGGATCGTCAGGTGCGTGCGGAAGCAGTTCCACGTGACGAATGGGAGACCCTGTTTCGCTCGCAAGGCATGCAGAACCCCATGCCGCGGATTCGAATGGTTGACGGTTTCAACGAAGGCTGGATCGATTTTGAATTTGGCGAGGCGAATTCACGCAAAGAACGCACCACCCTGGAGGAGGTTCTGCATTCTCTTGTCGCCTCGAAAAGCTGACCGGACGGGACCATGGAACGGGCCACGCGGTCGTCGAGAAGGCCAGCCCGCAGGGCCTTGCTGCGCTGCTCAAACAGCCGGCTCAGATATTTGTTTCCCGCTTTAGAGAACTCCCGAGGTCCGGAGCCGATAAAGTTCATCCGAAGGATGGAGGGAAGACTCTGTCCGCCTTAAACAGCCGGCAAGAGGAGATAAGTGGTCGAATACCACGTTTGATAGCCTGTTTGTCAGGCGGTTCCAGGATGCGGCTGCAAGTTTTTTGAAGCGTTGCTGAAGAGATGTGGACTTGCTTTTGTTATTGCAGAAAAAGTACATCTACACGCTGATCGCCCGCGCCGTAGGTGGCAACGGTTCTGAAGCATCGTGTGGCGGCGGGATTCATAGTGCGCTCTAAAGGGCCCGAGATCAAGTAGCGAATATTGTTGATCTTCGCATAGCGAGCGATCCGGTCGGGCGGATCAAAGGTGAACTTCTCGGGCGCATTCTGGTTGTAGACATATACGCCCAGGTAGCGCGCGGAGACGTTCTCATGGCTCACCCCGAGCGCAGCTTGGCGATAGGCGCGGCTCGATGGCTGCGGGCCAAGGTTGTTGTAGTCGAGCGCGAAAACGATGCACCCAGCGGCGACCAGACAGGTGATCGGTGTGATTGCGTTCATCCTGACACTCGCCATCACAATTCCGGCCATGACGCAGGTCACTACGCCTACCGGATCGAGGTAGCGGGCCTGCAATTGCAGAACGATGGTGTTCAGTATGAACCAGCCTGCGAATAAAGCCAGAATCAGCGCAAACTGTCTATATTCCAACTTGACCGCACCGGGCCATAGAATGGCGAGCAGCAGCGGTAGCGGCGAGAGCCAGAGCAGAGATTTCCTGGCAAAGATGGATCCGGTGTTGCGGATGGCCATCATTCCAATCGATGCGGCATGAGTTTTGAGGAGCACAGGCCAGGGAATGTCGCAAGGCTTCATGCTTTCAAAGTACGAGCTTGAGCAATCCGGGCTCAGGCGATAAACAGCGGCGTCTCTCGCTGCCTGCCCCTTTGAAAACAGAAGTCCGTCGAGTATGACCTGCTTCAAACAATAAACATGATCCTGCTCCAGATTGCTG
>Ga0206808_1049_pt1 | contig 34303 bp, 26 predicted proteins | sample Alteio_BWOrgCont_58_FD_152899 | JGI IMG/M metagenome (GOLD analysis project Ga0206808, IMG submission 152899) | Enriched cells from forest soil in Barre Woods Harvard Forest LTER site, Petersham, Massachusetts, United States -... | ecosystem: Environmental > Terrestrial > Soil > Temperate forest >...
CGTATCTTTAATGGCAGCAACAACTTTCGGGATAACCTTCACCTTCACGCTAACAGGCGGTCCCGTGCAGCCACTATCCGAAACAGCGACGACCGTATAGATCCCGTCATTTGCGGGAGTAGCATTGTTGATTACCAGCGGATTTTGGCTGGTTGGCGAAATTCCCGGCCCCGTCCACGTATAGCTGGTGCCGCCCGTTGCTGTGAGTTGCAGCGGGTAGCTTTCGCATATCGTTTGATCAGGAAATGGCGGCACAACCGGGAGAGGGTTTACCGTGACGGTAAGCGGCGTTGAATAGACCCTGCAGCCAACATTGCTGATGCTTGATCCGTTAGCGACACCCAGCCGGTATTGGTAAACATTGGGTTGGGCGTTGGTAAACGGCACCACCAGCGAGTCGGCGGTGGCGCCCGGTATATCTGTCCAGGGGCTGGTGCTGCTGCTGGCCTGCCACTGAAATACCGGCGTATTGTCCCCAACAACCTGTGTTTTTAACACGTAAGTAGCATTTCCGCCCTGGCACAAACGCGTGCTTTTCACGCCCGCCACTGAGGAAAAACCGTCCTGTATGATCGGCCCGCAGGCCCTGAAGGTGATATCATCCATCATAAAATCGTTGCCGTTGCCGCCGGGGGCATTATTGGTCATTACCAGCCTAATGCTGCTAACATCAGCCGGGGTGGTAAAAAAAACGCCGTATTTTACCCACACCGGCCCCTGGTTGTATGTAGTTGGCTGAATGGTGCCCGTTGTATCGGTTGCTAATATTCCGCCCCCGGTAGCGCCTTCAATAGTAAATGTTATATTCGGTTGGCTATAGTTAGCTGTTATCAACGAGATGTAATTCAAATTAAGGATATAGGCTGAAAACTCGTAGGTGGTGTTCGGGCAAAGCCCATTAGCCACGTCTGTAAAAAATATGCTTGGCTCGTATGAGGCGTTAACCAGCATCATATAACCGTTTTTGTTGCCGGTATGGTCGGTTGGTACATTGAACCATGTATAGGGGTGGCAGTTATTGGAATCTACAAGCGCATTCAGAATGGTATATTGTCCATCATTGGGGCAACTGGACGTGACATACTGCATAGTGGTAGTCCCCTGCGGCAGGGGCGGGCCCGGGTTGGCGCCAGCTCCAAAATCTTGGTCTATCACCGGGTCGCCCAGCGCTCCGTTGCAGGTTTGAGCCTGTGCCTCGCATTGCACAAAAAATGCAGTAAAAATAGCCGCAATGAATAACCTCGTAAAAATTGCCCGCATTACTTTCTTCGCCGTATGGTTGATCAAACGGCGTTAATTAAAAATATAGTCGTGCGGGGCTTTACTTAGTACTACGAATATATGAAATTACTGTATCAATAATAATTTATCGCAGCCAGTTTGTTTCTATTTTGGGTTGGATAAAAATTGTATTTTTGATAACCCTCGTTAGTGCCTATGAGACAAATCTACACAGCTACCCCTTCGCAAACAACGAAATATACGGTTCATGTAAGTAATGACGGCTGTACGGATAGCAGCAAATCGGTGACGGTGGTCGTCAATCAGTACCCGCTTGCTGATGCCGGCAAGGAGATATTCTTATTTGAGGGAGAATCTACCCGCCTGGACGGGGCGATCAAGGGTGATAATATTACCAATTATTACTGGACACCAGCGACATTTTTGAGCGACCCCATGTCACTCAATCCGATCGCAACGCCGACCGACAATATCACTTATACGCTGACTGCGATTTCGGCCAGTTGCGGTACATCAACAAGCAGTGTATTTATAAGGGTGTTTGAAAAAATTACGATACCGAACACCTTCTCGCCGAATAATGATGGTATCAACGACGTTTGGGATATCAAATCGTTAAACACCTACCCGGAAAGTGTAACGCAAGTATTTGATCGCTACGGTAGACAGGTGTTTCAAAGTATGGGTTACGGGACACCGTGGAATGGTACCTATAATGGCAGCGTGCTTCCGCAAGGCACTTATTATTATATAATCGATCTTAAAATAGGCACCCCGAAACTATCGGGATGGGTATTGTTAGTGAGGTAGCATATATTTTGCCCGATTTGCATAACAGCTGATTTAATTTATAGCTTTGGTAAATAACTGTTCATTCAACAGCTATTTACCCATGCGACCGGTTGTTCTGAAATTACTTTTTACCCTTATTTTTTTAGCTGTTTTATCAAAAACCATTGCCCAAACTTGCAATGGCAGCCTGGGCGACCCTGTCATTGATCAGAACTTTGGCGCCGGCGCCAACCCCGGGCCGGCATTGGCGCCGGGCATCACCAATATGACCTATACACCGAACAACGACCCGCAGGACGGTTATTACACCATTGCCAATAGCCTTACAGCCGCCAACAACACGCACACCCAAACCTGGTGGGACGTGCCGTCAGACCACACCGGCAATCCGAATGGGTATATGATGATTATTAATGCCGACGTTCAACCCAATATTTTTTTTACCCAGGCTGCCAATGGCCTTTGTCCCGGCACAACCTATTTTTTTTCGGCTTATATTTTTAACCTGATGATACCGGGTCCCATCACCGCAAACTACAGCCACCCGAACATCACATTCTCGGTTGAGACAACCACCGGCCAGGTATTGGCCACCAATAATACTGGCGTGATACCGGCATATAGTAATGGCGGCAAATGGGTGCAGTACGGGTTGTTCTTTACAACGCCCGCCAATATATCGGGTGTAGTGGTAGTGATGACCAACAACGCCCCGGGTGGCAATGGAAACGATTTTGTAATGGACGACGTAACCTTCCAGGCCTGTGGGCCTATTATCGAAGAAGGTTTTTCATCCACCTCGGGCCCAATGACGAAGGGCATTTGCCAGGGAAGCAACGAAGTGTTTACGTTAAAGGGGCAGGTGATTGGTAATGGCACGCCGTCTTACCAGTGGCAATGGAACTATCACGGCGCGGGCTGGAGTGACATCACCGGCATGAACGCGGATTCGCTGAATATCGGTTTTGTGGATGCCGATACGGGAACCTATCAATACCGCCTTGGGGTCGCTAATGGTTCGGGCATAACGGTTGCCCAGTGCCGGGTCTATTCTCCGCCGCTTATCGTTATCGTCAGCGCCTCGCCGGTTGTCCCGGCGATCGCGTCGCAAACACTTTGCGAGGGTGACCCGCTCCGGTTAAATGCGTCAGGAGGATCGAGTTATACCTGAACGGGTCCCGGTATATCCCCTACATCACAAAATCCGCTTATCATCGATAGCGCCACGACGGCAAATTCGGGGACCTTTTCGGTGGTTGCTGTTTCGGACAGCGGATGCGCGGCGGCGCCGGTACTTGCCCGGGTAAACGTTCTACCCAAAATTGTGCCGGTCGTTAGCCCGGATGTTGCGATATGCGCCGGTGAAAACACCCGTTTAAGTGCATCAGGCGGCCTCTACTACAAATGGAACCCCTCCACTGGCCTGGACAATGATACCCTTGCCAGCCCAACCGCTACCCCGGTTCAAACCACCACCTATACCGTTGCTATAAGTAACGGCGCATGCAGCGACAGTAGCAAGTCAATCACTGTTACCGTAAATCAGAACCCCGTCGCCAATGCGGGCAGCGAGATCATATTATTTGAAGGACAATCGGCTCAGCTTCATGGCACGATGGTGGGTAACAACATTACCGGTTTTTCCTGGTCTCCTACGACTTTTTTGACCGACACTTCTTCTTTAACGCCCACTACAACGCCAACAGGCGATGTCACCTATACCCTTACGGTGGTATCGCAAACCTGCGGCACGTCTACCAGCAGTGTCTTTGTAAGAGTTTATAAAAAAATAACCGTGCCCAACACTTTTTCACCGAACAATGACGGAATAAACGATGTTTGGAATATTGATGCGCTGGTTACTTACCCGGAGTCGGTTACACAGGTATTTGATCGTTACGGGCAGCAGGTTTTCCAGAGCACAGGCTATTCAAAGCCCTGGGACGGAAAATATAACGGATCTGCTTTGCCGGCAGGGACGTATTATTACATTATCGATCTTAAAAATAATACGCCGAAAATGTCGGGATGGGTGTTGATTGTAAAATAGTCCGGAAGTCCGGAAGTCAGTAAAGTCCGAATCCCGATAGCTATCGGGACCGAAAGAAGCTGCGACTGACGTCCGCCAGCTGGCGGATAACCTAAGTTATATAGACGATGATAATTTTAAGCCGAATTCACGGCCAAACCATTAAATTTTTTAGTTTTGGACGTTGTAGCGAGATTTTTTAAGCGAGTGTTTTAAATGCGACCAATTGCCCCTAAGTTATTTTTAACGTTGCTTTGTATAGTCTTTTCAATAAGAGCATTCGCGCAAACCTGCAACGGCAGTTTAGGCGACCCTGTGATCGATCAGAACTTTGGCGCAGGCCCAAATCCAGGCCCCACGTTGCCGCCAGGCGTTACCAACATGACCTATACGACGAGTAATTGCCCAAACGATGGGGAATATACCATTTCCAACAGCCTTTCGGGCAGCGGGAATTGCCATCCTGATAGCTGGCATAATGTTACAAGCGACCATACGGGGAACCCGAATGGCTATATGATGATTGTTAATGCGTCATACCAGCCAAGTGTTTTTTTTACGCAGGCCGCTAACGGTTTATGCCCAAATACCACGTACTATTTTTCGGCGTACATATTGAACCTGATAACGTATGCTGCAAGCGGCCCGGGTGTAAGCGAGCCTAACATCACCTTTACCATCCAGACTACAGGCGGAACGGTCCTGGCCACTGATACTACCGGGACTATCCCCCCGACGGTCGCGCCAACCTGGGTGCCGGAAGGTGTCTTTTTTACCGTACCAGCCGGAATAAGCGATGTAGTTGTCGTAATGACCAACAATGCGCCCGGCGGCAACGGCAACGACCTGATACTGGATGATATCACCTTCAGGGCATGCGGGCCAATCATCCAGGAGGGTTTTTCTTCGATTGGCGGATCGAAAAACCTGAGCCTGTGCCAGGGTGCTACCGGTAATTTTACGTTAACTGCACAGGTAGAAGGCGATGGAACGCCGGTTCTGCAATGGCAGGCCAACCCGCATGGGACAGGATGGACCGATATACCGGGCCAAAACGGCAACGCAACGCAAGTTGGGTTCGTCAATGCTGATACCGGTACTTACCAGTACCGCGTAGGGGTGGCAAATGGATCCGGAATAACCGATGCACAATGCAGGGTTTACTCGCCTCCAATGACAGTGGTCGTGAACCCATTACCAATAGTAGCGGCTATACCCTCGCAAACCCTGTGTGAGGGCGCCCCCCTGCAGTTAACGGCGACGGGAGGCGTAAGTTATACATGGACCGGGCCTGGAATATCGCCCACATCACAAAATCCGCTTGTTATTAACAGTGTGTCGCTGGCTAATTCGGGTGCTTTTTCTGTGGTTGCGCTTTCTGACAGCGGCTGTGCCTCAGCGCCGGTACTTGCAGAGGTTACGGTGGTCCCTAAAATTGTTCCGGTAGTGAGCAATAATGTGGCTGTGTGCGCCGGCGAAAGCACACGACTGAGCGCATCAGGGGGGGCATCCTACACATGGACGCCCGCAACGGGGCTTAGCGACAGTTCCATATCCAATCCCATTGCCACCCCGCTTCAAACCACAACTTACACGGTTGCTATGAGTAATGGGCCATGCATAGACAGCACTAAATCGGTGACGGTTACTGTAAACGCAAACCCCATTGCAAATGCCGGCGGCGAAATATTTCTGTTTGAGGGGCAGTCGACTAAATTGCATGGTACTTTTAAGGGCGACAGCATTATCAATTATTATTGGTCGCCGTCGACCTTTCTGAGTGATACAACCTCGCTTACGCCGACAACTACACCGACCGGTGATATCACTTATACGCTAACGGTGGTTTCAAAGGATTGCGGCACATCCACCAGTACAGTTTATGTGCGGGTTTATAAAAGCATCACCATTCCCAATACATTTTCGCCAAACAACGATGGCGTTAACGATGTATGGAATATTGATGCCCTGGTCACCTATCCTGACGCGTCTATCCAGGTATTCGACAGGTACGGGCAGCAAGTTTACCAAAGCACAGGCTACGCCATGCCATGGGATGGAAAGCACAATGGCTCAACAGTGCCCACAGGGACTTACTATTACATCATCGACCTCAAAAACGGGCAGCCGAGACTAACTGGTTGGGTGCTGGTTGTGCGGTAAATAGCCCGGGTGGTCACTTTCCGAAATAGTAGTTTACGCCGATCTGTTTATTTTCATTATAAAGGTCAAAATAGGGTGATTGGGTTGCAGCGTCGGGAGTGTAGTATTCGAAATACACTTCAAGATTTTTATGTATCCGGAAGCCGGCTTTTGCCAGGAAATGGAATGCGGAGCTGGTAAAATAATAACCCTCGACAGGAAAGTTAACTGCGCCTGGCGAAACCTGTGGCTCAAAGACGGCATCGGAATAGGTATTATAAGTGTACGACAATCCCGCCCCGATATAAAACTTAAAATCAGGCGCGTTGTAAATATTAAACAGTACCTGGGGGGTCAGCGCTATACCCGTTTGGTTATAGTAAGCCTTAGCCCCGGTATATGGGCTTACGTCTAATTGATACAAGGTGCTGAACTGGGTAAAATTAGCCGATATATCTGCTTTAAATTCTACTGCTCCATCTGCATTCGGTAAAAAATCAATTCCGAATTTAATCGCCGGCAGATAGGAGGTATGGCCGGGGCCGCCCCCCATGGTATAAGGGGCGTAGGAGTTAGCTGTGGTGCTTGATATGTTTAAGGCCAGGCCTGAATACCATGTTATTTTACTGTGGTGTGCATACTTCTTATCGAACTCTGATTTTGAAATGTTGTTAATGTGACTTACTATCAGTAACAAATCCCCGGAATCATATTCCGATCGCTGCAGCAGCGACGTCAGCTGATCATCAAGCGCATTATATTTGCCGGCAAGTGCGAAAAGCTGTTTTTGGAAACTATTTTCGGTTACCACGCCGTTATTGCCGTCGGCATTAGTGCTCTCGTATATTCTATAAATCAATTCCACGGGAATAAAATCCGGAGTTTCGCCAATGTAGAAGCGGGTTTTTAATCCATCAGTGTAAGTGTACAGCGCTACATTTTTACCTATCTGAAGCACTCTTAATAAAACCGTATCTATCCTGAACGTCGTGTCGCGGGCGCTGACCGTATTTGAAGCACTCCTGGCATCCATGCTGATGGAGCAAACATGCTTTTGGTAAACTGCCAGGCCAGTTATGTTAAACAAGCGCATATCGCTTATTTTAAAGGTTCTTTTATCACGATTTGCAATTGCGGCCTTAAAAGAAATGGACGTTGGATTCGAGCCCCAATCCTGGTAATCAATAAATCCGCGGACGGTGTCGCCTTTTGACGTGACTACATAACCGGGCTTATAATTGCTTTGTGCTAACGAAACCAGGGGTAAAAGGAGGACAATTGCTAATAGCGCATTGAAATGTTTCATCGTGTTTTGATTTAAGTTAGAATTGATTGAGGGGTATTTTTTAAAAATTTAATTATAGCGGCTCGGATACACTGCCTGGCTGATAGTTGCCTTAACCTATGGAAACAGACGGAAATACAATATAAAGAAACAGGTTTAATAAATTTTACTTCATCGATCCAGGTTTCAAACGCTAATATACTTTTTTTGATCAATTTAAAAAGCCTAATTCAGACTAATAATAAATACCACTTTGCCCAATTAGCATTGATTCAATATGTTTACTTTTAAACATGCATCACGAACATCATTTAAGAAGCTCAGATACCATACGCGACATTGTTATCGGCATGTCGGATGGGTTGACGGTGCCCTTCGCCCTGGCTGCAGGTTTAAGCGGCGCCGGCAGCACATCAGGTATTGTAGTAACCGCCGGCATAGCTGAAATTGTGGCAGGTTCCATAGCGATGGGCCTGGGCGGTTTTTTGGCCGGCCGTACAGAGGCCGATCATTACCGGTCGGAATTACAGCGGGAATACGAGGAAATAGAGCGTGTGCCGGAGCAGGAAAAAGCTGAAGTAAAGGAAGTTTTTGCCACGTTCGGCTTATCTGCCGCCCTGCAGGATGAAGTGGCCAATGAAATGGCGAAAGACAAGGACAAATGGGTCGACTTTATGATGCGTTACGAACTTGGACTCGAAAAACCGGAACCGAATCGCGCCAGCCGGAGCGCGGTTACAATTGGCGTTTCGTATATCGTGGGCGGTATAATCCCCTTATCGCCCTATTTTTTAATCAACGAATCGCAGAAGGCGCTATATTATTCATGCGCCATCACCATCGTTTGCCTTTTTGTGTTCGGCTATTTTAAGAGCAAGGTGACAGGACAACCATTGTTTAGCGGTGCGCTGAAAGTGTTGTTTATTGGCGCGCTGGCAGCAGCAGCAGCATTTTTGATGGCGAAGGTGATTAATGGAAGATGAGAGGTTAGAGACTGGAGGTTAGAGATTAGTCCGAAAGTCCGAAAGTCCGAAAGTCCGGAAGAAGCTCCGACTTACGCTTCGGCAAAAATAACTTAAGCTCTATAGATTGGGCAATAAACCGGCGTGGGACGAGGCCCTGATTTTTCAAAAAACAACTGTAAAATTAAAGTTGTAGTTACTCTTACATTCATTCGCAAGACCCTGCCTAATCTCTGATCTCCAGTCTCTAATCTCTCAACTTTCAAGTTTGGCGCGGGAGGAGAGGACGACCACACTTATACCCATAACTGCCACAAAAAGGAACGAAGCCCGGAGGGTTGCCAGGCCAGCAATAAAACCGATCACCGGTGGTCCTACAAAAAAACCTGCGAAGCCTACTGTTGAAACTGCCGCCAATGCGACGCCCGGCGACATTGTTTTGGATTTTCCTGCGGCACTGTAGACCATTGGTACGACGGATGACACACCGATGCCGATCAGCATAAACCCCGCCATAGCCGTGTAAACATGTGGGAAGGAAACGGCCACCAGCAGCCCGGTAACCGTTAATGTTCCGCTAACCTGCAGTGTTCTTTTCAGGCCGAAGCGGTGGGCAAAAAAATCGGCGACAAAGCGTCCGCCGGCCATAGTGAACATGAATGCGGTAAAGCCAAGTCCCTGCAGCGCTATCGGCGCTTGCACCACCTTTTTAAAGTAAATAACGCTCCAGTCGAACATAGCACCCTCGCAGATCAGCGAGCAAAAAGCAATGCTGCCGAGCGTAAGCAGCGGAAAGATCAAACTAAGCCGCTGGCGAAGCGACAAGGACGGCGTTTCCGTAGTTTTCGCGCTTCCGTAGTCGTCGTACAGGTATCTTGAAACAAGCAGGCTTACTACTGCGGTGATCGAAAGAATAATGATAAAATGATGAAAGGGGTTAACACGATGACCGATCATGAAAGTGCCGATGCCAGCACCAGTAAAACCCGCCAGGCTCCATAAGCCGTGAAACGAGGCCATAATGGGTTTATCGTGCACGCCTTCAGCGGCGACGGCCTGGGTATTTACCGAGATATTTACCGTATTACCAGCAAAGCCGAAACACACCAGGCAAAGAACCAGCTCAATCGTAGTGTGCGCCAGGCCCAGGCCGATTAAAAAGATAGCATAAGCGAGGATAGCGCCGAGCAATACCCGTTTACTGCCGATCTTGGTGATGATCCAGCCGGAAAACGGCAACGAAAGCATTAGGCCGATTGGCAGCGAAAATAAAACTGCGCCTAACGCAGCATCATTTAGCCCCAGTTTTGCCTGTACGGTAGCAATTCGCGATGCCCAGCTTGCAAAGCAAAGTCCGGCCATAAAAAACATTGCTCCAACCGCAATGCGGAGGATGGTTCTTGGTGCGATGGCCGGACGTATGGCAGTTTCCATATCGATTCCTTTCATATTAGTGTAAAATATACACTAAGTTAATTAACACAAATATAGGAAAAAAAGTTTGAATTTGAAAGGGGGAAATAATCGCTAAAGCGACTAGCAAAGCATCTGAATTAAAACCGTATATTTCATTTAGAAGATGAAAATCTTTTTTTGAATTCTTCAAAACTAATGGTGCGTCCGGCAGCTACATCTTCCTGGCCTCGTTTAATGCCATCTAATACATGCTGTGGTAATTCCTCCTCATCTTCTTCTTCAAAAAAAGGTATCTTGTTTTCTTTCAAAAAGGATTGGAGAATGTTTTCTTGGTCTTTTGTTGGATATAACAGGTAAGTCTTCATATACTAAAAGTACTAATTTAAGCTAAAATATTTACTTTAGTTAAAAGTATTATCAATGGCAGCACCTGGTCGACCAAGAAAATGTGACCCCGAAATCGAAAATCTATGGATGGGTATAAAATACTCAGAAAATCAGAAAGTAAAATCTGTTTTAGATAGGCACGGCGTAGATGCGACTGACGGTGAGGGAAGTACAGCGCTTATACATGCCACCATTTTTAACAATCTGGAAATAATGAAGTGGGTAATATTGCGAGGCGCGGATCTTAATTTTCGGGATAGGACAGGTTACACAGCTTTGCATGCAGCCGCTCAAAATGGCGCATTAAATCTCGCAAAAATATTGATTGAAAACGGAGCCAATGTGAATGTGCAAGATGTACATGGCAATATTCCATTGTGGACAGCTCTGTTCAATTCTAAACGTTCAGTTAATGGCGTCACCAAACTTTTGCTAAAACATCAGTCTGACGTCGACCTGGTCAATAAATATGGCGGGAACTGCCGTACTTTGTACCAGAAATTTTTTAATAGGGATATTTCTGAAGTAGACGTTGCAGATATATAGATGAAACAAAAAGGCCACCCGCAAAACGAATGGCCTTTAAATATTTATGCCTACACCTTCAGAGGGTCGGGGGGTTAAACCTTTATCTCTACTTCCACCCCGCTGGGCAATTCAAGCTTCATAAGCGCGTCAACTGTTTTGGAGTTGGAGCTGTAAATGTCCAGCAGCCTTTTGTAAGAGCATAGCTGGAATTGCTCGCGCGCTTTTTTGTTCACGTGCGGTGAACGCAAAACGGTGAAAACTTTCTTTTCAGTTGGCAGTGGCAGTGGTCCGCTAACTACAGCGCCCGTAGGCTTTACTGTTTTTACGATCTTCTCGGCTGACTTGTCAACCAGGTTGTAATCGTACGATTTTAGTTTGATCCTGATTCTTTGGCTCATTTTGTTTTGATTTATGACCAATCCTAAGAGCTATTTGTTAGGATTGACCGGTTGTTTATTTTTATTACGTTGATTGGTTGATCAAGTTAAAACAGCAAGTAAGCACTCACTAAATCAACCTAATCAACCACTCACTATTTATGCAGCAGTGCCGCCTTTTTTACCTTTTGCTTTGGCAATTATTTCTTCCTGTACGTTACGCGGCGCTTCGGCATAGTGGTCAAACTCCATGGTTGAAGTAGCACGCCCCGATGTGATGGTACGCAACTGGGTTACATAACCAAACATTTCCGAAAGCGGTACTGTCGCCTTTATTACCTGTGCACCGGCGCGCGAGTCCATGCCCAAAAGCTGGCCACGGCGGCGGTTCATATCGCCTATCACGTCACCCATGTTTTCTTCAGGGGTTAATATTTCTATCTTCATGATCGGCTCCAGCAATACCGGTTTACATTTTGGCAATGCTTCGCGGTAAGCGCTCCGGGCGCAAATCTCGAAAGATAAAGCGTCCGAATCGACCGCGTGGAACGACCCGTCAATTAAACGAACCTTCATACCCTGTAACGGGAAGCCGGCCAATACGCCATTATCCATCGCGGCTTTAAAGCCTTTTTCAACAGATGGAATAAATTCACGTGGGATAGACCCGCCGGTGATTTCATTCACAAACTGCAAACCAGTTGCATTGTCATCGGTTGGCGAAATAATAACCTGTATGTCGGCAAATTTACCACGGCCACCGGTTTGTTTCTTGTACAGTTCGCGGTGCTGGGTGCTGCCGGTGATCGCTTCTTTATAAGCAACCTGCGGCGCGCCCTGGTTAACCTCAACCTTAAACTCACGTTTTAAACGGTCCATGATGATGTCAAGGTGAAGCTCGCCCATACCCGAAATGATGGTCTGGCCTGTTTCTTCATCTGTTTTTACGCGGAAGGTTGGATCTTCTTCGGACAATTTACCCAAAGCCATGCCCAATCTATCCACATCGGCCTGTGTTTTAGGCTCGATAGCCAAACCGATAACCGGCTCGGGGAAATTCATCGACTCCAAAACGATGGGGTGTTTCTCATCGCAAAGGGTATCGCCTGTTTTGATATCCTTAAAGCCTACCACCGCGGCAATGTCACCGGCCCCAACGTTAGGGATAGGGTTTTGCTTGTTGGCATGCATCTGGAAGATACGCGAGATACGTTCCTTGTTTTGCGACCGCATGTTATATACATACGAACCTGCCTCCAGGTTACCTGAATATACGCGGATAAAGCACAAACGGCCTACAAAGGGGTCGGTAGCAATTTTAAACGCTAAAGCTGCAAACGGCTCTTTTTCTGACGGCTGGCGAACTATTTCTTCACCGGTATCAGGGTTATGACCCACGATACCTTTCACGTCCATAGGCGATGGCAATAACTCCATCACATAATCCAGCATAGTTTGTACGCCCTTGTTCTTGAACGAAGAACCGCAAACCATCGGAACGATCTTGGCATCCAGTACAGCTGCGCGCAAAGCATCTAAAACTTCGCGTTCGGTAATGGTTTCAGGCGCATCAAAGAATTTCTCCATCAGGCCTTCATCATATTCAGCAACCGATTCCAGCAATTTCTCTCTCCACTCGGTAGCTTCCTCGATCATATCGGCCGGGATAGGCACTTCGGTAAAGGTCATCCCTTTATCATGCTCATTCCAAACAATACCTTTCCAGTTGATCAAATCGATCACGCCTTTGAAGTTTTCTTCATTACCAAGCGGTAACTGCAAAGGAATGGCGTTGCTGCCCAGCATCGTTTTTACCTGTTTTACAACATTTAAAAAGTCAGCTCCTGAGCGGTCCATTTTATTGACGAAACCGATACGGGCAACGTTATAGTTGTTGGCAAGCCTCCAGTTGGTTTCGGATTGCGGCTCAACACCGTCAACTGCCGAAAACAGGAAAACCAGTCCATCCAGCACACGCAGCGAACGGTTTACCTCAACGGTAAAGTCAACGTGTCCCGGTGTATCGATAATGTTGATATGGTAGCTTTTACCCCTGTATTTCCAGTCGATGGTAGTAGCAGCCGAAGTGATGGTGATCCCACGCTCCTGCTCCTGCGCCATCCAGTCCATCGTAGCAGCACCCTCGTGAACCTCGCCAATCTTATGGCTAAAGCCCGAATAATAAAGGATACGCTCGGTAGTAGTGGTTTTACCGGCATCAATGTGAGCGGCAATACCTATATTTCTTGTATATCTAAGATCTCTTGACATTATTTTTTTGTTTTGATTACACCGATTGTTTTTTATGATTACACCGATTATTAGTTGTAAACATAAATAATCGGTGTAATCACAGTATTAAATCGGTGTAATCCAATTCTAGAAACGGAAATGCGAGAACGCTTTATTGGCCTCGGCCATTTTATGCGTATCTTCCTTCTTTTTCACAGCAGCGCCTTCACCTTTTGCAGCCGAGATGATCTCGCCGGCAAGCTTTTCCTGCATGGTTTTTTCACCACGACGACGGGCATAGCTGATCAGCCATTTCATACCCAATGCAATTTTACGCTCGGGACGAACTTCAGTAGGCACCTGGAAGTTTGCTCCACCTACGCGGCGGCTTTTTACTTCAACAGACGGCATTACGTTGTTCAATGCTTTTTTCCAGGTATCCAGGCCGCTTTCTTTTGTTTTTGTTTCAACAATTTCAACAGCATTATAGAAGATAGAGTATGCGATAGATTTTTTACCGTCATACATCATGTTGTTAACAAACCTTGTTACCAAAGTGTCGTTGAACTTTGGATCAGGAAGGATAATTCTCTTTTTTGGTTTCGACTTTCTCATTGTTGCTATCCTCCTTTATTATTTCTTCTTTTTAGCTGGTGCACCTTTTGTAGCGGCAGCTGGCTGACCGGGTTTAGGGCGTTTTGTACCATATTTACTTCTGCGCTGGTTACGGCCGGCAACACCTGATGTATCCAATGCACCACGGATGATGTGGTAACGTACACCTGGTAAGTCTTTTACACGACCGCCGCGGATCAACACGATAGAGTGTTCCTGTAGGTTGTGCCCTTCGCCGGGGATATAAGCGTTCACTTCTTTCCCGTTGGTTAAGCGCACACGGGCCACTTTGCGCATGGCTGAGTTTGGTTTTTTAGGGGTAGTGGTGTACACACGGGTGCACACGCCTCTTCGCTGTGGACAGCTGTCCAACGCTGGCGACTTACTCTTGTCAACCAGAGCTACTCTACCTTTTCTAACTAATTGCTGAATAGTAGGCATTACTTCCTTTTTTGTTTTACTTTTTTATCCCCAACGGCCACCTTAATTGGCGGGCAGTTTTAGGGACTGCAAAAGTACGGACTTAATTTGTGATTTTCAAGGGGATGGGTGAAGTTTTTTCGGTTTGTTGGGAGGTTGGTCCCGATAGCTATCGGGAGTTGGAATGTTGGAAGGTTGGAATGTTGGAAGGTTGGGGTGTTCGGGAAGGAAAGCTGTCTGGAATTTCTATAGCGTGATCATTCAATCGACCCCATTGGCCTCTATCAGTTAGGCAAACCAAATCAGCCTATATAAGCGTTTCAGTCATCCTTTACTGGAGGCGGCGGCGCTAACACAACTTTGATATTCGGATTTTTTTCATTGCCATAATAACGGTCGCCCCGCGATTTCATATGAGTATAAAAATTGAATAAATGGTTAAAGAAAGCATTATAAACCGTACAGTCCTGCCCCATTGAAAAAGGAGTCTGAACGCCTTCTATGTGTTTCATGCACAATTCAAATGGTATAATTCTATAGGCCGGAAAATACCTTTTGATCTGTCGTTCAATCTCTTTAAAGTCATTTTCAAATTCGTGGTATGGGGATGCGGTGACCACATTTATTGCAGGGTAACTTCGCGCAAATCCAGGTGCCTTTTCTTTGATCGAAGTTTCGTCTATACCACAAATTGAGTAAAATGGCGCAATCATGCTAACGGCAAATGCGATGCGTTTTGTCCGCGTTAAAGAGTCATCTTCAAAACTTTCTAAAATCAAATCGGCACTAAAGCTCGGTACAAATCCATAAGTAGTACCCTCAATGTCTGCTCCGGACTTACGCAAATTTTCCATCAAGGAGCGCCATTTTTTCGTAAATGGACCGGGCTTTTGGTCGGGTGGGCCGATATTTGCGCAGATGATGTCGGAAGCCTGTTTAATTCCCGGGAATTTCATAAACTCCGGATGAAACCTGTCCATGCCTATCGGATAATATTTCTTAATATTCTCGGCTATTGATGAGAGTAACTTGGTGTTATTATTGCTTAATGACAGGTATTTCTTCATAAAAAGTTTGTGTTTTGCGCATTCGGGATAAAAAGATCAGCCATAGTATAAGATTTCGCTTTCCCTTCCCGAATCGCCTTCACTTCCTTCAGCCCTTGCCTAATCTCATCAAGTAGCTTCTGCTTCTTTGTCTTTTTCATCTGTTTCATTTTTTGACCTTTCGCCTTTAACCTTTTGCCTTTCACCTCCCTCTCAAAACCCCTGCCTAACAATAAACTCATAAACCTCCGTACCCGGCGCAGCGCAGGTTTTGGCCAGCTTGCCCCAGGCTTTGAATTGATCGTCGGCGCCCATAGTTTTGTATATACTCGCCAGGTTGATGGCCATTTCGGCTTTAGTGCTGTTTTGGGTATTGTCAGTGCACAGGTTAACGCCCTGCTTAAAGATGGGAATGGCTTTGTAGTAATTTTTCTGCTGCATATAAACGTAGCCAAGCTCGCGGTAAAAAATTACATTCAAGGGGTCATTAGTCATTGCCGCCAATATCACTTTTATAGCGTTGTCGTAGTCCTTCAGGGCGTTGTAGGCATAGATCAACTCAAATTCCAGGTCTTTGTAATGCGGTTGCACGCTATAAGCCCTGTTTAAGTATACCAACGCGGTATCACACTGGCCCAGGTCGTTATAAACAATACCCCAGTGAAAGTTATGTTCCAGTGTGTCGGCGTAGGTGTAATAAGTTGCCAGCCCAACGGGGAGCGGATCAAGGCCCATCTCCTCAAAATGTTCAGGAGACAGCAAGGCCATCTTCCCGGCATTGCGTGACAACCTGGTTCGCGGGTAGGGGTTTTTGAACATGGACGTGTCGGACAGGTAATGGCCAGAACTGTTTATCTTTAATTTGCCTTTTGCAATGAAAGTAAAGCCGGCATGTGCATCTATATAAACAAAGCCATAAATGTAGCTTTGAGCTGTGTCGTTTTTAGGAAGCACCACCCATTTCCGTTCGCATTGGGTGTAACGTTTGTTAAATTTCAGGGAAGTATCTGCGCCGGAATCATTTTGACAAAAAGCAACCGAATAAGTGCAAACCAGTAAAAGGATAAAGACGGGCTTCATGATTTGAAAATTATCTTAAAGGTAGTGCCTTTTAAAAACACTTCAAAAAAGAGAAGCCCCCGGTTCCCCGGGACCTCTGTGGCGATGAATAAGGAATAAACTTTTATCTTTGACTATGCCTAAAATTAAGCCGCCTGTTACCGGAAAATACATCGACCCTTTGGTTGACTTTGCCTTTAAAAAGATATTCGGTAGTGAACCAAATAAAGATTTGCTTATAGCCTTTTTAAATGAGGTATTCAGAGGACGAAAGCATATCGTTGATTTGGTTTACAACAAAAATGAACACCCAGGCGATTTAAGGGATGAGGGTGCAGCCATATTTGACTTGCTCTGCACAGGTGATAAAGGTGAACATTTTTTGATTGAAGTGCAGAGAGGCAAACAAGGTTACTTTAAAGAAAGGGCTTTATTTTACACTTCCCGCCTCATTAGTGGACACGCTCCAAAAGGCAAGCGAAGCTCCTGGGCGTACAATATTGCAGAAGTATATTTAATTGCATTGCTGGAAGATTTCACATTGGAGAACAGCCCGGCAAATATATACCTGCATGATATTTGCCTATGTAACAGGGATACGGGCGAAATATTTTACGATAAATTAGGTTATACTTATATTGAATTAGCTAAATTTGTAAAAACGGATACCGAACTGGAAACCGATTTAGACAGGTGGCTTCATGTATTAAAGAACATGAGCCAATGGGATAAAATACCTGTTTACCTGCGGAAACCCATATTTGAAAAATTGTTCAGTATTGCAGAATATACAAACTTGACAAAGGAGGAAAAGACCATGTATGATAGTAGATTAAAACATAAGTGGGACAATAAGAACGTATTGGATTATGCAGTTTCAACGGCAGAAGCTAAAGGCATTGAAAAAGGTAAACATGAAGAGGCCCTCACTATTGCCAGAGAATTGAAAAAAGAAGGTTTAACAATTGAATTTATTGCGAAAACTACTAAGCTTTCCATTGAAGAAATAGAAAGCCTTTAACCAAATCTATTAAAAAAGCATGTATGATAGCAGCTTAAAACGTAAATGGGACAATAAAAATGTGTTAGATTACGCTGTTCAAGAAACTCGTCAAAAAGGTCGGCAAGAAGAACAGGTTAAAGTAATTAAAAATCTTATCGTTCAGTTAGGTTTGTCTGATGAGCAGGCCGCCAGTATTGCCGAAGTATCTATAGATTTAGTTAAAACGATCAGAGCGGGTTTAGACAAAAATATATAACAGTAAAGTTTTTCCATCCAAAAAAATCAAGAAAATCAACAGTCAAAAAGAGAAGCCCCGGTTCCCCGGGGCCTCAACTTAACACACCAAACCTAACTAAACCAAATTTTTGTTATCAATACCCCCTGTAATAGTGGTGGTGATGCGGGTAACCATACCCGACATAGCATCCTGAACTTACCGATACGAATGCTGCTATAACGAGTGCGAATGCGATTATTTTCCTTTTCATGATCTTTAGTATTTACAACAACTCCCAATCGCGTTGTTTGTATATTGGATGGTTTTGCATGGAAAAGGATTAAGGGGCCACTAATTATTACGTCATTTCAGCGTAATCAAAAGCGGGTTGCAATCAATAACCCCTCCAGGTGCGGTGGTAAGAGGCGTAATAAACATTTTTCCTTGCACAGCCTGATGTTACCGAAACAAAGGCGCCAATAACCAGGGCAAAAATCACAACTCTCTTTTTCATAATGGCTAATTCTAAATCAATTGTCATTTATACGTCAACTGAAGGGTGCTAAGTTGCCATTAGAAGAAGATTAAATGAAAAATATTTTGCATATGCGCAACTTTTAGCATACACCTTTAACCGCTGGAAGCGAATGGTTTTGCCTGTACACAATTATATCTTAACTTCGAATAAACCAATTACCTGAATTATGAAAAAACTGTTCATTGTAATGATGCCCGCACTGCTGCTGTTTGCATGCAGCAAGCATAAAACCCATGCCAGCCAACTGTCGGCCGACGGCGAATTTGAGCGTACTGCCGACGATTACCTGGCCGGCTACCTTGCCTGGCGCCCCGGAAACGGAGTGGCCCTCGGTTATCATCAATATGATGGCAAGGCCGTCGACTTTAGCAAGGAATCGCTCGGCCGTGAACTGGGGCGGCTAAAAGACTTCGACCAAAAGCTTGCCGCCATGGACACCGACGCAATGAGCAAGGGCGTATTTTACGACTACCGCATATTGCATTCGGCTATCAAAAACGAGATATTCACTTTCGAGGACATGGGCACTTACGACAAAAATCCCATGACCTATGCCGGCGCGGTGGATGTGAGCATATACATTAAACGCGATTTCGCGCCGATAGAAGAGCGGGTGGAGTCGATCATCTCCATCGAAAAAAGCGCGCCAAAAATATTCGCGGCAGCGAAGCAAAATTTGATGGATACCCTGCCGAAGCCTTATGTAGAAACGGCCATCCAGATAGCGCAGGGCACCGCCGCATTTTTGGGCGGTGATATGCTGGTGGCTTTAAAGGACGTGAAGAATGATACGCTGATGAAGTCCTTTAATACAACCAACCAGGCTGCCATTGGCGCTATCAATGACTTTGCCGCATGGCTGCAAAAGGTTAAGCTTGCGAAAGCTAATAACAAATATGCGATCGGCGAAGCCAGCTACAAAAAGATGCTTTTGTACAGCGAGGGGATAACGCTTTCGCCGGAAAAAATACTTGAGTTGGGCTTGCAGGAATTAAAAAAACAGCAGGACGTTTTTAATGCTGCTGCCAAAACCATCAACCCAAAGAAAAAACCGATCGACGTTTACCGCGATCTGCAAAAGGACCACCCTACAGCGGAAAACCTGATACCCGATGCGCGGAAAAATGTGGAGGCAATACGCAAGTTTCTGACGGACAAAAACATTGTTTCGATGCCGGCAACAGTTAACCTGAAGGTGCTCGAAACACCCCAATATGCCCGGGCCACCAGCACCGCTTCTAACGATGATCCGGGCCCGTTTGAGACCAAAGCTACAGAGGCCTTTTACTATGTGACACCCGTAGACCCGAAATGGACACCCCAGCAAAAGGAAGACTGGCTGCGCCAGTTTGATTATTACACCACCGATAATGTAACCATCCACGAGGCTTACCCGGGTCATTACACCCAGTTTTTGCACCTGAATGCATCAAGGGCCACCCGTATTGAGAAGATATTTGGCAGCTACGCCTATATTGAAGGTTGGGCGCATTATTGTGAGCAAATGATGGCCGACGTAGGTTACGGCCATAACGGCGACACCATTTTAGCCGCCAAATACCGGCTGGCGCAAACCGGGGATGCATTGCTAAGGCTCTGCCGCCTTTGTGTGTCGATAAAAACCCATTGCCAGGGGATGAACTTGCAGGATGCCACCAAATTTTTTATGGATAACTGGTACCAGGGCGAGAAACCATCCTCCCAGGAAGCGTTACGGGGTACGTTTGATCCGGGTTATTTGTTTTATACCATCGGGAAACTGGAGTTCATGAAACTGCGGACGGACTATGAAAAACAGGAAGGCGCAAACTTTACGCTGAAAAAATTCCATGATGAAGTGCTCAACCACGGAATGCCGCAGATCAGGCTGCTGCGCGAGGTGATGTTGAAGGATAGCAGTACCTGGAAGGATGCACTGTAAGATCAGCAAGGGCTGAATCTTTTTATAGTTTTCCTGGATAATAAACCTAAAGCACGAAATAAACATGAAGACATTCGGTGGCCATTTACTGAAATTGATGCTCATTTCGCTGTTGTTTTCGTTGGCGCCGACCCAGGGATTTTCGCAATGTAACCTGGGGCTGGGCGTGCCGGTTTTCAAAGAAACATTTGGGGCAGGCACTTCGATTTATGCGCCACCACTGCCGCCCGGAGTGACGGATTATACGTATTTGGTAACGGAATGCCCGGATGACAGCCAATATGCAATCGTGAACTACACGTCGGGGTGCTACGACACCTGGCCTACGCTTACCGATCATACAGGAGACCCGGGCGGTTATTTTATGATTGTAAACGCAGCAGATACAGCGGGTAGATTTTTCACCCAGACGATAAATGGCCTTTGTCCGGGAAGAACTTATGAATTTTCAGCCTGGATGGTGAACCTGGGGGGAGAACTCGCATCGAGCGTGAAATTTTCAATTGAGACGGCCGGCGGCACTGTTTTAGGCACTTACGACACGGGGCAACTCCCGCTAACCACGCCCGTTCAATGGCTAAAATATGGCTTTTATTTTACCACAGCCACAGGAATTACATCTGTAGTTCTTCGCATGTTTACGGACCCTGTAACAAACCAGGCTGGTTCCGGCGGAAATAACTTCGCCATCGACGATATTGCCTTTACCCCTGCCGGCCCATCCGCCCAAATCAGCATCAACGGCTTCCCGGGCGACACCCTCAAAATTCCCTGTAATAACTCTACCGTACTTTCATCAACGGTAGGAACCTGTTATATGACCAATGCTTACCAATGGCAAATATCATCCGACGACCTGACGTGGACCGATATACCCGGCGCCACGGCGTCAACCTACAGCGTGGGCTCCACTGCCGCCGGAACCTGGTTTTACCGGCTTGGGGTGGCCGAAGAAGGCAGCATTGGGAGTGTGAGTTGCCGTACCGTATCCAATACCGTAATGGTTGTTAACGCCAAATTTGTCGCACCGAAATTTCAAAGCCTGTCAGCGGCAATATGTGCGGGGGAGTACGCCCTCCCGTCGGGTAAACAGGTAAGCACCAGCGGCGTTTATATCGATACGTTGCTTAGCACGTTGGGCTGCGACAGCCTGATCACCACCGTAAATCTTACGGTAGCTACAAAACCGAGCCTCGGGAAGGACCGTACAATTTGTGTGGGCGACACAACAAGTCTAAGTCCGGGCATATTCAGCACTTATAAATGGCAGGACGGAAGCACAAACCCGGTCTTCAACGTAACGGTGGGAGGGATTTATTCGGTAACGGTTACTGATAGTTTAGGCTGCATGTTTTCGGATACAGTTTCCATCAGGGAGAATTATTGCTCAACAATCCCGATACCCAATGCCTTTACACCCAATGGCGACGGTGTTAACGATACATGGAATATTCCCCAGCTTCAGTATTTTCCGTTGTGCACAGTCGTCATTTATACGCGTTGGGGGCGCCAGGTTTTCACCAGCACCGGGTATGCAAAACCCTGGGATGGTATTTATGGTGGGAAGCCTTTGCCTGTTGGGGCTTACTATTACATTATAACTTTACAGCCTAATGGTACGGTTTTGTCAGGATTCGTGGCCTTGCTCAGATAAATTAAAAAGCTCGGGTTTGCGCCGAAAGTTATAGTATTGTAAAGCGATGATAATTATCCGATTTTTGTCGAAGTTGACCTTTATTGCGGTTTGGCTCTGGTTAATTCCTACGGCAGAATATGCGCAATGTACCGGTAGCCCCGGTGTCCCTATCTTTACAGAAACGTTTGGGGCCGGCACCTCAACCTATGCGCCACCATTACCTGCCGGAGAGACGAAATATTCGTATTTGGGAAACGGATGCCCGGGTGTCGGCCAATACGCTGTTGTAAACTACACGTCTGGTTGTCCCGACTGGCATACGCTTACCGATCACACGGGTAACCCTGGCGGCTATTTTATGATCGTAGGCGCTGAGCAATATCCGCTTACAGTTTATACCCGGACTGTTACTGGCTTGTGCCCGGGATCAACCTACGAGCTTTCGGTATGGATGATAAACCTGAATTCGACTCCGGGCCTTATTCTTCCGCATGTAAGATTCGACATTGAACCGCCCGATACCACTTATTTTGCAACGTACGATACGGGGCAGGGAGTTCCTGTAACTAATCCTGCTCAATGGACTAAATATACGTTCGATTTTACGATCCCCGCGGGACTGTCAAGCATTGTTATCGATATCCTTACTGAATATTCGTCCCAATTTGCGCCTCCCTCGGTAATCGGCGGTAATAACTTTGGCATCGACGATATTACCTTTGGGCCCGTCGGCCCATCGGCCCAAATCGGCGTCAACGGCTTCCCTGGCGATACGGTAAAAAGCCTCTGTAATAAAAGCACGGTAATTTCGTCGACGGTAGGCAGTTGCTACACCCAAAATGTATTTCAATGGCAAAAATCATCCGACGACCTGACATGGACCGATATCCCTGGCGCTACAACGTCAAACTACAGCCCCGACTCCACCGCTGCCGGAACTGAGTTTTACCGGCTTTTGGTCGCCCAGCAAGGTAACCTAGCCAGTGTGAATTGCCGCACCATATCCAATACCGTAATGATCATTAACGGAACATTTGTCCCACCGAAGTTTCAAAGCCTGTCAGCCGAAATATGTGCGGGGGAGTACACCCTTCCGTCTGGCAAACAGGTAAACACCAGCGGCGTTTATATCGATACGTTACTCAGCACATCGGGGTGCGACAGCCTGATCAGTACGGTAAATCTAACCGTGGCTGTAAAACCGAACCTCGGGAAGGACCGTGTGATTTGTTCGGGTGAGACAACAACTTTAAATCCGGGCAAATTCAGCACTTATAAATGGCAGGACGGAAGCACCAACCCGGTATTCAAGGTTACTGCAGGAGGAACGTATTCGGTAACCGTCACCGATAGTTCCGGTTGCTTGCAGGCGGATACCGTACAGATTTCCGATATTAACTGTTCGGTCATCCCTATACCAAATACGTTTACGCCGAATGGGGACGGTATTAATGATACCTGGAACATTCCGCTGTTGCAGTATTTTCCCACATGCACGATATTTATTTATACACGCTGGGGACGACAGGTCTTTAACAGTATAGGCTATTCTCAGCCCTGGGATGGCACCTTGCATGGCAAACCCTTGCCTGCGGGTGTTTACTATTATGTTATCAACCTACAGAATAACACCCCAATTTTGTCGGGTTTTGTCACGATCCTCCGTTGACGAGTTTACCCGCGTGAAGCTTAAACAACAAAGCCCCTGGATTGAACAGGGGCTTTGTTGTTATCTGCTTGCTGCAGGTGGCGGCGGTGGCAGGCCCGGTGGCGGTGGCGGAGCCATATGACGCGGCGCACAGCCTGTGTTTACTACTGCATATAATCCAATAAGCAGCAGGAATGCGGTGATCTTTCTTTTCATGGTAGTTGTTTTATGCTATAACAGCTACAAACTGCGGATTGTTTCAGCCGAATTTGTTTAGTATACAGCTACTTGGTTTTCGTTGAATCAAGTTTGGCCACTATACGTTTTGAAGGCGGCAGCGCCTGGTATTTCTTGTAGCAATCGTTGATGTAAATAGCCAGTGAAGTGGTATTGTTGCCGGTAATGAAGGCATAGGAGGGCCGGTATAATGCCATAAAGTTTTCAAGTTCCAGGCCTTTTAGCGGAACGATGCTGCCAACGTAAGCCCTGTTAAACACCAGGTCGATCCGGCGCTCCTGCTGTTCGCGCTCGAAGTATTTTTTAAGCCGCCGCGCATCCACGGCATCCTTGCCAAACCAGCTGGAGGGCGACAGCGGGTACACCTTGCTTTTGACGTATATATCCGGGTACTCTTTATGCGGGTCGAAGGACGCGCGGGTAGAGGTTACACTCACTTCGCGCAAAGCTATCGTCTGTGCTGAGAGGTAGATCCTTTTTTGAGCGAGATCCACAACATACAAGGTATCGGAGATATAGCCGGGGCAATCAAAAATCAGGATGTGGCCGGTTTCAGTCGGAATTTGAAATTTCCCCCTGTTATCGGTGATAGTCAGCTTCTTGCTATTGTTATCCCTCACAAATACGGCCGGCATGGGGTTGGTAGTGCCATTTTCAAATACCGTCCCCTTTACAGTTCCCTGCGCACGCACCAGGAGGGAATTTGCGATGAACAGGATGATCAATAAGTATTTGTTTTTCATGCCAGGTTTAATTTAGATGTGCAGCCGTTATCAGATCCTGTCTGCCGGACTCATATTTTGGGATAATTTTTCATGATCCTTTCACAGGCAATTCTACCATTTAAACTGATTTCCTGGTAAAATAGTTTTTAATATTATTGTGGGCAGGTGTGCAAATTGTACTTTAATTATGCTTTACGACATGTTTGCGATGAATAGCCAGCGGTGAGCAGCATAAATTCCACTCACCACTGACCATTCACCAGCCTATTGTTTTTTCCAAACGTTGTTATCGGGATTAATATCCGGGAACACGTTATCAGGGTCATAAGTAACCGACTCAATTGCCTCGGTCGACGGATGCTTGAATGTCCAGCTGTTGTTGCGTTCCCATATCTCCACCGGCAGATTTACCCTATCAATTTTGCCGCTTACGGTTTTAACTTCGAGGATAACCGGCATGGCCATTTTTTGCAGGTTGTCGATGGTGATCAACGCGCCTTTTGTGGGGTCGTTATCCACATATTTCACGTCGCGAACAGCTACATCAAGCTGCCAGTTGTTGAGGAACCAGCCGCGCCAGAACCATTGCAGGTTTTCGCCGGCTGCATTTTCCATGGTGCGGAAAAAATCGTCGGGTGTAGGGTGCTTGTAAGCCCATCTTTCGATATAGGTTTTGAAGGCGAAGTCGAAACGCTCAGGGCCGAGGATCTGCTCGCGGAGCAGTACCAGGCCCGCGCTGGGTTTAAAGTACAGGAGTATGCCTGTGTTTTTTTCCTTCAGGTTGGCCGGCTGGCTAAGGATCGGCTCCAGCATCGGATTGGTGATCATCTGCCCGGTGCGGTGCATGTCCATTGGCCGCTTGCTCTTATACTCGCCGTTGTTGAAGGCGGCGGTCGACAGCGTATTGATGAAGGTGTTAAAACCTTCGTCCATCCAGCCGTACAGGCGCTCATTGGAACCGACGATCATCGGGAACCAGGTATGCCCAAACTCATGGTCGTTCACGCTCCATAAGTTGCCCTTTTTTGCTTTATAGCCGCAAAACACAATGCCCGGATACTCCATGCCGCCTGTTATACCCGCAACCACAGTTGCATTGGGCCAGGGGAATTCGAACCATTTGGCGGAGTTGAATTCGATTGATTTTTTGACGTATTCAGTCGAGCGGCCGTAAGCATCGGGACCATCGCTTTCAACCGGGTAAGCGGAGATGGCCATTGTCTTTTTCCCGCTTGGCAGATCCATTTTGGCGGCATCGAGTATAAATGCCGCAGATGCACCCCAGGAGGCGTCGCGGGCATTTTTGATAACGAAGTGCCAGGTTAGCTCACTTTTGCCGGCCGGGCGTGATGCCGGGTCGGTAACCTCGGCGGCGGAGCGGATGATCACCGTTTTTTCGCTGTTGGCAGCTTCTGCCCAGCGGCTCAGTTCTTTCGGGGTGTACACTTCCTGCGGGTTCAGCAGTTGGCCCGAGGCCACCACAATATCTTTTGCAGGGGCGGTGATCTTCAGGTCGAAATCGCCATATTCGAGGTAGAATTCGCCGGGGCCGGTGTAAGGAATAGTATTCCATCCCCAGATATCATCATACACGCACATGCGCGGGTACCATTGGGCCACCTGGTATATTTTTCCGTTTTTGGTTTGCTGGATGCCCATACGGTCAGAACCGTAGTTTGGCGAGATGAACGAGTACTCGATCTTCAGTTTTACCTGGCTGCCATAAGGCGCCATTTCCTTTGGCAGGAACAACTGCATGCGGGTATCAGACACCAGGAACTTCACATCCGTTTCGGCGCCTTTCAGGCCAAGCAGTTTTATCGATTTTATTTTAAAGCCGGCGTCAAAATCTTGTCCGCGGCCCCAGTTGCGGCTTCCGGAGGGCGGCACGATGGCTGTTCCACGGGAGCTAAGCTTGAAAAGGTTTTGCTCGAGGTTCATCCATAAAAAGCCAAGCTTTTGCGGACTGTTATTGGTATAGGTCAATATTTCCGAACCGGTAATCTGGTTCAGCGTACTGTCAAGTGTAGCAGCCAATTGGTAGTCGGCGCGGTTTTGCCAGTATTTTGGACCGGGCTGCCCATCGGCGGCGCGATACTCATTGCCGTTTTTGGTATAAAATGGCGGGCCGAAAGCTTCGTGGTAATCATAAAGTGATGAAGGCGCTGCCGGTGCCGCTGGCGCAGCAGGCGTTGCGGTTGCCGGCGCCGGCGTTTGCTGGGCATTGCCCGCTGTTGCTGCCACTAAAAAAGCCAGCGTAAGGCCGGCTAATGAGTTAAATTTCAGTTTCATTTAGTCAGTTACTTTTAAAAAACACAAGTATAGGATAAATTATTCGAAGGGGGTTTGGGGTAAAATAATTGTTACGTGGGGAGAGGATGTTATAATGTTGTAAAGTTGAAATGTTGTAAGGTTGTAAGGTTGTAAGGTTGTAATGTTGGTCCCGATAGCTATCGGGAGTTGAAAGGTCCAGATTGTTTTATAGCAGGCGGCCCTACACGACCGTCGTTGCGAATGGTAAAATTAGGAAATTCTGAAGGATAGATGACGTAGAAGCAAGGGATGTCAATGGCAGGCTCTCGAACTGCGGCGCGCAAAGGCCCTCAGTAAACCACCATTTTCACAACATATCATTGATAAACTTACGTGTACGCCTTATTTCAAATTACTTTCATAAACGCTTTCGTCAAAACCAAAATATAAAAAGCCATCTTTTTCAATAACCGGCCGTTTGATCATGCTGGTTTTTTGCTGCAGGAGGGTTAGCGCGTCCTCTTTGGTTTTGATGCTGTCTTTTACCTGCGGGTCGAGTTGTTTCCAGGTGAGGCCCTGCTTGTTCAGGAATTTTTCGTAACCGGCTTTGCGGTCCCACTCATTTAATTTTTCGGGGCTTATGCCTAATTTTTTAAAGTCGTGGAATTCATAGTTGACGTGGTTTTCTTTGAGCCAGTCGAGGGCTTTTTTTACCGTATTACAGTTGGTGATGCCGTAGATTTTCATGGAGGTAAAGATAGGGGTTTTGATGTGCGGATGTGCGGATATGCAGATATGCGGATGTGGGAATGTTCATGGTTCGGGATTTGGGGAGAATGCGGAATGCGGAGTGTCGAATGCGGAAGTTAGGAGGTGCGTAGCCTGAGATTTGACGCAGTAGCACTTGGTGGTTTTTGAGGATAGGAATGACTAGTGGTCACTCACACGACAATTTATACCAGGTGCGGCTTGTAAAGTTTTGTCCGGGCGTTAACAGGGTTGATGGAAAGTCCGGTTGATTTGGCGAATCAGGAAAATGCTGGGTTTCGATGGCGAAGCCTGAACGGGGTCCCCAGGGGTTTTCCGGCGGACCAGCCGAAGGTTCCATTTCATTGCCTGAATAAAAATGCACCGCGGGTTCATTGGTAAACGTTTCCATAATAATGCCGGATCGTTCGCCCGTTACCCGCATTACCGGTGTATTCTGCACATCATTCCCTGACACGAAGCTGTGGTTATAGCCCTTACCATGCTTCAGTTGCAAATTGTCGTCGTTGATCCGGGAGCCGATGGTCATAGCCTTCCTAAAATCAAAGGGGGTACCTTCCACAGGTTCGATCTTCCCGGTTGGTAAAGCGCCGCTGTCAACCGGTAGGAAGAAATCGGAGTTGATCTGCAGCAAATGATCAAGGATGTTGCCGTTTCCGCGACCGTTGAGATTAAAGTAGGAATGATTGGTCAGATTGATAACTGTGGACCGGTCGGTCACGGCCTCATAACAAATCTCCAGACCTTTATCTTCGGTAAGCGTGTAGGTAACCTTCAGATTCAAATTGCCGGGAAAACCACATTCGCCGTCTTTGGATAAAAGACGCATCGTGATCCTGTCGGCACCGACTTCATCCACATCAAACAGTTTCAGGTCGAAACCATTATAACCCCCATGAAGACAATTCCCGCTCTCGTTCCGGTCGACATTAATTATCCGCCCGTCAATTTTAAATTCTCCCCGACTGATACGGCCGGCATACCGGCCGATGGTTGCCCCAAAATAAGACCCCGGCCTTTGGCGGTAGCCTAAAATATTATCAAAACCGAGCACTACATTCAAGGGTTGATGAGACTTATCCAAAACAACCAGGCTCACCAGCCTTGCCCCAAAATTTGCAATGGCAGCGGTCAAGCCCGCATTATTTCTCAACAGGAAAAGTCCGGCATTCTTGCCCCCGTCTGAGAGTTCGAAATTCTTTGGATCCGGCAGCAAATTGGCTATGGCCTGGTTCATTCTCATTTGCACTCGTTAGTTTTTATTGATCGCGTTAAGGCTGGCGTCTTTCAATTCGTGCAGTAGCTGCAGGTGCACTATTGCGCCGGCATGGGAGACATCTTTGGAAAGCACTTCCTCCAGCAACTTCCCCGCTAATTCAAAGTTCCGTTTTCCGAGATGGCCAAGCGCGGCAATGTACCTGCAATGAAGATAATTGCGTTTTTTCAGATCGTCTTCAAAGATCAGCAGGTCGGGTAGCGACACCGCGAAATAATCAATTCTTACCTCATCATCCTGGTGGGTGTTGCCGTACTGAACCAGGTTCTCACAGATTTGAGACGCCTGCGAAGGATTTCCAAGCCGCTCCCAGGCAAGGCCCTGGTAAAATATCTTATCCGGCTGCTGGTCGTTATAAAACATCGCGGCGGCAGGTTCAATGGGCCCTACGGTAGCCTTTTCCCAATAGAGGCGGGCAAGGTCAAAATCGCCCAGGCCAAAAAAAGCATCGCCAAGCCAGTAAAAAATATCATTTTCCTGTGCGCCGGGCAGTTTCCCTTCGCCCAAATTTTCGGGATAGGTTTGTGCCCTGATCAATTTTTCAATGGCCATTTTATATTCCCGCGATCGGATGTCCGCCCTGGCAAGCTGCACCAGGCTGTGGGTGTACTGGCCGGATACTTTTCCTTCGCCGCCTTCCCAGGGATGAAATTTGCGTGTCATGATCATTTCGAGCGCTTCGCTGTAATTACCCAACAGGTTTTTTAGTGCAGCAATCTCAAGATAAACATCATCACGCTGAAAAGCCGTATGGGAATGGCGCTCCAAAAATGACTGCCTTTTTTGGACCGGGTAGTTTAGCCGCTTGTACAATTGGTCTAATTCCATCAACACCCGCGTATCCGTTGGATCGAGTGAAAAAGCCCTTTCAAAATAATTCAGCGCTTTGCCGGGATCGTTTTGTTTATTAAAGGCTGCTATGGCAAGATTCCGCAGCACGGTTGGAAAATCTTTATCGATCGCCATGGAGCGTTCCCAGGCTTTGATCGCATCGTCATACTGTCTTTTGTCGTACCAAAGATTACCGAGGTAATAAAGCGCTTTGGCGTCAGTTGGATTGGAAGCAATCGCGCAGGTCAGCACCAATATATCTTCAAGCCTGTTCGGAAAGGTGTATCCCGGGTCAGCTGCGGCCGCCTTTTTGAAATACATGCCTGCCGAATCTCTGTCCCCGGCTTTGTACCAGTAATACCCGATGTAATAGTTCAGCATGGGGTCGCCTGGAAAGGCTGAGAATGTGGCCAGGAGTTCAATCGCTTCGGCAAACAGCCCCAGTTCGGCGTACTCGATGGCGCTTTCGATCAGTGTAGGATTCGAGCCGCGGCTCAGCCTGGCAAGTTTAGTAAATACATCCCGGGCAGCCTCGTCATCTTCTGTGTCGAAGTAACAAAAATAAAGCTCGAATAGTGCACTGATATTAAATCCATCTTTCTCCAAAGCGATGGTAGCAGTACGAATGGCTTCGCCTATTCGATCAAGTTTACGTAAGGCATGGATCTTGGCAAGGTATGCTTTCCCGTTCCTCGCATTTCGGTCAAGCGACCAATCGATGTGTTCCAGGGCTTCAACGTAGTTTTTCCTTAGCAGATCAATTTTTGCAACTTCAAAATAGCCCGAATCCTGCCAGGCGCTGTTCCAGGTCGATTTAAAAAAAGCCTCGTATGCCTGATCCGTTTTATCCCGGTAACGCAGCGATAAACTCAGGTTGTAATAAGGTTCACCGTCATAGGGATTGGGATTGTGTTTTGTGATGGAAGAAATCGCCCGCCTGAAAAAGTCTTCGCTCTTTTTAAATTGTCCGCGGCGGAGATACCATACGCCTAATGCGTTGTTATTGCGGATGTCGCCTGCTTCCCTTTTAAGCGCTTCCTCATAGTACGGAACCGGGCTGTAAGTGGCGTGCCGGTACTGCTCCAGGTGCTGCCCGGCCAAAAAAAGCTGTTCATTGGTTGCAATTTCCGCTGGCAGCATTACCGGTTTTGCCGGTTCGGGTATTTCGGTATTCCGGTCATTTTCCGGCTGATGGCTGATCAATAATTTCCCGGTATTATCGAATACAAACAGGGAAATATCATCATCTTCATCTCCTGTCGCGACAGCAAACGACCCTTCAAACAACGATTCGGGAGAGATCGTAATGGTTTGCCTGAACAATTCATGTTTACTGTTCTTCGCCACCACGCTTAGCTGCTCCTGCAGGGAGGTTGCAAAAACTTTGATATTCACGACCTTGCCTTCTTTCTCCAGGCCCACTAAAATATCCTTTGTGGCATTTTTTACCAGGCCGACGTTGCGGTAAGGCATAAAATATTGAGTGAATGATTTTTCTTCATTTGGCATCAGCCAGCTAAAGTCGGGTTGGTTATCGGTATACATACCGGTCATCAGCTCAATATAAGGGCCGTCTTCGTCGGTCAGGTTCCGGTCCCAGGCACGGCCAAAGTCGCCATGCCCCCAGGTCCATTGTTTTTTTCCCGGCGAAACGTGGTGATCAGCAACGTGCAGAACACCGCCTTTTGTGTCATGCTCATAGCCGCCTACAAAATCATAAGCCGAATTAACCGCCATATAGGAGGTTGGAACGGGAATATTCTTATACCTGGAAATATCTGTACCCGGTGAATAATCCACTTTGTAATAGGTTCCTGTTGCAATCGGGAAGGTGGACACATCCCGTTTCCCATGGTCGAACACCGCGTTGACATCCGGCGGGAAAACGGATTGATAATCATCATTAACTTTTACAGCAGGATTGGCCCACCAAAGAAACGTTTGCGGAAGATTGGTCCGGTTATACAGCCGGGCTTTTATCTCCAGGTAGGCCTTGTCCGGGTATAAGGTAAACGCTGCCATCCCTTTTGTCCGGAACATCTTTTCAACTTCATTCACCCAAATGGTTTTGCTGCCGTCCGCATTTTCAGTGATTTGATAATCCACAGGCTCGAACGTGCCTGGCCGATGATGCTGCGGCCAGTTGAATTCAATACCGCCCGATATCCATGGGCCGCAAAGGCCCACCAAAGCCGGTTTTATTACCCGGTTGTGATAAATAAAATGACGTTTTGCAATTTTATCGTAGGCTGTCTGTATGCGGCCGCCGATTTCGGGCAGCACCATGATTTTCAAATAGTCGTTTTCCAAAAAAAGTCCAATGTATTCCTTATCGACTTTTTCATCCGCTATTTTTTCAATTACCGGGTTCGGATACACCACGCCGCTGCTGCCCTGGTAAACCCGCTTCTCAAAAAACATAGGATTCTTGTCCGGAGCACCCACACTATAAGTGGGTATCGCCACCTGTTCCTCCCAAACTTTTACTTCCATATCGCGATCAGTCGATTTACTTTAAGTCTATTTTATAAAAGCTAAAAGCTGAGAGCACAAAGCGGAAAGCTAAAACACTGATCATCAAAAGACTTTTTTTGATTTATGTGAAGTTCATTAAAGACTTAATATAATTAATTTCACATAGATAAGATTCATTTTCATGATAATAAATATTTCACCCTTCGCCTTTCACCTTTCGCCTTCAGCTTTAAGCTTTCCGCTTTCATTCAATGTCCAACAAAATTTTGCTCCAATTGCTCCAATGTCTTTCCCTTAGTTTCCCTCACCTTTATTTTGACGAACAAAAATCCGAGGAAACATATCGCCGAATACAAATAAAAGGGCCCATAGGCGCCTAAATGTTCGGCAAGAACGGGGAAGGTAAAGACGAGTATAAAATAAGCCAGCCATAGCGAAACAACGGCCACCGATGATGCCAGTCCGCGGATATGGTTGGGAAAGATCTCGGAAATGACGACCCAGGTGACAGGCGCGAGCGATGTGGCATAAAGTGCGATCGCGATCAAAACAAAAACCGAGATGAGGGCGGCGTCTGCTTTCCCTTTTAGTAAAAAGGCCAGCGCCAGGTAAACAATAGCCAGGCCAATAGAGCCGGTAAGCATTAAGGGCCGTCTCCCAAGTTTGTCCACCAGCCGCATTGCAAGCAGGGTGAATAGCAAATTGACAAAGCCTATTGCCACGGTTTCGAAAAGCTGTTGATCCAGGTTGGCGCCAACGGCCTTAAAAATGGTGGAGGTATAATTAAAAACAACATTAATCCCGCAAAATTGCTGGAAAACCGCCAGCGTGATCCCCACGATAATTGCGGGCATGACCCCTTTGGCGAAGACCGCGGCATAGGAAACCTTTTCCTTTTGATGGGTGCTTTTCTGAATTTCGGCGGAAGTATCTTCTGCAAACCTGCCCGAACCTATCCTTGCGAGCGTCCGCATCGCCTTATCCCTTTGTCCATTCATCAGTTGCCAGCGGGGGCTTTCGGGCAGGAACAAAACCCCGGCCAGGAATAGGAGCGACGGTATCACGCCCAGCCCGAACATCAAGCGCCAAACATCCGGCCCCCGGTTGCCAAGCATATAATTTATTAGGTTGGTAATTAGTATACCCAGCACAATGGTCAACTGGTTGATGGCGACATTCCTTCCCCTAACGTTCGCCGGCGATACTTCGGCAATATAAAGCGGGCTCAGCATCGACGCCATCCCAACGCCAATTCCTGCGGTGAAGCGCATCAGGATGAATTCGGATAAATGCGGTGAAAATGCCATCCCCAACGACGATACAGCGAAGGTAGCTGCCGCTGCTACCAGCCCCGGCTTTCGGCCATAGCGGTCGGCTATCCTGCCGGCGATGAGGCAGCCCGCTATACAGCCCAATGCCAGCGAGCCTGTCAAAAACCCCTCCCACCAGGACGATAAATGAAATGCCGTTTTCAGGAAAGGCAGCGCACCGCTGATCACCGCGAAGTCGAACCCGAAAAGATAGCCGCCCAATGCAGAAATAAACGAGATCCGCAGGATATAGCCTTTATTAAAAGTTATCATTGAATTTATAGGATTCGCATTTTCCATTCCTGGTTTTTTCATTTATTGCGTTAATGCTTTGATCTTATCGATATCGACTTCCTCAATGGGAGCAAAATTTGAGGAGCTCATATACTCCCGGAGACTGACTAGCAATTGCCGGGCTTCCGGTCTTTCCTGCATCCCGGTACTTAGGTCGATTCCGGATACGATGAGCTTTCCTTTTCCGACCCGGCATTCGAATAGCAGTCCCAGCGATCGCGCCGTTACCCAATCGTCAATAACCCTCACAATGGGCTTCAATCCTTTTTTAACGCTATCCAGCATGATAGGGCTGCTATGTGTCATGGCGTCCCACCATTGGTAGTTACTGTAGGATTGGGTTGGAAAGCCTTTCAGTGCGGGATTTTTCGGGTCGCATAAAATGCCAAGTGTTTCAGGAGGCTGGCCATGTGTCCAGGCGGTGTTCCAAAATATGCTCGAAAAACCGATGGCAACGCTTCCGCCGTATTCCTTTTTCAAGGCGCCCTTTTTCAATGTCAATAGCACGTTGGCGCCGTTGTTGAGTTTCTGGATGATGCTATCCGAAAGAGCGTTGGTGACAATGGTATTATCGCTTGGTTTTGCCGGCAGATTGGGGTACACAAAAAAGTCCCACGAATTTTGGTAATGCCCAAGGCT
>Ga0206808_1050_pt1 | contig 33952 bp, 32 predicted proteins | sample Alteio_BWOrgCont_58_FD_152899 | JGI IMG/M metagenome (GOLD analysis project Ga0206808, IMG submission 152899) | Enriched cells from forest soil in Barre Woods Harvard Forest LTER site, Petersham, Massachusetts, United States -... | ecosystem: Environmental > Terrestrial > Soil > Temperate forest >...
ATCAACCATGAACCCTCCCGCATCTGCATATCCGTACATCCCAACGACCCTCCGGCCATGAACTATGAGCCATGAACTATGAACCCTCTCATATCTCACATCTCATATCCCACATCAATTACTTACCGGGTTATCCGCTTTATGCAAGGTCCCATTGGTATAAAGCAGCGGGTTTACTTTTTTGGTATCGCCCTGGTACACCCAAATGATGTTGCCAATGTATTTTCTGAAGGCGTTGCTCACGTCGTCGGTAGTTAATTTCTTTACATCGTCAACTAATTCAAGGCTGTGTTTCCAATCACCGTAAATCACTTCGTTTGATGCGATAGAGGAGGCCTGCGCGAAGTTGGTTTCGTTTTTATAGTAAAATCCGGTCAGGTAGGTGGTTTTCATATTGGCAACTTCATCGGGTTTAAAACCTTCTGTTTTTACCTTATCCACCAACTGGTCAAACACCGCTATGTACTTGTCGGGTTGCGTAGTGGAAACGGAGAATTTAGCTACCGAGGTGGCGCCGGCGTTGAACCAGGCCTGCGGTGCGTAGGATAGGCCGTTGTTGGTGCGTACCTCCAGGAAATGCCGTTGTGCAAAAATGCGCATGGCAACCTGGAAGGCATCGTAATCGGGTGAGCCGGCTTCCGGTCCGCTGGTTACGCCCTCCACGTAATTGGTGGCCAGTTCCCGCGGTTCAGCAGAAAAAGTATTCTGATAGCTTCTGAAGAATGATTTTTTAAACTCAAACGGGTAACCTTTTTTAATGCCATCCAGCAGCGTTTTTAGTTTGGCTTCCAATGCCGGCCTGTCCATATCAGCAACCACCACGATGAGCAGCCTGGAGCGTGTTAAAATGCCTTTATAATAGGCCGCTGTTTGCTCCGGTGTAAGTTTTTGGATAATGTCAACGGTGCCTTCTGGATCTTCGGCATAGCTGCGGCCCGCGAAGGCGATCTTATTGGCATATTTGTCTATTGCCGCATCCGGCTGCGACTCACTTTCTTTAAGCGCATTGATGGCGTCCTGTTGTATGCGTGCAAATTCCTTCGCATCAAACTTTGGCTGTGTCAAGGCCTCGGCAAACAATGGCCAAACCGTGTCGAAATCGCTTTTGATGCAATTCATCCGCAGCACCGAAAAGTTTTTGTTGCTGTATCCGTAAACGGAGGCGTTTACTTTGTCAAGCTGATCTTTAAAGCTGTTTTTATCGTGGCTCATTGTTCCGCATTCGGAGAGTGCCGTCATTGCCAGCGATTCGATGCCCATTTTATCGGCCGGGTAGTTTTGCACCCCGCCTTTAACAATGGCCTGGATTTCGACGATGCCGTTGCCGCTGGGCTGTACGATAACCTTGACGCCGTCGACAGTAGTTTCATAAGCATCTTTAGGACTTTGGGCGTACACCAGGCTCACCGGGAGTGCCGCTATTGCTGCTATAAAGAGGTACTTCTTCATCTGGATAGATTTTAAGGGTTATTTGGCTGCAAAAAATGAGGCCGCGTTTACTTGTTTACTCAATTCGGGTTTAATCACCATGCCGGCTACCATCGGTTTACCGATAAGGTACGTGCTGAGGTATTTTTGAATGTCGGCACGGGTCACTTTTTGGTAATTATCGGTATTATCGGTATAGTAATTCAGCGATGTGCTGCACCACATATAGCTCATCTGGCTCGGCAGGGTCGAAGGCTTTTCTTTGTTATAGATATCGTTCCTTAAAAGGATCGCCTTGGCATTTTTAAGCTGTTCATCCGTAAAATAATTGCTGTCGGCAAACATGTTTATCTGCTTTATTAGTTCATTGTAGCACTCCTGCAGCTTGTTTGGGTTTGGCACCACAAATAGATCAATCGGACCAACGTACTTGCAAGTGGTATATCCGAGCGAAACCGTGCTGGCCAGTCCTTTATCCACCAGCGCCTGCTGCAGTTTGGATGAATTAAGGCCCACGATGGTCGAAAACACATCAGCTGCCACGGTAGAGGCGGAATCGGTTAGATAAGACGGCCCCTGCCACGAAAACTGAACATAAGGGGTTTGCGCAATGGAGGTTTCCTTCACAAAATAGATGCTCTTGTCCAGCGGTTTGAAGGGTGGGATAGGGTATTTCTGTATGGGGTCGAAGCCGCTGTTGGCCCAGTCGCCAAAGATCTTTTCCGCCATGGCAAAAGCCTCGTCGTGCTTGACGTCGCCGCAAATGGTGAGCAGGCTATTGTTGGGAAAGTAATATTTGTTTTTGATCACCATCATCTTTTCAGGCGTCGCGGTATTGATCACTTCGTGTATGCCAATCGCAACTTTGCGGGTAACCAAATCGCCCCAAAGCTTTTGCTGTATCGCATACCACAATTGAAAATAGGGATCACTCTCGCCGCGCTGGAATTCCCCGTCAACAACAGGTCGCTCCTTTTTCATATCCTCTTCGCGATAGATCGGGAAACGGATGGCTGCGTTCATAAACCTCAGGCCGGCGTTAAGGCTATCGCGATCAAATGTGAAAAAGTAATTTACCCGTTCCACATCGGTAGTGCCGTTAAAGAAAGCGCCCAGTTCCTCTATTCGCTTTAAAAATTTTTCCTGGTCGGGATAATCCCTGTTCGCTTTAAAAAACATGTGCTCGAACAAATGCGACAGGCCGCTAAATTCGGGCCCCTCGGTGTAAGCGCCGTTTTTCACAGCGATTTCGATCGTGGCAAGCGGCACCTTGCTGTTTTCGATAACAACAACCTGGAGGCCGTTAGGGAGAACTTTCCAATAATAGCCGTCCGGCAGCCGCACCTGGGCCGGCGAATGTTTTGCGAATAGCATAAACGCAAAGCAAAACAAAAGCAGTTTTGTAAACCGTAAGATCATAAAAGGCAATTTAGATGTTAAGACTATAAAGATAGTTGATGTATTGAGAAAGGCAAGGATTTTTAAATGAAAACACGAACAAGCACGAATTTAAACGAATTTCACGAATTAATTTGTCGTTAATTCGTGAAATTCGACTTGATTCGTGATAATTAGTGTTTATTACAGGGCGATAACCTATATAGAAAAAGTTAATGATCACGTGGTCGCCTTCAAACTGATCCATTCTATATATTTTACCTAAACATCAGTCGCAGCTTCTTCGAGACTTCTATGTAACTCAAGTCATTCTATCCGAAACGTCAGTCGCAGCTTCTTCCGGTCCCGATAGCTATCGGGATTCGGACTTTCCGACTTCCGGACTATCTCTAATCACTGATATACCACATCCAGCGTTATCGGCACGCTCAATGCTTTCGAGATAATGCAATTGGCTTTCGCGCCTTCGGCTATTTCCTTGAATTTTTCTTCGCTCACGCCTTCAATAGCAGATCCTTTTAAATCGAGGTGAATGCCGGTAATGCTAAGCGTGGCCATATCGAGGTCAAGGATCGCTTCGGTTGTCAAATCGTTCGGTGTAAAACCGGCCCGGCTCAATTGAGCGCCCACGGCCATAGTAAAACAGCCCGCATGTGCGGCAGCGAGCAGTTCCTCGGGGTTGGTGCCCACACCTTCCTGGAAGCGGGTCTTAAAAGAATACTGGGTGTTGTTGAGTGTTGTACTTTGTGTGGTAATTTCTCCCTTACCATCCATAAGGGTACCGTTCCAATGAGCATGTGCTGTGCGTTTCATAGTGTTTATTTTTTTGTTGTGTTTATAAGAATGTGGAAAAAAATGCGCGCAGGCGCCCGGTTTAAACAGGAACCGTAAAGTTTTTGTTGATGCCGTCAATAAAATTAAGAATCTCGTCGCGCCCCGTCATAACCTCAGACGAAGTTATAAAATATCCGGGGGCTTCGTCAAATGATTTTAACAAAGCGGCTATAAATTTCGAAACATTTTGGTCGGTTTTTAATGCAGACTGCTTATCGGCTTTGGTAAAGATCAATACGAAGGCCAGCCCTTTTTCGCCCAGCCAGTTGCAAAACTCCAGGTCAATCTTTTGCGGTTCCAGCCGGCTGTCTATCAGGGCCATTACACATTGCAGGCTTTCGCGTTTATCCAGGTAGGTACGGATAAACTTGTTCCAGTCCTCTTTTTTACTTTTGGATATGCGGGCATAACCATAGCCCGGCAGATCGACAATATACCAGCTTTCGTTAATCAAAAAATGATTGATCAGCTGCGTTTTTCCCGGCGTTTGGGAGGTTTTTGCCAACCCTTTCTTGCCGGTTAGCATATTGATGAGCGACGATTTCCCAACGTTGGAACGGCCAATAAAAGCATACTCGGGCTTAACCGGCGGCGGCAATTTGGATATTTGGGTATTGCTGCAAATAAATTCTGCCGACTTGATGATCATGCCTGCAAAGGTATACTTAAGATGTGAGATATGAGATGTGAGATATGCGGATGTAGCTGTGCAGATATTCGTATCTTTGTTTCCAATGAGATCACCCGGTTCGACAAGTTTAAAAGAGCGCTACCGCAAATGGCTGCTTGCTGCCGTTTTGCTGCTGAGCCTTTTTACATTTTCGGTTCCTGCGCTTTCATCTCAGGGAAAGCAACTGCCTGGTGAAACCACATGGGTTACCGGCAGCCAGGACCGTGTATTGAAGGGGATTAGGTATACCGCCTGGCTGCAAAATGTTTTTGAACAGCAGCCTGCCTGTTTTTTGTCCTGCGGAGTATTAAACCTGGGCCATTTTTACAGCCAAAAGGTTGCTATCAGCCTGGAAATCCACGCCGGTCCTGGTTTATTTAGGGGAGATAAAGCACGCTTCTCTGTCCTTAAAACCATCCCTCAAAATGGTAAGGATGATCCGGCATTGACGATCGCATAACGTCAACTTCTTTTAGCCGCATTCGCGGCGATCCGGTTCATTTTAAAAAATAGCTGTTGCGGTATTATTCGCATTCGCTGCCCTAATTGATATGCATGAAAGAATTTAAAAAATTGCTTAGGACGATTGGCATTATATTGCTGATTGTGCTGGCCTGTTTTGGCCTGGGCATCGCCGGTGGCGCCCCGATCCCTGTTAATAAAAGAAGAGAAAATAATATAGAGCTGCGCATCGAACTAAAAGACGCCTATGAAAATAAAAGTGAAGAGCTGGTGTTTAAGAACCTGGAATGACTTGTGGGCGCTTTAACACTGGGATTTTGATGTTGTCCGCTATTTTTACATTAGCAAAACATTATAAATGATAATGTTCCGTAAATTTGATGTTTAAACATGTAATTTAATGGACAACTATAAAATACCCGCGCAAACCCGCATTGGTCATGTACATCTAAAGGTAAGCGACCTGCAAAAATCGCTTGATTTTTATTCCGGCTTATTAGGTTTTGATAAAGTAATGGCTTATGGCGACCAGGCCGCGTTTATTTCGGCCGGTGGCTATCACCATCATATCGGCCTAAACACCTGGCATAGCAAAGGCGCCGCGCCTGCACCGGAATATGCACCAGGACTATACCATACCGCCATATTGTACCCGGAACGCAAAGACCTCGCCGCCATATTAAAGCGATTGATCGATGCCAAATACCCGATTACAGGCGCGTCCGACCACGGCGTGTCAGAAGCTATTTATTTAGACGACCCCGATGGCAACGGTGTTGAATTGTATTGGGACCGTCCCCGGGATCAATGGCCGCTTGACGAAAACGGCAAACTCACCATGTTTACCGGGCGATTAAACATCGAAGCCTTATTGAATGAACTTGTCTTGACCGTTGATTAAGTTGATTTCTGTGATTTCGCTGATATAGGTAACTGCCGGCCCTGGTTATACCGTGGGATACTGATCCGCTACCAGGCGGACGGCATTTTCCTTAGTACCATTCCCCTTCCCAATCAACTCCGGCCATGAACCGTGAGCCATGAACTATGAACAAACTGCCACTGCTACTGCCACTAACCCTTTCCCCACTCATCACTCATCTTTCCCGTCCCAGTCAGCTTCGGCTATGAACCATGAGCCATGAACCACGAACAAACTGCAAACTGTCAACTGCAAACTGCCGCTCACCCTTTCATCACCATGTTCACCGGGTCCCAGTGCATGGGTGTGTTCTTAAAATAGCTGTCGTTGCATAGCAGTGCGGGCGCGGCGGCGCGATAGCCGAAAATGGCGTCTTCCGTTACTTTACCGTTGGTTCGAATGGCCGTGAAAAAATTGTTAAGATGATCATAGGGTCCGCCGAGGTAGCCTTTTTCAGCTGCGTAGGTGATTTCTTCCGGTGGCAGCATATGTTTTCTTTCCGGCGCCAAATCGGGGCTGTTCTTCATTTTTTCTGTATAAAACGGGTCGTCCGATTCGAATAGCTTGTTTCGCTTTAGCACCACTTCGTCCCAGGTAATGTCCATAGCGCCTTCGCTGCCTACCAATCTTAAATAAGTTGAACCGCTCGTGCCGTCCACAAAGTTGCAGCGAAGCGACAAATTGAAGGCCGGATGAATAGCGCTTTGGCCGTAATCAAAAGTGCCCAGCAGCACATCAGGCACTTCGCGGCCATCATTCCAGAAACGGAGGCCACCGGCTGCATATATCTTTTCGGGGCCCATCGAGCCGGTTATAAAATGCAGGCTCGAAAACAAGTGCACAAAAAGATCACCACACATACCGGTGCCATAATCCGTATAGTTGCGCCAGCGGAAAAACCGTTTTTCGTCAAAGGGCCTTTTATGGGTATTGCTCACGTAGGTATCCCAATCAACCGTCTGCGGCGACGCATCCGCAGGAATTGGATATTGCCAAACTTCCACCGGCGACCGCCTTGCCCAAAAACCTTCCGCATAATTCAGCTGACCGATGGCCCCGGCTTTGAGTAATTCCTTAGCTTTTTCATTGCCGAGCGAGGACACCCCCTGGCTGCCCACCTGGAAGATTTTCCCGGTATCCTGCTGCGCTTTGATCACAGCAGGGCCTTCGCTGATACCGTGCACCATCGGCTTTTCACAATAAACATGTTTACCGGCGTGCATGGCATCCACCGATATGGTTTGATGCCAATGATCAGGCGTTCCGATAATTACGGCATCCACATCCGGCCGGGTCAGTATCTCTTTATAAACTTTGGTGGTGAATATATCATTGCCCCAGCGTTTTTTAGCATCCGCCAGCCGGCCGTCGTACAGGTCGCATACGGCAACCAGCTTTATGCCGGGTACCTGCAGCGCGGTATTGGTATCCGAGGAGCCCTGCCCACCGGCACCGATCAGCGCCAGGTTGATGTTGTCATTTGCGCTGTGGCCGCCGCTCCGTTTAATATAAAATAACGGCGTTGATTTGCCGGCTGCAATTAAGTTAGGGCCAACGGCAGTGGCAGCAGTAGCCAGGCCAATCTTTTTAAGAAAGCTTCTACGGGAGGATTCGGATTTTTCTTTCATGTTTGACAATTTATAATCAGACTATTCTTTAGGTCGAATCTTTTAAAAACGAAATCTACCGATCCTTTACGAAAGAAAAAAGGCTTTAAATATTAATTCGGAATTTTTATCTCATTCGACCATATGGTATTTTGAATTTGATTTGCCAGGGCGCCGATATTATGCCCGGCAAACTTCTCAAAGTAAAATTTGCATCTTTAAAACCTAAGACTTTTTGGATGATTACGCCGACCTGTAATGCCGACCTGTAATTTAGTTAAAATAGGCTGGACACCTTTTGCAAATTCCGCCTAAGTCCGACCCCACATTCCTTATTTGCATTCAATAAATTCTTTAATTCCATAAATTCGAGTTCAGACAAAAATTCCGCAATCGACTCCTGATAGCTACCGGGACCGCATCCGCGCCTATTCGTGAAATTCGTTCCCAATTCGTGGAACGGCGCAGCCTTCTTGAGCGCCGCTAAAAAAAACAATCCGCGAAAACTTCGTGTCAATCAAATCCGCAATCGAACATCCGAAATCCGAAATTCAAATCACTTCCGCAATCGACTCCCGATAGCTACCGGGACCGCATCCGCGCCTATTCGTGAAATTCGTTCCCAATTCGTGGAATTCGTGTCAATCAAATCCGAAATCCAACATCCGAAATCCGGAATCGAAAATCCCTATCTTTGCCCCAATGAGCAAAACCATCGTTCCTTACCATCCCGGCAGCGGCACAAAAAAAGAACAGGTTGCCGATATGTTCAACAACATCTCCAAAACCTACGATTTTCTGAACCACTTTTTGTCTTTTGGGATCGACATCATCTGGCGGAAAAAGGCTATCAATGAACTTAAGGCGCTACAGCCCAAACTAATTTTGGACGTGGCTACGGGTACCGGCGATTTTGCCTTTGAAGCCCTATCGATCCTGAAGCCCGAAAAAATTATCGGCGTGGACATTTCACAGGGCATGCTGGATATCGCCCAACAAAAAATAGATAAACGTAAGGAATCCGCCCATTTTGAAGTAAAATTAGGCGATTCGGAGAAACTGCCCTTTTCCGCGGATCTTTTCGATGCAGTGACAGTGGCCTACGGTGTCCGTAATTTTGAAGACCTGGTAAAAGGCCTGGCGGATATGCATCGCGTTTTAAAGCCGGGCGGGAAGGCGGTTATCCTGGAGTTTTCGAAACCCAAACGCTTCCCGGTAAAACAGCTGTATAATTTTTATTTTAACTATATTACGCCTGGGATAGGGAAGTTATTTTCGAAAGATGCGCGGGCTTATTCCTATCTGCCGGAGTCGGTTGCCGCGTTTCCGGATGGCAAAACATTCACCGGGCTTATGGATAAAACCGGGTTTAAGGATACCAAATGCAGGCCTTTGGCGTTTGGTATCTGTTCAATCTATACTGGTCTTAAATGATAAAAAACTGGTACTTAACCGTTATTTTTTTCTTTTTATGCAGTAATATCTTGCTGGCGCAGGCCCCCGCGTGGGGCGGCGGCGCCGACCAAACCGACCTTTCTTTCGGCTTTACCTTCACCTATGTATCCAGTAACTTCAATATTATAAAAAAGCCCACCTGGCGCACGCCTTATTATGACCCTGGCGTAGGGAAAAATATCACCGACTCATTAAACAGCATCAGCTCCGCGCCCACGCCGGGCTTTGCGATAGGTTTCATAACCCGTTACAGTCTTGACGATCATGTGGAAGTAAGGGCGCTGCCATCGCTTTTTTTTGCCGACAGGTCGCTTAGCTACACCTATGCAACTCCATCCGAAGACGTAGTGAAATCAATACAGACAACAACCCTGGATCTGCCGCTGGAGATTAAATTGAAAACAGACAGGATACAGGATTTCAGGGCATACCTGGTGGGCGGAGTAAAATACTCAGAGATGATTGGCAAAGGTAACGCTCAGCCAACCCTCGATCCGCTGCAGATGAACGTTAAAAACGTAAGCGGATTTGGGTCGTACGAGGCTGGCATCGGATGCGATATTTACTTTGAGTTTTTTAAGCTGTCGCCCGAAATAAAGATTGCCAATTCATTCGGCAACGTGCTTGTGGCCCAAAACCAGCCGTTTAGCGTACCGATAGACAAGCTGTTCCTTCATACCATTATGTTCAGCCTGTCATTTGAGTAGGTTAGCCGGGAACCAAGAGCCAAGAACCAAGAACCAAGAACCAAGACAAAATAACCTTTCACCTTTCACCTCTTCGACGCCACAAACTATGACGTCCCCATAACAACTTTTACGAATGAAAAAACATAATTTCGCTGCGATAGTTAATCTGGTATGTCTAAAATTGCATTGATAACCGGCGCTACCTCTGGGATAGGTGAGGCCTGTGCGCATTTGTTCGCACGAGAGGGGTATAACCTCGTTTTAACCGGGAGGAGGGAAGACCGCCTGGAAAAGCTGGCGAAGAAATTAAATACAAAATTTAATGTTGAAATCGCGGTGAGCGCGTTCGACGTACGCGACCGGCAGCAGGTAATTACCAGCCTTGAGGAACTGCCGGCCAAATGGCGCAAAGTGAACGTGCTGATCAACAACGCCGGGTTAAGCCAGGGATTGGACCCGATTGATAAAGGAAGCTATGACGATTGGGATACGATGATAGATACCAATATTAAAGGGCTGCTGTATGTAAGCAAAATTGTAGCCAACTGGATGAAGGAGCATAAAACCGGCCATATCGTCAATTTAGGATCGATAGCCGGCAAGGAGGTTTATCCAAACGGAAATGTATACTGTGCCACAAAATCGGCAGTTGACACATTGGGGAAAGCGATGCGGGTTGACCTGGTACAGCACGGGATTAAAGTTACCACAATTGACCCCGGCGCTGTTGAAACGGAGTTTTCTGAAGTGCGGTTTAAAGGCGACAAAGAAAGGGCCAAAAAGGTATATGATGGCTTTGATCCCCTGGTAGCCCAGGACATTGCCGAAACCATATGGTTTGTTGTATCGCGTCCCGCACATGTTAATATTAACGAGCTGACTGTTATGCCGACAGCCCAGGCTTCGGCGACTATTATTGTAAGAAAATAGGCCGCAACGCCGGAAATACAGAGATTAAACCGGTATTTACCACTGATCCAATAAACAAACCAATATAAACATGTCACTTATTAACCAAATAGACCAGGACATTAAACAAGCCATGCTGGCGAAAGAAGCCGACAGGCTTCGGGGGCTGCGCGCGGTAAAGGCTGCTTTGCTTTTAGCAAAAACCGAAAAAGGCGCGGGAGAAGAACTTACGGAAGATGCGGAAATAAAAGTATTGCAAAAGCTGATCAAGCAACGGAAGGAGTCGGCCGAAATTTACAAGGCGCAAAACCGCGAAGACCTTTATCTTATTGAGACGCAGGAAATGCAGGTAATTGAACCTTATCTGCCTAAGCAAATGAGTCACGGGGAAATTGAGCTGTTCCTGAAAGAATTGATCGGCAGGGTTGGCGCCACGTCTGTAAAAGATATGGGAAAGGTGATGGGCGCTGCAAACAAAGAACTTGCGGGGAAAGCCGATGGCCGCACAATATCTGAACTGGTAAAGAAGTTGTTGGTGTAGAAGTTAGCCGGCCTCCGCGGGTATCGCGTGTTGACGGCGTTTTGGCCCTGTGTTTTTAGGTTATGGCCTTTTCGATCTGGCTAACAGCTTTGATGAACGTTTGACTATTGCAGGTGACAAGGCCAGATAACTGAATAAGCCGGGAACCGACTGCTATGTTATCCCTTCGATAAATAATTTCTTTATTTGTTGTAACATAAATGCAATAAGTTATTTTTATGGCGGCGTACCCGGCTTTTTATACCGGGTGACATTTGAGGATACTTAATATTTAAACTTCACAGATTTTTATGGATTTCGTGCTTAAGGAGGAAAACGGTTTTAGTTACGTCGATGAGGGCGAAGGCGAAGTATTGTTGCTCTTGCACGGTTTGATGGGAGCTTTAAGCAATTGGGACAGGGTAATTGAAGACTTCAGGTCGGAATACAGGGTCATTATACCGATATTGCCCATTTATGATTTACCGCTGTTAACCACAGGTGTAAAAAGTCTCGCTAAGTTTGTCCATAAATTTGTAACTTATAAGCGGTTAACTGATGTTACACTCCTTGGGAACTCATTAGGCGGGCACGTGGCCTTAATTTATGTGCTGGCACATCCGCAGGTGGTGAGGTCGATGGTGCTTACCGGCAGTTCTGGCTTATACGAGAACGCGTTTGGAGGCACATTCCCAAGGCGCGGGAGCTACGATTTTGTAAAGGAAAAGGTTGAATACACGTTCTATGATCCTAAAACAGCAACCAAAGAGTTGGTTGACGAGGTTTTTGAGACGGTAAACGACCGCCATCGGGTGATCAGGATACTGGCAATGGCGAAATCAGCGATCCGCCATAATATGAAGAAGGACTTGCGCAAGATAGAAATTCCGGTTTCGTTGATTTGGGGTAGGGATGACAAGATAACGCCGCCTGAGGTGGCGATTGAATTCAGCCAAGAGCTTCCTGATGCGGAACTGCATTGGATTGACCATTGCGGCCACGCGCCGATGATGGAGCGCCCCGACGAATTTAACAGGGTGTTAAAAGGGTTTTTAGAAAGGATAAAGGTATAGCATGCTTGCAAGTGAATTAGTGGCCGATGTGATTTCCCCTGTGGACACCTTTGATCCAATTCAAAGGGCGGTTGACCGCATGGCGGAATTCCGCATCAGGCATCTGCCAATTGTAAGTGAGCGCCATTTTATCGGATTGATTGCCGAGGACGACCTGATAGAGGAGCCTAACTACCAGGCGCCTGTCAGTTCACTTAAACTTTCGCTGGTAAATCCCTATGTGCGCGAAGACCAGCATGTTTATGATGTGATCAGGCTTTTTTATGAACAGCAGCTTAGCGTAGTGCCGGTTTTGGACGCCCAGCAGAACTACCTTGGCCTGATTTCGATGAGTTCGCTTACCGAATGTTTTGCAACCCTCACAGGCGTGGCTCAGCCTGGCGGGATAATCGTGCTGGAGATCAGCAATAAAAATAATTCACTGGCACACATGGCACAAATTGTGGAGTCGGACAATGCGCAGGTATTAAGCTCGTATATCCGCACCTTCCCGGATTCAACCCGGATAGAAGTCACCCTGAAAGTGAACAAACAGGATATCTCGGCTATACTGTCTACCTTTCTGCGATACGAATACACAATAAAAGCCGCCTTTAATCATACCGGGGATAACAATAACGCCAGGGAAAGGTACGATTCGCTGATGAATTACCTTAACTTATAGGTCGTTTCTGACTCTCCGAAGGGGTCCTTCGGATAAGACTTTAGACTCAAGACTCAAAGGCGCCTCCCCCAAACGAACTATGAGGGGTTGATATGAGATGTGAGACGTGAGATATGAGACATTGCATTTTTGAGAAGACCTTTTATCTCATATCTCACCCCGATAGCTATCGGGGCTCATATCTAACATCTGTTAACCAATGAACTAATGAGCCAATGAACTAATGAACGATGAAGATAGCAATTTACGGCAGGCAATTTAACGATACGGCTGTAGTACCTTACATACAGCAGGTTTTTGATAGCCTCGCTTCCCACGACGTGGAAATTTACGTTCACCACCAGCTTCATCATTATTTAAAGGCCAACATCACCAACGTTCAATACAAAATTCTAAGTGCCGGCGACCAGGTTAAGGATATGATCGACGTGTTTCTCACCCTGGGCGGCGACGGCACTTTGCTGGATATGGTGACCCTGGTGCGCGATTCAGGCATTCCCATCATCGGAATTAACTTTGGTCGGCTGGGCTTTTTGGCCAGCATCAACAAAAACGATATTGCTACCGCAATATATGCTGTCACCAACAAACAGTTTACGCTCGATAGCCGCGAGTTGATCTGTATCAATTCAGAGCCTAAGATATTCGGAGACGATAATTTCGCGCTTAACGACATCACGATCCACAAGAGGGACGATTCAGCTATGATCACTGCTCATGTTTCGCTTAATGGCGAAGTTTTGAATTCGTACTGGGGCGATGGTATAATCATTTCCACAGCCACCGGTTCAACCGCCTATTCGTTAAGTTGCGGGGGACCCATTATTTATCCCGAATCGGACACCATGGTGCTTACCCCTGTGGCGCCGCATAACTTAAACGTAAGGCCTATTGTGCTGCCGGGCAACTCCGTCTTGTCCTTTGACGTAGAATGCCGCGGAGGTAACTATATTGTATCGTGCGACTCCCGCACAGCAGCCGTGGATAAGATGATCCGTTTCCAGGTAAAAAAGGCCGGTTTCAGGTTAAATCTTATCCGCTTAAATAATGAAAGTTACTTATCCACGTTAAGAGACAAACTATTGTGGGGCCTCGATGCCCGCAATTATTAAATTTACTGAATGCCCAAATTTATACTATTAACCTTTTTGGTATTCATATCCTTTGGCTTAAAGGCGCAAACCTTTGAAATGGGCGGCGGTATCGGGGGCGCCGGCTATATGGGCGACCTTAATATGCTCAACCCCCTTAAGGTCAGCGGCCCTTCAGGAAGCGTTTTTATCAAATATAACTTTGACGGCTACTGGTCGCTAAAAGCAGCCTTTACCATAGGCTCCATCAGCGCTGCCGACAGTACCTCAAGCTATGCGCAGCTCAGGGCGCGAAATCTAAGCTTTACTACAACATTGTACGAACCGAGTATTTTAGTCGAATTTAACTTTTTCAATTACGTACCCCAACTTGGACGGAATGTGTGGACTCCATACATGTTTGCCGGTTTCGCGGCAGTAGCTTACTATCCAACCACCGTATACGATGGCGTGAAATATGACTTAAGAGGACTCCATACCGAGGGTGAAAAAAATGTGTACTCCACATTTGCACGGGCCATACCCTACGGCGCTGGCGTAAAATATAATTTCGCGGGAAGTTTTACCCTCGGCGCCGAGATTGGCTACCGCAACCCAAATACTGATTACCTCGACGATGTAAGCGGCTATTATGTATTCAGCGGGCACAACACCTTACAGGAACAGTTATCCGACCGGTCGGGCGAGAAAACCGGTATCTATATCGGCTCCCCCGGCACCCAGCGGGGTGAGCTAAACACAACCGACACCTACTTTTTTACACAGATCACCATCTCCTTCACTTTTATTTCTACCAAGTGTTATTTTCATAATTAGCACTAAGATTTATAGGATTTAAGGATTGTAAGATTGACTAAGATTGCTCACTTGCTGTTAGGTCTTTCAAGGTGTTCGCGAGGGCTGCGCCGTTTATCGGATTAATGGATTATAAGATTAATGGTCGATATTAAAAATCAGATGTATTTCGTAATATTACCGACCGATTATAAACACCAAAATCTTAAAATCCGAACATCTTAAAAACGGCGCAGCCCTCGCGAACGCCTTTAAAAATGTCACAACACGTGAGCAATCCTAGTTCAAACAATTGCAACAATGATGCAATAAAAAACAAGAGGCTTCGTTTGACATTAAACAGCTGAAGGATAGCTGTTAATCCAATTTCACCACCTTAAACTTTTTGATCATGGCCGAGTTGAATTATTCCCCCGGAAGAACAGGTAGCAGGCATACATTGAAGAAAATGCCGGTACGCGTAGACCTGACCGCAATGGTTGATCTTGCTTTTTTACTGATCACCTTTTTTATGCTGACAACTGTACTGAATAAACCGCAAATGATGCCCGTGGTGATGCCGGCCGATGGGCCGCCGGGTCCCGTGCCCGAGAGTCGTACCATGACTATTTGCCTTGGCAAAAACAACGAGGCCCTATTTTATTTGGGTATTGCTGATCATCCTTTGGTGGCGCCCACCAAAATCGGGTTTGGCAAAGATATGGACCGGGCGATTTTGCAAATGGAAGAACGGATAAAACAGACGTCGAAGGATGGATTAATTGTAGTGGTTAAGCCCTCGGACCATTCCATCTATGATAACCTGGTTTCAACGCTGGACGAGCTTAAAATTACCGCGGTGCCTACTTACGCCTTGGCCAGGATATCAGCCAAAGATATCGATCTGTTAAAGCAGCGTGGTATGTATTAATTTAACTGGTTCTGTAACGTTTTGTTTAGGCGGCCAATTTCACTCAGATCAGCACGTCTCTGTTCATTTAAAGCGTAAAATAACCCGGCACCCCGGGCTCACTTCGATTGTTTGCATGAAGACACGAACTCCGATTGTAAGTCCTTATTGCTATACTGCCCTTATTTTGTTACAAGATAATGCTAAAACAGGGCTTATTTTGTTACACAGATAGCGTAAATTTGCCCTTATTCTGTTACATTTGCTGCGATATTTGTTATCATTGGCCTTTAAAAGAAGTGTTGAAGATTATCTTAATCGCTGGAAATTAAGCGCCGCACGTAAGCCGCTTATTATAAGAAAGAGACGCGCGTCAGGTTGGTAAAACCACTTTAATACGGGATTTTGCGGGGACGTATGACCACACTATTGTGCTCAACCTTGAGAAATCAGCTGACCGCCGTTATTTCGATGATTTTGATGATGTTCAAAACATTTTTGAAGCTTTATTTTTAGTACACAGTATTCCTTCCTCGGCGGCGTCAAATACCCTTTTATTCATAGATGAAATACAGGAGAGTCCCAAAGCTATACAGCTGTTGCGGTATTTTTATGAAGAAATACCAGCGCTTCATGTCATCAGCGCGGGTTCACTATTAGAGTTTGCCATGCAGAAAGTGCATGGCTTTCCTGTAGGCAGGGTGGAATTTTTATATCTCCATCCATTGAATTTTCAGGAATATCTGGAAGCCACCGGGAAACAAGCATTGTTAAAACAATTGCAGCAGGTCCCGGTAAAACCCTTTGCACATCAAGCTTTAATGGATGCCTTTCATCGCTACGCGATAATCGGCGGTATGCCTGAAGTGGTTAAAACGGACGTTGAAAAACATAGCCTTTCAGATTTGTCAATTATCTATGAAAGCATTTGGGGTACTTATAAAAACGATGTGGAAAAATATACGTCCAACGACACCGAAAGGAAAATCATCAAACATTTAATGGATACCGCACCGCTGTACCTGGACGAGCGCATTCGGTTTCAGGGCTTTGGAAATTCCAACTACCGGTCAAGAGAAGTAGGAGAAGCATTCAGAACCCTTGACGATGCAAAGATTGTACGTTTGATCTACCCTACGACAGACCTGCACCCACCACTGAAGGCCAATTTAAAGAAAGCCCCCCGTTTACAGTTCCCGGATACCGGCTTGGTCAATTATTCCCTGGGCATCCAGGCAGAAATGCTGGCTATGTATGATTTGAACAGCGCTTACAAAGGGGCGGTTATATCCCATTTAGTAACGCAGGAACTGATATCCCTCCAAAGTATTTCAGCACAAACGCCCAAATTTTGGGTAAGAGAAAAAGCTCAGTCCAATGCAGAAGTTGATTTACTGTACGCTTACAACAAGTGGGTTATTCCCATAGAAATAAAATCCGGTAATACAGGTAGTTTAAAATCACTCCACCAGTTTATTAAGGCCGTAGACCATCCGTACGCTATCCGGATGTATGCAGGCGCCTTCAAGTTAGAAAAAGCTGTCACTCCAAATAAAAAGCCATACCTGCTCATGAATTTACCTTATTATGCAGGCACTTCACTGCCCCGGTACATTGAATGGTTTGTGCAACAGAAAGACGAACTGCCGCCCGGACAATAGCGTCTTCTCGTAAAGAGCCGTAGACCCGAACATTTTGCGGCAAACAGGTTTCAATCTGTTGGGTTTAAAACACGTGTGCACGGCTCATGTTTCTAACAACCGCTTCAAACCCGGATAACGCCTAATCTCGCCCACATCTCACATCTCACTTGGCTCTTGGTTCTTGGCTCTTGGCTCTCAACCATCTCACATCTCACATCTGCTTTCGCCTGATTCACCCTTATTAACCGCTCCACAAATTCTTTTCTTTCTTCATACTAAAAAAAGCACAATTAAGTTTTACCTTTGTCCCCTGAAAAAAATTGGCGGCATACCGCGCCGAAGAGGGTAAGTGAGTAAATTCATTGTAATAGGCGCCTTGGACGTGATATACAAATGAAGGGCTAATTGTTCTTAAGTTCAGGGGTTGTTAGTTCATTAAAACAATTAACAATGAGTTATTGAACTTGAACGAATGAACCAGCAAGATTATAGATGGCATACAAGGACCAGGTCGACTTATTAAAAATTCCGAAACACGTTGCTATAATTATGGATGGCAATGGCCGCTGGGCTAAGGGCAGGGGAAAGTTACGGGTTTTTGGACACCACAGCGGGGTTACTTCGGTCCGCGATGTTGTTGAAGCTTCGGTTGAAATTGGAATGGGCTATCTCACGCTGTATGCTTTTTCGGCAGAGAACTGGAACAGGCCGCGGCTGGAGGTTACGGCGATCATGGAGTTGCTGATAAACACAATGCAAAAGGAGATCAGCATGTTTACGAAAAACAATGTCCGGTTGAACCTGATCGGTAACCTGGAAATGTTGCCTCCTAAATATTATGATCAGTGGCAAACTGCACTTGAACAAACATCGGGTAATAACGGCCTTACGCTTACACTTGCTATTAGCTATGGATCGCGCCTGGAATTGATAAATGCCGCAAAAAAAATTGCCGGCAGGGTTAAAACCGGGGACCTAAAAATAGATGATATTGATGAAACGGTGGTTGGGGAAAGTTTATATACTGCCGGCATACCCGACCCCGAATTGCTGATCAGGACCAGCGGCGAATACCGCATCAGTAACTTCCTGCTTTGGCAAATTGCTTATGCTGAATTGTATTTTTCGACAAAATTATGGCCTGATTTCCGCAGGGAGGATTTGTTCGATGCCATCATTGATTATCAGAAACGTGAACGCCGCTTTGGCATGACAAGCGACCAACTCAACTAAATTTTTGCTTTTAACACTTTTTAACAACTGTATAAATTATTTTTAGCCCACTAAAATATTCGGATGAATAAATACCTTTTTGCTCTTCTCTTGTGTATATTAAGTACTGCGGCATTGGCACAGATCGGAAACCTGCCGAAGTATTCTATATCGAAATCATCTCTGCCTGCTGATAGTTTAAGCTACCTGGAACCCAAAGATTACATAATCGGCGGGGTAACCATCAGTGGCACAAAAAATCTGGACAAAGACGTTTTGCTCACCATATCCAAGCTAAATAAGGGCGATAGGATCAATTTACCCGGAGAGGCTAATGCGAATGTTGTCAAAAACCTGTATTCGCAGGGTTTATTTGACGACGTGCAGTTGAACATCACCAGGATCAACCTGGATACCATTTACCTGGAAATTACCGTGGTGGAGCGCCCCCGTTTATCAAGAATGCATTTAACCGGTATTCGAAAAGGCGAAATAGAGGATGTTCAGAAGTTGCTGGCCGATAAAACGGGCAAAATTGTGAATGAAAACATGCTGAGCACCACAACAGCCATCATAAAAAAGCATTTTAACGAAAAAGGCTTCATGAACACAACGGTCACGATCAAACAAAAGCGTGACCCCGGCGATGCGAACAGCGTAATACTTAACGTCGCCATCGACAAAAAGAAAAAGGTGATGATCACGGAGGTGACGTTCGAAGGAAATAAAGATTTTTCGCAAGGCGAGCTTCGCCGCTACCTTAAGAAAACCAGGACTAAGAAGTTTTACAACGTCTTCGGTTCAAGAAAATTCAAGCAGGACAAATACGACGACGACAAACAAAACCTGATCACCCAAATGCAGGATAAAGGTTATCGCGATGCTGAAATGATAAGCGACACCGTTTTTAAAACGGGTGAAAATACTGTCGGGATAAAGATTAAGCTTTTTGAAGGCCATAAATATTACTTTGGTAACGTTAAATGGTCGGGGAACGCCAAATATCCGGCGGAAGTGCTGGGCAAAATATTAAGGGTAAAAAAAGGTGATGTCTTTAGCGAAGATGAGTTAAACAAACGTTTGAGCGGCCCCACACCGAATGATGATGATGTTTCATCATTTTATTTGAATGATGGTTATCTTACATACCAGGCCGATCCAGTACAAACCAAAATATATCACGACACTGTCGACCTTGATATCAGGGTTTACGAGGGGCCGCAATACACCATTAACCGTGTAACCATAAAAGGCAATGATGTAACTAACGATAAGGTGGTTATGCGCGAGATCAGGACCAAGCCGGGACAGAAATTTAACAAGGAGCTTTTAATACGCAGTACCCGGGAAATTGGACAATTAGGCTTCTTTGATGAACAAAAGACGGAACCTAAGCCAACAAATATTAATCCGCAGGATGGAACGGTTGATATCGTGTATAACGTAGTGGAGAAACCATCCGACCAGATACAGCTTTCAGGAGGTTTCGGCGGCGGGCAGCTGGTTGGTACACTTGGGCTTACCTTCAACAATTTCTCCCTAAGGAATATTTTCCATTTAAAGGACTATAAACCATTGCCAAAAGGCGATGGCCAAAAACTGAGCATAGTGGGCCAGTCGAGCGGGCGAACCTATCAAAACTTTTCGTTCACATTTACCGAACCATGGCTCGGCGGCAAAAAGCCAATATATTTTGCAATTTCTGCGTATACACAGGGAAGTTCAACCGGCCAATATTATGCGGTAACTAATCCGTTGTACAACAACTTGCGGATTAATGGCGTGGGCGTTACGCTGGGTAAGCGGTTAACATGGCCCGACAATTATTTCCAGTTAAACTATTCGTTAAATGTTGACCACTATAATCTTGATAATTATACCGGTTATTTATTCTCAAACGGAACATCGTACAATATCAGGTTGACACAGGAGCTTACACGAAATTCGCTTGACGTGCCGATTTATCCAACAACGGGGTCGAATATTAAATTAACCCTCCAGGGCACTCCACCTTATTCGCTTTTTAATAATATCGATTACGCAATTGCAACGCAGCAGCAGATATACAAGTTTGTTGAATATTACAAAGTTAAATTCGACGCCCAGTGGTTTGCACGCATTTACGATAAATTGGTGCTCTTGTCGCAGGTGCGCTTCGGCTTCCTGGGCGAATATAACTCTGATGTGCCTGCTTCTCCGTTTGAGCGGTTTAAACTGGGCGGTGACGGTATGGCCAGTTATCAATACCTGCAGGGTAGCGATATCATCGGTTTACGTGGTTACCAGAATTTCAGCATCATACCGGTTGGAACGAATTATACCGCCGACACAAACCCCGGCAGCACCATCTACGATAAAATTACCTTTGAGATAAGGCAGCCTGTAATCCAAAGCCAGTCGGCAACTATATTTATGCTGCTATTTGCTGAAGGCGGCAATGTGTGGAATTCGTTCAGCGACTATAACCCCTTTAACATGAGGAGATCAGTAGGAATTGGAACAAGAGTATTTTTGCCTATATTTGGCATGCTCGGTTTGGACTATGGTTATGGGTTCGACGCCATACCCGGTATACCGACTGCTAACAAGGGCCAATTTAGCTTTTCAATTTCGCAGAGCTTAAACGGTGGGTTTGAATAATTTGCAACGCGGCGCAATGAAGAAAATTCTCTTTTTACTGGGATTTACTTTTTTAGCAGTTACAACTGCGTTTGCGCAGCGTTTTGCTTATGTGGATTCGGACTATATATTAAAGCACATGCCTGAATTTGCCTCAGCCCAAAGGCAACTCGAGGCAATGTCGGCGCAGTGGCAGAAAGACGTTGACGCGAAGTACCAGGAAATCGACCGCTTATATAAAGCTTACCAGGCCGACGAAGTTTTGATGACGCCCGACATGAAAAAGCGCAGGCAAGCCGAAATTGACGATAAACAAAAATCGGCGAAGGAGTTTCAGCGCCAGAAATTCGGCCCCGATGGGGAGCTTGCACAAAAGAGCAACGAGATCATAAAACCCATACAGGAAAAAATGATGAAAGCTATACAGGCGGTAGCTGAAAGCGATGATATCGATATGATGTTCGATGCAAACAGCGAAGTAAAGATGCTGTACGCAAATCCCCGTTACAACAAAAGTGCCGACGTAATCATTAAATTGGGTTTAAAACCCGGTACGTTTGCAAAATAAATTTTTTAGATTATATTAATCCCACTATTTTTAAAACAGAAAAAACACAAAATGAAAAGAGTATTTAAAGTTGCTATAGTTGCGGTTTGCATGTTAATTGTAGGCAACTTTGCTAAGGCCCAAAGTAAGATCGGTTATGTAAATTTTGACGAACTTGTACGGCTTATGCCCGAATTTAAGACAGCCCAGACCGCGGTGGACGCTTATCAAAAACAATTTATCGACCAGCTTACCGTGATGAACACCGAATACCAGGCAAAAGGTAAAGATTACCAGGCGAACCAGGCTACTATGACGGATGCCGTACGCACCGCTAAGCAAACTGAACTGGCCGATATACAAAAACGCATGCAGGATTATCAAACCACTGCCCAGCAGTCGGTTGAAGCAAAAACCAACGAATTGCTTAAGCCGATAACCGATAAGGTAAAAGAAGCAGTAACAGCGGTGGCAAAGGAAAAAGGCTACAACTATGTTTACAACTCTGCACAAACCCAGTTCATTGTTGCTCCTGAGACTGATGACATTGAGGCTGCCGTGAAAGTTAAGTTAGCTTTAAAATAAGATAGTCGGAAAGTCCGAAAGTCCGAAAGACAGAAAGTCCGAGAGTCAGAAAGACCGAAAGACGTTGCGACCGACCTCCGCCAGCTGGCGGTTAACTCAAATTATACCAAAGAAGATATTAACCACTTGCAAAGCGCCTTAATTTAAGGCGCTTTTTTTATTTTTGCGCTGATGTTGAATAACAAACCCATCGGAATTTTTGATTCCGGGTATGGTGGACTTACCGTTTTCCGATCCATTCTCAAACAGATGCCGGGCTATGATTATATCTACCTGGGCGATACCGCCAGGGCGCCCTATGGCAACCGGTCCTTTCAAACCATTCATCAATACACCTGGGAATGCGTTCAATGGCTGTTTAGCCAGGGCTGCCCCTTAATTATATTGGCCTGTAATACGGCATCGGCAAAAGCCCTGCGTACTATCCAGCAACGGGATTTGAAGCAGGTAGACCCAACCAAACGCGTGCTGGGCGTGATCCGACCAACGGCGGAGGTGATTGGCAATTATACAAAAACAAACGCCATTGGTGTTTTGGGAACCAGGGGTACGGTCCAATCAGGTTCCTACGTGATTGAGACCGGTCATTTCTTTCCGGATGTTAAAGTCTATCAGCAGGCTTGCCCTCTTTGGGTACCGATAATCGAAAATGGCGAGCACGATAAGCCCGGGGCAGATTATTTTGTAAAAAAGTACCTCGATCAACTGCTGTCCCAGTCGGGCGATGTTGACACAATATTATTGGGCTGCACACACTATCCTTTGCTGCAGCAAAAGATCAGCGAAAACCTGCCGGCCAACATCCGGGTAGTATCCCAGGGTGATATAGTCGCCGAAAGCCTGGTTGATTACCTGCGTCGTCATCCTGAAATGGATAACGGTTTGACCAAAAACGCGACCCAGCGTTTTTATACCACAACAGACGATACCCCCGATTTTGACCACTACGCCGAAATCTTCTTTTCCGCGCCCGTTGAATCCGCTTTTGCCGAGATTAAGTGTTAATCCGGATGTGAGATATGAGATATGAGATATGAGATATGAGATATGAGATATGAGATATGAGATGTGAGATGTGAGATGTGAGATGTGAGATGTGAGAGGGATAACAGTTCATTCAGCACATCCGCACATCTGCCCCAATCCCCCAAAAATCATTAAGTTTGCAACAAAGCGGCCGGATGAATTTTTATCTGACATATTTTTTTATTGCCATAGGCCTTTTTGGTTTCTCGGCGTTGTTTGCATTGTTCGGCGTTTATGCCGAACGCAAATTGTCGGCTTTTATACAGGACAGGTTGGGTCCAACTGAAACCGGGACGTTCGGGTCCCTGCAAACCATTGCCGATATCCTGAAGATGCTGCAAAAGGAGTTGATCATCCCAACCGCTGCCGATAAGCTGTTGTTTATGATGGCGCCGGCCGTAATTTTTATAGCTGTCTATCTCGGTTTTGCCGTATTACCCTGGGGACCTGGCCTTGCGCCGGCCAAGTTGAACCTGGGTTTATATTATCTCTTTGCAGTTCTTTCCATCGAGACGCTTGGAATTTTGATGGCCGGTTGGGGATCGAACAATAAATATTCCATATTAGGTGCGATGCGTTCGGCCGCGCAGATCGTTTCATACGAGATACCGGCGGGTTTCGCCATTATTTCGGTGGTGATGATCAGCCAGACGCTCAACCTGCAAACCATCGCCACGCAGCAGGGCATTTTATCTTCCGAAAAAGTAACTTTTGCCGGGTTTTGGGATGTATCGAACATCGGCGGCATATTTTCATGGAATGTTTTCAGGGCGCCGCACTTGCTGGTTGCCTTTGTGATCTATTTTATCGCATCGCTGGCAGAGAGCAACCGTGCCCCATTCGATGTTCCGGAAGCGGAGTCGGAGTTGGTGGCCGGCTTTCATACCGAGTATACCGGCTTACGTTTCGCCCTGGTATTTTTAGCGGAATATTCCATGATGTTTATGGTTTCCATGATCGGCGCGGTTTTGTTTTTGGGCGCCTGGAACACGCCGCTGCCCAACATGGGTGTTGTGGAGCTGGCAGCCTGGACCACCGGCGCAGGCTGGGGAATATTTTGGATCGCCCTAAAGACACTTTCTTTGGTCGGCATTCAAATGTGGATCCGCTGGACTTTGCCCCGTTTTCGCGTGGATCAGCTGATGAATTTTTGCTGGAAGGTTTTAACGCCTGCCGCTTTTGCCTGTGTGCTGGTTTCGGGTTTATGGAGAATATTTTTAATGTAAATCGCCGGATTATGTTTGCTGAATCAATCACTTTAGTTAAAAAACAAGCCTCTTCACCCTCTTTACCGCCCGCGGTAGAGAGAGGACGATCCGCCAACTGGCGGAAAAGTCCGGGTGAGTAAACGGAGCGCGTTTATTACCGCCGTGCAAATCGGTTGAGTAAACAACAATAATTGATAAACGGTCGAATGACCCTTACAAAATGAGCAACTCAATATTTACAGGATTAGCGCTTACCTGGAAACATCTTTTTTCTTCGCACAGAAAAAGGGAGATGCTTCCCGCGAGCGATGCTAATTACTTCAAACAGTTGGAAGGCACTAATACCATCCAGTACCCGCATCAAAAGCTGCCGATACCCGAGGTCGGGCGGTACCAGCTGGATGTGGAGATGGATGATTGTATTGTTTGCGACCTGTGCGCAAAGGTTTGCCCCGTTGACTGCATCGATATCGAATCCATCAAAGCAACCGAGGCCATCGGGCAAACTTCAGACGGTACAACCAAAAGATTGTACGCCGCAAAGTTTGATATCGATATGGCCAAGTGTATGTACTGCGGCCTTTGCACAATTGTTTGCCCAACGGAATGCATTACCATGACGAATAAATATGACCGAAGCGTGGTTGATCTAAGTGAACTGACCTATCAATTCTCCGATATGACACCGGAGATGGCGGCTGAAAAACGCCGGGAGTTTGACCTGCAGCAGGCCGAACGGCAGGCGGCAAAGCTGGCTGCCATGCAAAAGAAGGAGGGCGGGCAATGACTTTGGTGCAGGCGTTGTTTTACCTGATGGCCTTTGTTGCGCTGGGATCGGCTGTTTTTGTGGCATCAACCAAAAACCTCGTCCGCTCTATTTTTATGTTTTTTATCACCCTGATGGCGCTGGCGGGTTTGTATGTTTTGGCGCTGGCTGATTTTGTTGCCATCACGCAGATCGTGATTTATGTAGGAGGCATCCTGGTGCTCATTTTATTTGCCTTTATGCTTTCAGGCAGGGAAAACCTGAACTATATATCCGCCATACAAAACAAATTCATCAGCATACGCAAACTGCCTGCACTGCTGTTGGCCGCTTTGTTTTTGATCGGACTCATCAACGTGGTGGTGAAAATGGATACCGGCAATTTGGAATGGGTAAAAATTTCTATGGAGCAAAAGAACGATATTCAGCCCACCATCGAAATGACCGGAAACATCGGCGTTAACCTGATGACCCATTACCTCCTCCCTTTTGAGGCGGTGTCGATCTTGTTGATGATCGCCTTAATTGGGGCTGCGCATCTATCACGAAAGGAGGTTGCCGTATGATCACCATAACAGACTTTTTATTGGTCGGCGCAGGTTTGTTTTGCATCGGGATTTACATGCTGGTTTCCAAAAGCAACCTGATCCAGATTTTGATCGGGATTGAGCTAATGCTCAACGCCGCTATTTTGAACCTGGTAGCCTTCGGGAGATACGACCGTTTTAACAACGGCGGCCAAATGTTTGCCTTATTTGCCATTGTACTGGCAGCGGCAACAACGGCCGTGACATTGGCCATTATATTGAATGTTTACAAACGGTATAGAACAATTGATCCGGGGAAAATTGATGGTTTAAAGGATTAGATGATGAAAATATTGGCATTGATATTTGGTATGTTTTTGTCATGTGGCAAAAGCTTTGCACAAAATTCGCCTGGCGTTGTTGATACCGGTGCGCGTGGAAAAAATGTCGTCTTTCGATGTATAGGGTCGAACACCATCAAGAACGGTGCGCTATTTGTTGTCGACGGTACAGAACTCGCCGATTCATCGGCAGAAAAAACCATAAATAATATCAATCCAAAAAACATTCTTGAATATTCAATTTTAAAAGACGACTCCGCCCGGGCAATTTATGACGAAAAAGGGAAAAACCCCTTCATTATCATCGTAACCCGGCAATACGCAATTTCTCAGTATCAAAAAAAATTAAGCGCATTCTCCGAAGCCTATAAAAAAAGGATCGAATTTCAAATGAGATATAATCATGATGACGACGGCCTTATGTATTTAATATTGAAAAATGGAAAACTAAACTTTTTCCACGGAGATGAAAAGGTGCGGGCGCTTTATGACATCCCTACGGCGAACATTATTTCGGTCGACTATACTGAGCAACAGACATGTTGTGGTACTAATAGATTTGTAACTGTTGCGGTAAATCAATAAATTGAAAATCTTAGCAAATTAGCATTGGAACAATTTTTACCACCTGCAGATAGCCTTACCATCAATATCACGCTGATAGCGGTATTGCTGCCTTTGGCCGCCGCTGTTATTAACTGCATACTGCCTGGTAAGAAAAATAAACTCGCCGGTTGGATATCCACTTCGGCAATCCTGACCAGTGCTATTTTATCAGCGCTTGTATTCTCGCTGATATGGAATGCACATCCGGTGCATGCTTTTATACACTGGTTTACCATCGGCACTACAGAGCTGAACGCAGGCATTTTGTTAAACAACCTGTCGGTATTGATGCTGTTGCTGGTTAACCTCGTCGCCTTGCCGGTACACCTCTATTCCATTGCCTATATGGGGCACGACGATGGTTTTAAACGCTATTTTACTTACCTCAGCTTTTTCTGCTTCAGCATGCTGGCATTGGTGGTTGCCGATAATCTGGTAACGTTATATATTTTTTGGGAACTGGTGGGCTTTTCGTCCTACCTGCTCATCGGCTTTTGGTTTACCCGCGACAAGGCGGTTATGGCCAATAAAAAAGCTTTTATCATGAACCGGATCGGAGATATTGGCTTGTTAATGACTATCATTATTATTTACTCGGTATTCCATACTTTCGATATTGATAAACTGTTTGGTAAAACCTCGATAGTTGAATCTGTGCTATTACTTAACAGAGCTGGATGGTTATCACCCAACGAAAACAACTGGATAGTCCCTGGCATATCATATCACCTACCAATTATCTGGCAATACATCGCCTTCGCCGGAATATTTTTAGCCGTTGCTGCTAAATCGGCGCAATTTCCTTTGCATACCTGGCTGCCTGATGCCATGGAAGGTCCCACGTCCATCTCGGCGCTTATTCATGCCGCTACGATGGTGGCTGCCGGCGTGTTCCTATTGGCGCGGGTGTATCCCTTATTCAATCCGGTAGAACTAACTATCCTTGCCATCGTCGGCTGCTTCACGGCCTTTATGGCGGCCACCATAGCCCTGGCCCAAAATGACCTGAAGCGTATTTTGGCATATTCCACCATTTCGCAGCTGGGTTATATGGTGATGGCGATGGGGGTAGGGGCCTATTCTTCATCATTATTCCACCTGGTTACCCATGCCTTTTTTAAATGCCTGCTGTTTTTAGTGGCAGGGGTGGTCATACACCAGGTGGCCCATATCCGCGACGATAATCAATTAGCCATCGACCCGCAAAATATCCAATTTATGGGTGGCTTGCGCAAAAAACTGCCGTTTACATTTATCATGGCCATTATCGGCGGCGTTGCATTGGCTGGCTTACCGTTCACTTCTGGTTTTTTGTCGAAAGACGGAATTTTGACGCAGACTTTTGCATGGTCCGCCGGGAAAAACCCCGTTTTCGAGTTAGTACCCGTTTTTTCCGTATTGACCACCTTGCTTACCGCTTTCTATATTACACGAATGATTGTTAAGGTATTTTTTGGCGAACTTAGGATTGCCCCGGTTGTTTCAACGCTGAAAATAAATATCGATGACGGCGGCTGGCTCTACAAATTACCAATGTTGCTGCTTGCGACAGGCTGTTTTTTTTCGCTGTTTTCGGCGAACCCAATTTCGGCCGGGCACAGCTGGTTTTTGAGTGGTTTTTTAAGCGGCAGTGCGGGCGAGGGTAGTTACACATTCCTCATACCGGTGAGCGTTACCATCGCCAGCCTGCTGGTTATTTATTATGCCTGGGTGATTTACAGCAACCGCGCGAATCCTTTTCCTCAACGGGGAATATTGTTCGACATTGCTTGCAGGGAATGGTATTTTGACACTATTTATGAACGGGTGATCATCAAGCCCATACTTTTCATAGGAAGGGCATGTTTTTGGACCGACAGACGCGTCATTGACGGGTTTATCGTCCTTTTTGCCAAAGCCGCAATCCTCTTTTCAAGGATAGCAGCCTTTATCGATCGGCGGATAATAGATGGTTTTATCGATTTACTGGTAAAACTTGTGCGCGGCATCGGTAATTTAGTGCGCCTGTTCCAGGGAGGCAGGGTGCAGTATTATTTATACAGCATGCTGATGGCCATTGCAGCGATATTTATTTTAAAGATCTTTTTTTAACGGAGAAGCAGACATGAAAACCAGGATGAATTCACCACTCACCACTGACCTCCCGATAGCTATCGGGACACCACTCACAATTCCTGTCTCACATCTCATATCTCATATCTCACATCTCAAAAGGCATAAATGAACATCCTAACGCTCCTTATATTTTCTCCGTTACTGTTCGGCTTAGTCATCCTGCTGACGCCCTCGAAGTGGCGTGCAGGGTTCAAATACATCGCCCTACTGGCTACGCTGGTGCAATTTGGTATGAGTGTGTTTATTTACTGCCATTTTAAAACAGGACCCGGATTTGGTGGCGTTAACCAGGAAAGCCAGTTCCAGTTTGTTCAAAAGCTGCATTGGATCAATCTTGACCTCGGCCCTATAGGCAAGATGCAGATCAACTACGTGGTGGGGATCGATGGGCTGTCCATCGCCCTGCTAATGATGACCTCGCTGGTCCTCGTTATTGCAGCCCTTGCTTCCTGGGAGATCAAAAGCAACCTGAAAGGCTATTTTGTTTTGTTCCTGATCCTTGATATGGCGGTTATTGGTGTGTTTTGCGCGCTTGATTTTTTCCTCTTCTATATCTTTTACGAGCTGATGCTCCTGCCACTCTACTTCCTGATCGGTATGTGGGGCGGAGCGCGGCGGGAGTTCGCGGCGATAAAGTTTTTTCTCTACACGCTTTTTGGCTCGGTGTTTATGCTGTTGGTGATGGTGGGCCTGTATTTATCAGTCAAGGACCCCGCAACCGGGAACCACACCTTTAATATGGTGCAGATGATGAACCCGGCCAATTATGATGGAGGCGCCGTATTCTCCTTAGGGGCGCACCAAACCATTTTTGGTTTCCCGGCGCGTACCGTAGGTTTTTTGGTGCTTTTTGTGGCTTTTGCGATTAAAGTGCCGGTAGTACCGTTGCATACCTGGCTGCCTGACGCACACGTGGAGGCGCCTACGCCGGTCTCGATCATCCTGGCAGGTATATTACTGAAAGTGGGCGGATATGGCATCATACGGGTTGCAATAGGCATTTTCCCCGAGGTAGCATCCGCGCACGCGTATTGGCTGGGCCTGTTTGGCGTCATATCCATCATTTACGGCGCATTGAATGCGCTCGCCCAAAAGGATCTGAAACGCATGATCGCTTACTCGTCGGTTTCGCATATGGGTTTTGTGCTGTTGGGTATTGCTTCACTTACTACCGAAGGCATTAGCGGCGCCATATTTCAAATGGTGAGCCATGGCTTTTTGGCCACTATGCTGTTCTTTTTGGCCGGCATTATTTATAATCGTGTACACGACCGGGGCATCAACCATTTTCGCGGCCTGGCTGCCATCATGCCCAAATACACGGCGTTTGTGATGATCGCGTTCTTTGCTTCGCTCGGGCTGCCTGGGTTTTCCGCATTTATTGGCGAAGCATTTTCGCTGGTCGGCGCTTTTAAATCAAACGCGGTAAACGGGGAACTGCCTTACTGGATGGCGGCTTGTGCTTCGCTTGGCATTTTGCTCGGTGCATCCTATTTCCTGTGGACCATGCAACGGATGTTCTTCGGTAAGGTAAATTTAAAAGGAGGCGCCGTATGGCAAACGGCATTGAGCGATCTTAACTTGCGCGAAAAAATAACCCTGGTGCCCTTGGCGCTCGTTGTACTTGCCATCGGGTTAATGCCATCGCTGGTATTCAGCAAAATAAACGATTCGGTACTGGCACTGGTTCAGTTTTTACATTTAAAATAATACCAGGCGGCTTATGGAAAAGCCCCCGCCCTTGCATCTTTCAATTAACAACCGGGTTTGGCCCGGCAATAGTTTACACTTAAATTGAAAGATCATGGTAAAAAATTTATTAATGGCCGCAATTGCACTTTTTGTTGCAGTTGCTGCAAATGCAGTCGATGTTCAAAAGATACCTTCAAAAGTTCAGAAAGTGACGGTGTTTTTAAATGGCGCACAGGTAACGCGCACAGCTATGGTTAGTATTGCCCCCGGTGTGTCGCAATTGGTTTTTGGGGGCATATCCGGAAGTTTGGACCCACAAAGCATACAGGTACACGCCAACGGGCCTTTTATGATCCTGTCCGTTAATCACACGCTCGATTTTTTGAACGATGAGACCCGCCAGGGCGAAATTGAAAATGTAAGGGCTGATGAAAAAATAGTAAGGGACAAAATAGCCATGCAAAATAATCTGTTGTCTATTTGCCAGGCAGAAGAAAATATGATAGCTAAAAATCAGCAGGTAAGCAGTGAAAGCACAGGGCTTGATGTCGTAAAGCTAAAGCAGGCGCTCGACTTCCAGACAGAGCGGTTAACAGCGCTTAAAGAAAAAGAGCTGAATCTCAATAACCAGGTTGCAGCGTTAAACCTTGAGTTGCAAAAATACGAAAACCAGGTCGCCGGGCTGGGGAGATCAGGCGCTTCACTTACCACTAATTTAACGGTAACCGTTTCGTCCAAACTCAACACACAGGCGCAGTTCAGCTTATCGTACGTGGTACGAAACGCGAGCTGGTACCCTACTTATGATATTCGGGTAAAAGATGTCAGTAACCCGGTAAATATCTCTTATAAAGCTAACGTCTCACAAAATTGCGGAGAGGAATGGAAGGATGTCAAGCTTACGCTTTCGACCGGTAACCCAACTATCAGCGGCAATAAACCGGAGCTACAACCTTACTACCTTGGCTTTGGAATGTATTATTCAAATCCGCCATCGGGGGGCATCGGCCGGGTCACCGGGAAAATAGTCGCCGCAGATGATGGGTTGGGCATAGCGGGCGTCTCTGTTAAGATAAAAGGCGCCTCCGTCGCGACCGTGTCAGACGTAAACGGAAATTTCTCGCTGCAGCTTCCTTCTTCACCGGTTATTTTAGTCTTTTCGTACGTTGGCTTTCAAACACAGGAGCAACCGGTTACTTCAGCAGTGATGAACGTGGCAATGAGGGCATCTTCCCAGCAACTGGGGGAGGTGGTTGTAACGGGCTACGGGACAACAAACGATGAAAATGGTTACGTATCCGAATCGAGGAAATCCGCCACATCGTACTCGGTTGCCACAGTCTCCGTTCCGGTTACAAAGCTTGAGAACCAAACCGATATAGAATTTGCCATTGACGAACCCTATTCCATCCCATCCGACGGGAAGCAATATACCGTTGATATTAACCAGGTAGAGGTGCAGGCTGGCTACGAGTATGCGGTGACCCCCAAACTAAATACAAACGTGTTCCTTACCGCCAGGCTTACGGACTGGAATAAGTATAATTTCCTTTCGGGCGAAGCCAATCTTTTTTATGAAGGCACCTTTATCGGCAAATCGCTGCTTAACACCGATGCGGTAAAGGATACGCTCGATATTTCGCTCGGAACGGACAAAAGTATCGTAGTTACACGGTCGGCATTAGGCGAGCTCACCAGCAAACAAAGTTTAAGCTCAAATAAAAAAGATACCCGGGATTGGCAGATCGAGGTGAAGAACAGGAAAAATCAAATTGTAAATTTGCTGTTGGAAGACCAGGTACCTGTTTCGCAAAATAGCGCTATCGAGGTAGAAATCCAGGAGTTGTCAGGAGGGAAGATGGACCTGAATAGCGGAAAGGTGGTGTGGCACTTTGCGCTGAATCCAAACGACGACAAAAAAGTTGAATTAAAATACCAGGTTAAATTCCCTAAAAATCAATCTGTAATAGTCCAGTAAACAAATATGCACGATCTGTTACCCTTGCTTCCGGAGGCCATAAATAATGCATTGAGCAGCATGCCCTACTTTATGCCCGAGTTTTACCTGGCTATTTTATTTATAGTGGTTTTGGTAACCGACCTGCTTTTCGGCCGGGGCTCGGGCAGGCTTTGCCGTATCATCGCCTGCGCGGGTTTGTTGCTGGCGGCCCATAAAGATTATCAGCAGATTGATTTGCTGTTGTTCACCAATCAGCCGAACGGCCATATCTTTTTTACCGGCATGCTGTTGTTAACACATACCGCCATCAGCTTTAAGCTGATCATTGATGTGCTTGGTTTTGCGCTGTTGTTATATTTTGAATGGGACGATAAGCTAAAAGCCCACCCCAGGGGCCTTTCAGACCTATATTCCATTTCTGTGGGCGCTGTTTTAGGTCTGCATTTAATGGCGATGGCGGTAAACCTGCTTTCCATCTATCTTTCCATCGAGATGGTTTCCATTGCTTCTTACTTAATGGTGGCTTACCGCTCCGAAAATGCCTTCAATACCGAAGCTGGGCTTAAATATGTTTTGTTTGGGGCGGCATCATCGGCCGTTATGCTTTATGGAATCTCGCTATTGTATGGTTTCAGCGGAACACTCGACCTGTATTCCGGTGGCTTACAGTTGGGCCTTAACCATGCCAACCCATTTGCTGTTTCGGCGGCATTATTTCTTGTATTGGTCGGGATTGGTTTCAAATTGTCTTTCGTGCCAATCCATTTTTGGGTTCCGGATGTGTACCAGGGAGCGCCCACGCCCATCACAGCCTGGCTGTCCACCCTGCCTAAGATCGCTGGTTTTGCCTTGCTGGTTAATTTTTTGAGGGCCTTTATCTATTTCCCCAACTGGCATTCGTTTGATTTCAGGTTTTACCTTGCCATCGCGGGAATAATTACGATGATTGCCGGCAACTTCGCGGCTATTATGCAAAAAAATGTCAAAAGGATGCTGGCTTATTCCAGCATAGGGCATACTGGCTTTGTTTTAATGGCGATAGTGGTTTTTAACCCCGAATCGCTTTCCGCATTGGTTTTTTACCTGGTGGTGTACGCCATTGCAAACATCGGCGCCCTATCATTGGTTACCTATTTTGACAATGCACTTGACGCTGCGACAACAGACAGTTATAAGGGCCTGGGTTATAAATTTCCGGCAGCATCAGTTTGCTTTGTAATTATTTTAGTGTCATTAACCGGTTTGCCCATTACGGCCGGCTTCAGCGGAAAGCTGCTGATCTTTTCCTCGACCTACGCCTTTTACCAGCAGGTCCACAATCCCCTGCTCCTATGGCTGATGGTGACCGGTGCAATTACTACAGTAGTTTCTTTGTTTTACTACATTAAAATCCCTCGCAATTTGTTCCTGAAAAGGGCGGAAATTCCGATAAATGTCAGCTATACGGCAATTAATTTGATCATTTTTGTCATAATTATTGCAATTTTGGTTGTTTTTATGGGGATAAAACCTGATTTGTTGATAAATCATATCTAAAAACATATTTTTTCACAGCAAAAAATGAAAAAGTGTTTCGTTTTTCTTGATTATTCTATTACTTTTACCCGAATTTAAATGCGGCCGCCGGAAGCCAAAAATCTTCGGGAAACAGCCGCTGTTGAGTGACAACCAGATCCAGTCAAGCTAAACCTATATTATG
>Ga0206808_1051_pt1 | contig 33607 bp, 24 predicted proteins | sample Alteio_BWOrgCont_58_FD_152899 | JGI IMG/M metagenome (GOLD analysis project Ga0206808, IMG submission 152899) | Enriched cells from forest soil in Barre Woods Harvard Forest LTER site, Petersham, Massachusetts, United States -... | ecosystem: Environmental > Terrestrial > Soil > Temperate forest >...
ACCGATGCACGGATGAGATTGGCATTCGGGAGTTTGATGACGGTGTCTTCGAAGGTCCGGATGCGGGTGGAGCGGAGGTTGATCTCCTCGACGATGCCTTCGATTTTGTCGATTTTGACCCAGTCGCCGATGGCGAAGGGCATGTCGAAGAGGATGGTTAGGGAGCCGAATACGTTTTCAACGGAGTCTTTGGCGGCGAGGGCGACCACTAATCCGCCGATGCCGAGCGAGGCGACGACGCCTCGGACGTCGAACTTGAAGAGGTCGGAGGCGGCGACGAGGATCGCGATGGTGACGATGATGGCCCGCACGAATTTACGGGCCATCGGGACGAGGAGTCGCTCAGCGCGGAGACTGCCGGCGGCGCGGTGGGCAATGTCGTCGCAGAGCAGATCCCAGACGGCGTAGGCGAGGAGGGAGATCGCGATGATCGTCAGCGCGGAAAGGACGCCGTCCGCGAAGTTCTGCATCCGGTTGTGCAGGCTCAACTCATTTAGGATGGGATAGCTGACGAGTACCGCGAGCAGGAAGCCCATCGCCCGGCGGATCGCCGTGGCGGTGTTCGGCGTGAGGGGGGCTTCGGAAAAGCGACGCCGGAACCTCAGCAGGACATTAGTGGCCCAGCGGCCGAGACGGAATGCGCTGTAGCCAACGAGGATGAGGATCGCGATGCCGATCCATTGCCAGACGGCGGTATGCATGAACTGCCGCTGGAAGGGCTCGGGGAGGCTTGATGCCCAATCGGGCCAGTCGACGTTTAAGGGGAAATCTTTCATTCCTGGTTTGGCGCCTTCTTGCTGGTCGGCAAGGCGGCGAGGAGTTTGGGTGCAATCAGCGCGATGGCCGGGGCGATGAAGATGGCGGGCAGATAGTTGGCCGTATGAAGGTCTACGATTCCGAGGAGGCCGAAGGCGGTGCCCAGCATGATCGCGCCACCGGCGCCGCTGATTTCGGCGAGAGCGTCTTCGTTGCCGGCCAGCTTTCTTAGGGGCCGAGCCAGCAGGGTGAGGCCGCCCTGAAAGATAAGGATGAGGAAGGCGGTTACCAAGACCCCGCGTCCGAGGGCGGCGGCGAGGAAGACGGCGGCGATGCCGTCGAGAGTGGACTTGACGGCGAGGAGGTCGATTTTTTGTTCCAGGGCATCTTGCAGGCAACCAAGGATCGTCATCGGTCCGACGCAGAATAGAACGAACGAGGTGATGAGGCCCTCGGCGAAGGTGCTTTCGCCCGTGGCGCCGAGTTGATTTCTTATCGTCGCGGCGAGGTGGCCGATGCCGGCGTCAATGCCAAGGGCGAGGCCAACGATGCCTCCGGTCGCGATCGAGATGGCGGCAATCAGGGGGTTCTTGCCGCGCAGGAACATCGAGACGCCGATGCCGATCACGACCAATCCGAGGCCGTGGAGAGCGACTTCCTTGTAGGCGGGAGGGATGGCATGCCCGACCGCCAACCCGACCGACGCGCCGACGGCGACGGTGGCGGTGTTGAGGAGGGTGCCACGCATGCGGCGCATGGTACCCGCGCGGGGGATTGTTAGCGGCCCGACATCCAAAGGAGAAGCAGGCCCCATGCGGCCTGGGCGCAGAGGCCAAGGCAGAATTCGAGGTTCGACGGCATGGAATAGATGCAAGCGAGCATGGGAAACCAGAAGGCCCAACACATCACGAGGAGCGAGGCGAAGCGTTCGATCCAGACGCCTTGGCGGATATCTTGTTTGGTTTTCTCAAGGTTGAAGCCGGCGTCTTTCCAGAGGAAGACAGTCGCGCTGAAGCTGATGCTGACCAGGGGAGCAAAGAGGAGTTGGTCGAAGACGACCTTTTTGATCACGATCTCGGGGGTGACGCCGGCGCCGAATAGGTGCCCGAGCCAGCGGTACAGGGCATCGATGGAGACTCCGAGGAAGGCGAAGACGCACATCTGGAACAGGAGGTCGGGGCCGCTGAACTTGCGGGAGTTCATGCGGGTGATCCGCTTTGCGACTTCGGGAACGCAGGCGCCGGAGATGGCCATGGCGATACCAGAGAACAGGTAGCCGCCTCGGACTTTGAATTCGGCCAGGCTTTTGGTGGCTTGCTCAGCGCCGGGGACGAGATAGTAGGCAGCGACGAGGGCGACGGCGGTCAGTTGGATGAGGAGGAACGGACGCCAGTTGGCGACGACGGCGGTTTGGGCCGCCCGAGCCGCCTGGGTGATCCGGGCGGCGGTTGAGAGTCGGGCGGCCTTGATGGTCATCCGTTGGGGCTTCTTATCCGTTGCGGGCGGCGAAGTCGCGCATCAGGTCGGCAAGCGCGGCACAGCCCTCTTCGGGGAACGCGTTGTAGATGCTGGCGCGGACGCCGCCGACGGATCGATGGCCTTTGAGGCCGTCCATTCTCTGCGATTCGGCTTCCTTGATGAACTTCTTGGTGAGGTCGTCGCTGCCGAGGGTGAAGGTGACGTTCATCGTCGAGCGGGCGCTCTTGACGGCGTGGCCCTTATAGAAGCCGTGCGAATGGTCGATGGCGTCGTAGAGAAGCTTGGCTTTGCGTTCGTTCCGGTCTTGGGCGGCGGCGAGTCCGCCAGTATCGACGAGGTGCTTATAGACGAGGCCGCAGATGTAGATGGCCCAGGTCGGGGGCGTGTTGTAGAGCGAATCGTTTTCGGCTTGGACTTTATAGTCGAACATGGGCGCCAGGCCGTCCGCGCTCTTGGCGAGCATCTCGTCGCTCATGATGACGAGGGCGACGCCGGCGGGGCCCATGTTCTTTTGGGCGCCGGCGTAGATCATTTGGTAGCGGCTGACGTCGACGGGGCGGGAGAGGATATCGGACGACATGTCGCAGACGAGGGGGTCTTGCCACTTGGGCTCGCCGGGGAAACGGACGCCTTGGATGGTTTCGTTGCTCGTAAAGTGAAGGTAGGCGGCGCCGGGGCGGGCTTCGATGTTTTCGCTAGGGATGTCGTTGTAATTGGCGGCTTTGCCGTCGAAAACGACCTCGGTCGAGCCGTAGATGGCGGCGGACTCGACGGCCTTCTTGCCCCAGGTTCCGGTGAGGACGTAGCGTCCGACGGCTCCGTTGTGGAGGTAGGACATCGGCAACATCGCGAATTGAGTGCTGGCGCCTCCTTGGAGAAAGAGGATCTTGTAGTTCTCGGGGATGCCGAGAAGTTTTGTGAGGTTGGCTTTGGCTTCTTGGAGAATGGCTTCGAAGGGAGCGGAGCGGTGGCTCATCTCCATCACGCCCATGCCCGTACCGCGATAGTTCAGGATCTCGGATTGGGCGGTCTCAAGTACGGATACCGGCAGCGTCGATGGGCCGGCGGAGAAGTTGTAGACGCGATCGTGCGGCTGCGACATGACCCGCAGTTTAGCCTTTTGGGCGGGTTCGGCGGCGGATGGCGCGGCTTTGCGGTGGGCGGCGGCGGACTCCGCTTCGCTTCGTGCACCGGCTACATGATGTCGGAGATCAGGTTCGGGATCGCGATAACGAGTTCGCGGGGTTACCGGTAAGCGGCGGCGGACTCCGCTTTGCTCCGTGCACCGGCTACCTGGCGTAGGGGAGTTCAGGATTTGCCAGTTTGCGGCTCGCGAAGTAACCTAACCGGTATGCGTGGGGTGGAGTTTCGGAGTGAGAGGCTGCTGGTACGGACTCCGATTCGGGGAGATGGGGCGAGGTATGCGCGGTATTACGTTCGCAACCGGGAGTTTTTGCAGGCTTTCTCACCGACGTTTGACGCGGGGATGTTTTCGGCTTCCGAGTGGGAGGCGAGCATTCCGATTATTCAGCAGCACTTCGTGAACGGCTCGGCGGCGCGGTTTGTGTTGGTCGAGGACGACGACATTATTGGGGTGGCGAACTTGACTCAGATGACGCGTAGTCCTTCTCACTCGGCGATTTTGGGTTATACGTTGTCGGAGCAGCACCAAGGGCGAGGCTTGATGGGTCTCGCGCTGACCGATGTTGTTCAGTGGGCGTTCCAGATGCGGAACTTGCACCGGATTTCGGCGAATTACATGCCGCGCAATGAGCGGAGCGGGCGGTTGTTGCGGCGGCTGGGGTTTCAGGTGGAGGGGTATGCGCGGGATTATTTGTTGATCAACGGGGTTTGGGAGGACCATGTTCTGTCGGCGCTGGCGAATCCGGACTGGAAGGTCTAGTTGGTACCATCGGGCGTGGGTTTTGAGCGTGTCCGTTACGAGTTGCTTTCGGTTTGCCCGCATACGAAGGCGCGGCGGGGGCGGCTGCATACTCCGCATGGGACGGTGGAGACGCCGTTCTTTATGCCGGTTGGGACGCAAGGGACGGTTAAGACGGTGGGGAGCGAGGACTTGGAGGCGCTCGGATTTGAGCAAGTTTTATCCAATACCTACCATTTATCACTACGTCCAGGCGCGGACTTGGTTGAGCGGTTTGGCGGCTTGCATGACTTCATGTCCTGGCGAGGCGCAATCCTGACGGACTCGGGCGGGTACCAGGTCATGTCGTTGTCGGACCGGCGGAAGATCGCTGAGGAGGGGGTGACGTTTCAGTCGCACTTGGACGGGTCACGGCAGTTTTTGTCGCCGGAGCGGTCGATCGAGATTCAGGGGCAGCTTGGGGTGGATATCAGCATGTGCCTCGACGAGTGTCCGCCCTATCCTTGCTCAAGGGAGGATGCGGCGGCGGCGATGGAGCGGACGCACCGATGGGCGCCGCGTAACTTGGCGGCGCGGCGTGATGGGCAGGCGGTGTTTGGGATTGTGCAGGGAGGGGTTCACGAGGATCTGCGGACAGAGTCGGCGCAGGCGATTTCTTCTTTGGATTTCGATGGGGTGGCGATCGGCGGGGTCAGTGTGGGGGAGCCGACGGAGATGCAGTATCCGGTGGTGGCGCATACCGCGCCCTTACTGCCGCCGGACAAGGTGCGGTATCTCATGGGGGTTGGGCATCCGGGGGACATTCTGCATGCGGTGGCGTGCGGGATCGATATGTTCGACTGCGTTTTGCCTACGCGGATGGCGCGGCACCACGCGCTTTACACGCTGCAGGGGCGGGTGAATATTCGAGGGAAGAAGTGGGCGGAGCACCACGGGCCGGTGGACGAAGGATCGGTGTTTCCTTCGACGGAGAGGTATTCGGCGGCTTATATGCGGCACTTGTTTGTGGCGGGGGAGCCGCTGGGCGGGCGCCTGGCGACTTTGCACAATTTGGCGTTTTATGCGCGGTTGATGGGGGAGATTCGGGAGGCGATCATCGCAGGATCGTGGCCGGAGTTGGTCGCGCGGTACGCGGTGGCGTGATTCCTGGGGTGGATGGGCCGGGCCTTGTGGCGAGTTCCGTGGGTTGTCCGGCGGGCTTCGCACCCCCGGCTACCGCCCTTCGGGCGAGGGGGCTGTTTGTTCACTTTATCCTTTATAAAGGTCGGATTGTCGGGCGGGCGTTCCTAGAGTGCCTGGCGGTTATACGACACGCTTTATAGTTGCGGCAGATGTATTTAGCCGCACTGTTTCTGTTTGCCGGGGCTCAAAGTTCGCCGGGCGTTTTGAGGCCGGGGGTCGGAAGTTCGGCGAGTTATGTTTCCTCCAGTACGGAGTTTCGGTTCATGGAGAACAAGGGGCAGTGGGATGCTCGGGCGAAGTTCCTTGCTCGCTCCTCGGCGGTCGACATGTGGGTGACCTCGACGGGAATCGTTTACGATTGGCATGAAGACAAGGCGCAGGGCGCCAAGACCGAGCGGAAGGTGTCGAAGACGGCCATGGCGGTGGGGGTGGAATTCGTGGGCGCCACCGGGACCGGATCGGCGGAGGGGATTCGACCGCTTCCGGGAATCGACAACTTCTACCTGGGTAGTCGAAAGACGCCTCACGTTCGCTCGTTTGGCGCGGCGCGGCTTAACGACTTGTATCCGGGGATCGACCTTATCGCGTATTTCGACGAGAACGAGCATCGGCCTCGGTACGACCTGGTAGTCCACCCAGGAGCGGACCCTAATCGCATCCGGATGCGCTACGCGGGCGCGGAAAAGCTCAAGGTCTCGCCCGAAGGCGAGGTGAACTATTCGGTCGCGCTAGGGGACCGGACTATTCAGGTCGGGGAACAACGACAGATGGCTTATCAGGACGGCGATCGAGGGGTTCCCTTTCGGTTTCTGCCCAAACAGGTCTTGGAGAAGGACGGAACGGTGGGCTTCAACGTGGACGGGTATCGAAGCGACAGAACGCTCGTGATTGACCCGCTCGTCTGGTCCAGCTACTTGGGCGCAGGAGTAACCGAGTTCATTAATGCCGTCCGGGCGGACACGTCGAGCAATGTCTTTGTCGCCGGCCAGACCTCCTCGCCGGCTTTTCCCACCACAACCGGCGTACCGATGCTCAGTGACAGCGCGGATGCATTGGTGGCAAAGTTCGACGCTTCCGGTAACCGGATCTATTCGACCGTGTTTGGTACGGACCAACACATCGCCAATGCCGAAGACGAATTCACCAGTGCAAGGGCCATCGGCATCGACGCGAGTGGAAATACTTACATCGCGGGGCTAACGCAAAGTCCACTCTTGCCGGTTACCAACGGCTCCATTTACCCAGGCAACGATCCATCTACCGGGTACTGGGCGAAGTTCGATTTAACCGGCGCCTTACTGTTCTGCGACTATTTGAGCGGGCCGGGAACCGATCAAGGAGATGGAAATACGCCGATGTACGTGTCGCCGAGTGGCAACTCGGTCATCGGCGTGGATAGCCTTCTGTTTCGCGTTTCCTCGGGTGGCGTAGCCGCAGCTCCCTTTACGGGCTTTGCCGGAACGGGAGAAGTTTTTGGAATCGACGTGGATTCGAGCGGAAACATGTTCGTGGCGGGAGCAACCCTCGATCTAACGATCGCCGGATTCTCGGGTTATTCGTCGACCAACGGTAACGTCGGATTTTCGCAACTCCGCAACGCAAACACCGTCATTTCTAAGTTTCTTCCCGGCGGGACATCGCCAGTCCAGGAGACGCTCCTTCCGACCATCGGCGAAGACATTCCGAATGGTTTGCTCGTCGACCCATCGGGACTTCCGACCGTGTTTGGCATTGTTTTTCCGGACAGTCAAACCGATCTTGCCGGGAACCCAGTGGACGCCAATCTCCCCACCACGCCAGGGGCTTATCAAAGCGGACCGATCGGACCCGACGGGACGGGATTCGTTTCAAAGTTTTCGAACGATTTGACGACCCTCGTGGCCTCTACGGAGTTTACGAACTCGGCGCCCGGCGGAAATATAAACATATTCGGAAACGCCATCGATTCCAACGGCTGCCCAGTGATCTGCGGAACGGAGTTTGGAGGCGGCGTGCCGCTGACCTGGGACTACTTCTCCGGACATCAATCTCAGTCGTTTGTCGCGAGGCTTTCGTCCGACTTGACCACCTTGCTCTATGGCACCTACTATGGAGAGAGCGCAGGCACTTTAACCGCGGTCGACGTCGACTCGGCTGGCTTGCTGTACCTGGTGGGCTACACCAACGACGGGGACTACCCGACAACTCCGGGAGCTTTTCAGACCACTTTCCCGGGAGCATTTGCCGGCATCATGGGCGTGTTGGACCCTAAGATCACGTCTAGCTTGAACAGCATCCACTCGGATCGCGGCGCGACGCCGGCGATTGCGGGTGGGGTCGGGAAATCGACGACGATTGCGGTTCAGTTTGCGGAGCCGATCGGAACGGCGATTACTTTGAGTTCGGATCACGTGTCGCTGGTGCAGATCAATGGGGCAGCTTCGGGCGTTTATACGACGGTGGGTTCGGAGCATTTGGCCAACTTCACAGTTAGCGCGGTGCAGGACGTGGCGATCGATACTCCTGTGGTGTTGACGGCGTCCGACGGGACGCATTCGATTAGCTTGACGTTGACGATCAAGCCGTTTCTTCGGTTGCTGGTTTTGCAGCCGACGACGTTGGCGAGCGGGGGGACTTTGAAGGGGTTTGTCTATCCTTACGAGGTTCCGTTGACGGATCAGACGGTGAATATTGCGGCGAATCCTTCCGCGGATTTGCCCGCGACGACGGCGACGATTACGGGACTGGTTAACGGCGGGACGGGGGCGCCCGGGACGTTTACGGCGGTGGCGGGCCAGGTTTCGGTGAATTCGATAGTCAATGTTACGGCTTCGCTGCAGGGAGGGGTGAGCTCGGCCTCGGCGGCGTTCACATTGTTGGGAGATCAGGTGAAGTCGATCGGGTTTAGTCCCGCGACGGTTAATGGAGGGCAGAGTTCGACGGTTACGGTGACTTTGAAGAACGCGCCAACGACGGATCAGGTTTTGACGCTGACGAGTACCAAGCCGGGCTTTGCGCCGGATGTTTCGGTTACGGTCCATGCCAATTCGGTGTCAGGGACGGCTTCGGTGACGGCTTTGCAGGCGGGCTCGACGAGTTCGACGGTTGGCGTTCGATACTCAGAGTTGTCGAATTCGCCTTCGGTTTCGGGTTTGTTGACGGTGATTCCGGTGCAGGTGGCTTCAATGTCCCTGGACCGGATTAGCATTGCGGAAGGCGACACGCCGAACTTGACGATTAAGCTCAATTACACGGTGGCTAATGCGCAGCCGGTTACGGTCTTCTGTTCGACGCCGGCTTATGTGAATGGGTTGTCGGCGACGGTTCCGGGTGGCTCGGACAATGTTACGGTTCCGTTACCGACGAACTTTACGGGGTTGACGGCGGGGCGGCTCGTTCGGATCGACGGGCAGGTTGGGAGCGGCAAGGTTGCCTTCACGAGTTTGACGATCAATCCGGAGGTGGTTTCGGTGTCTTTGTCGCCGTTGAGCGTTGCGGGCGGGTCGTCTTGTTCGGGGCTGGTGCAGTTGTTTGAAGCTTACGGCGGCATTGGGAACGTTACTGTATCGAGTAACTCTCCGTTTGCCTTCTTTGGGATTCCGGGGGTCCTTTCGGAGAGCATTCCGGCGCATGGGTTGGTTTCGGTTCCGTTCACGGTTTCGACGAAGTCGGTTACGGCGGCTCGAACGGTTGTCATTACGGTCACGGCTTTGAACCGGGCGCCGGTGAAGTTCAACCTCTTAGTTCATCCGTGAACTGGTCGGTAGTGCGGCTCCGGGGTTTGGCGGTTCGCGCCAAACCCCGGAGAAGTGTCTTAGGGATACCGCTCGTTAGTGCGGCTTGACCGTAAACGTTTTGATCTTCGTGAGGCCGTTTGAGGCGGCGGACACGGTTACTGCCGTGTTTGAGGTGACGGCGGTTGTTGTGATTGTGAACGTACCGGTTGTCGCGCCTTGCGGCACCACTACCGTGACGGGTACTCCGGCAACGGATGAATCGCTTGTCAGGGCGATCGAGATTCCGCCTACGGGGGCGGCGCTGCTCAAGGTAACGGTTCCTGTAGCGTTGCTTCCGCCCACGACCGGATTCGGGGTTAACGAAATCGCGTTGAGAACGGGAGCTTTCACGAGCAAGGTTTTCGGTTTGCTCGCCCCGTTGACAGATGCGGTAATGGTGGCGACGGAGTTTGCCGCGACAGGCGAGGTGGCGATGGCGAAGGTGGCGGTCAACGAACCGGCCGGGACGGTTACGGCGCCGGGAACGCTTGCGAAGCCGGCGTTCGACGACAAGGCCACCGTCAGGCCAGCGCCTGGGGCGGCCGTGGTCAGGGTGACGGTTCCAATTGCGTCCGCGCCGCCAACTACCGATGTCGGCGAGATGGACACGGCCGAAACCGTGGGGCCAAGAATGGTGAGCTTGGCCGTGTGCGAGCCATTGCCGGTCGCGGTAATCGTCACTGCGGTCGTAGTGTTTGGCGCGGTGGTCGCGACACTAAACGTTGCCGAGGTCGCGCCGCCGGGGATTTGAATCGTGGCAGGCACGGCGGCGAGCGCCGAATTGGAGGCGAGGGCAACGGTCAATCCTTCCGCGGGCGCGGGACTCGCAAGCTTGACCGTGCCCGTGCCGACAGTGCCGCCCGCCACCGTTGCCGGGGACATTGTAAGCGCGAGAAGTGCGGGCGGCGTGACCGTCAAGCGAGCGGTCAATGTCTGGGTGCCGATTGTGGCCGAGATGAGAACCGCCTGCACCGTATCGCTATGTCCGACTTGAATGCCGAGATCGGGCGACTGCGCGCTAGTGGCCGGCCAGGTGACGGTGGCAGGAACCGAGACGAGGGCAGGGTTACTGCTCTTCAGAGCGATGACGATATCCCGGGGGACGGCGGCGTTGCTTTTGAGAAGGATCGCGGCGGGTACTTGGGAGTCGAGCGGGACGGTCGGGCCGCCGATGGAGAGAACGAGTGGGTTTTGGGTAACCGTCACGGTAGTCGACTGGGCATTGAGCTCGCTCGTTGCTTTCACGATGACGGGCGTGTCTGAGGAAACTTCCGAGAGGAAGACGTTAAATGTCTCCGAGATGTCTCCCTCATTGAAATACACCATCGTTGGGACTTGCAGAACACTTTTCGAGGAGGTAATCGCAACGCCGTAGCCCCCGTGAGCCGGCGCGCCCAAGGTCACCGTCCCGGTAATGTCGGTGAGCCCCAAGCATGGCCCGTTGATACTAACCGACGCGACACCGGGACAGGATAGCGGGGCATTAACCGTTCCTACGGCGTAAACGCCCGAAGCTCCAGACGTCGGGTTTATGCCGAGGACGTAGTAGGAAAAAGGAGACTGCTTTGTCGAGCCTTCGGCGTCAAACGAAAAGGTAGCGCTTTTCTTCGGGGCGATAAAGGCGGTTGTGCCGGCTGTGTCGGTGGCGAACCACACGATGTAGGTGGCGTAGTCGGTGTCGTAGTCCCAGCCGGCGGGGCACTTTACGTTGCTGATCGCGGCCCCGAGCTGAACGTTAAACCCGCCGCATGAGAGGGCGGCGTCCGAGTCGGCCACGGTGTAGGTATAGGTGTTACCGACGACCGATTTCAACTTCGCGGTGGCACTAAGGGTCGTTTGGGCGAATGCCGTTGTGCTCAAGAAAAGCGCCATCAGGAAAAGAAGAAGGGTTGCCTTTATCTTGTTCACCCGCGCACCCCCATGACAACGGTAGGGTGGCCCCGAAATAGATAGCTGCTCAACGGCTTGGCAGGGGTTCCACCGTTCGCCCCACTCGAAGGCGAACCGACGGTGAAGGTATAGACCGCAAAGGAAGCGCCGGTAGCGGGAAAGGCTGATTTATAGACCACCAGCACTTGGATTACCTTCACTCCCGAAGGATCACCGGAAAATGGAGTTGTAAAATAACTGCCCCCTTGCAGCGGTACGTCGTGCGCTTCGGGTGGGTTACCGTTTACCGCAACCGTAACCGTTAAGCCATTCGCGTTGATCCCGTTTGGATCGTTTATGGTCCCGGTTAGGTTTACGTTAAAGCCGCCGCTGGGCAGCCACTGGATCGAAGCGCTCGGGACGGCAAGCGAACCACCTTGGATACTTGGTCCTCCGGGGGAGCCGCCGCCGGGGCGACAGTCAATCGGGGTGATGATGGTAGTCACGTCCGAAGGATCGTTGTTGTTCGTGACGGTGACTTGCGGAAAGAATAGGCCGTTGGTGGGGTTGGTCGGGTAAAGGTATTGGGCAAAATTCTGGGTCGAGGTGGCCCAAACTATCCCGCCTCCAACTGTCCCTGGGGGCTGCGCCACCGTGTAGGAAACCGTGCGGCCATCAGGGATCGGGCCCTGAACCACGAACCTCAGGCCATGGCCATAGACAATACTCGTAGCCTGAAAGGCACCAACGGAATTCTGGGCTTGGGCAGAGGCAGCCAGTAGTAGACAGAATGGGACGAGAATGATAGCATTTACCCGGTGGCGTGGTTGATTCATATCGCTCCTTTGGCGCGGAGGTCAAGTTACTTCCCCAGCACGCGCGAATTATAACAGTCCGAAGTCTTACAAGACTCTTACATTTTCGGGGTACATATCGCGTTTTCTTGCGGCAAGTTCCGGAGGCTGTCCGAGCGGCTTCGTGCGCGCCCGAGTTGTGTTGGAGGTGTGAGATGGGAGCCTTTGTCCGCGTGCGCCGGCTACATTCTGTTGAAGCGGGGGCGTTGCGGAGGGATTGGGGGGTTGTCCGGCGGGCTTCGCACCCCCGGCTACCGCCCTTCCGGCGAGGGGGACTGGCTATCGCGGCGAGTTCCGTATGTTGTCCGGCGGGCTTTGCACCCCCGGCTACCGCCCTTTGGGCGAGGTTGGATTGTCTCGTTATTACCTTGGGTCGTTCGAAAGGTAACCTTTGGGATCGCTTATGAGCATAGTTGCCTTTGGGCTTGCGCTTTTGTTTTCTGCCGATAGTACGGGCCCGATTCAGGGGTTTTCGCCGGCGGGGGCGGTTAAGGAGCGGGAGCTTGAGGCGAAGTTTGATGCGGAGTTGACGCCGGCGGACCTTCGGAAATGGCTGCGGCGGATGAGCGCGCGGCCGCACCATGTGGGGTCACCCTACGGGCTGGACAACGCTCACTTCATGCTGAAGCTGTATGAGTCGTTCGGGTTTCAGGCGCATATCGAGAACTTTTATGTGCTGTTTCCGAGTCCGAAGACGCGGCTTTTGACGATGGGGCGGTTTAAGGCGAGCTTGACGGAGCCGGCGATTCCGGGGGACACGACGGAGGTTATGACGGAGGAGGCGCTGCCGCCTTACAACGCTTTTTCCCGCGACGGGGATGTGACGGCGAACCTCGTTTACGTCAATTACGGGATGCCGGCGGACTATGACGAGCTTGCGCGGCACGGCGTGGACGTCAAGGGGCGCATTGTGATTGCGCGGTATGGCGGGGGTTGGCGGGGGATCAAGCCTAAGTGCGCGGCGGAGCATGGGGCGGTCGGCTGCATTATTTACTCCGACCCGCACGACGATGGGTACAGCCAGGGCGACACTTATCCGCAGGGGGCTTGGCGGAACGAGCATTCGGTTCAGCGGGGGTCGGTGGCGGATATGCCGGTTTATCCGGGGGACGTTTTGACGCCGGGGATTGGGGCGACAAAGGATGCGAAGCGGCTGCCCGTGACGGAGGCGCCGACGATTACGAAGATTCCTTGTTTGCCGATTTCTTATGGGGACGCGCTGCCGCTCTTGAAGGATTTGGGCGGGCCGGTGGCGCCGGACAGTTGGCGGGGCGGGCTGCCGATTACGTATCACATCGGGGCGGGGCGGACGCAGGTTCACCTGCAGGTGGCGTTCGATTGGAAGTTGGTGGAGTGCCGCGATATTATCGCGATGATGCCGGGGGCGGACTTGAAGGACCAGTGGGTGATTCGGGGCAACCACCATGACGCTTGGGTTTGCGGGGCGGACGACCCCTTGAGCGGGCAGATCGCGATGCTGGAAGAGGCTAAGTCGATCGGGGCTCTGGCGAAGACGGGGTGGAAGCCTCGGCGGACGATCGTTTATTGCTCGTGGGACGGCGAGGAGCCGGGGCTGTTGGGGTCGACGGAGTGGGTGGAAACGCACGCGGACGAACTTTCGGCGAAGGGGGCGGTTTACATTAACTCCGACTCCAACTCGCGCGGTTATATCGGGATGGGGGGTTCTCACTCGCTGGAAGGGTTGATGAACGGGATTATTCGGGAGGTTCCGGATGCGGAGACTTCTTTGACGATCGGGGCGCGGTTGCGGGCGCGGGAGATGGTGCGGGGCTCGGCGGAGGAGAAGAAGCAGGCGAAGTCCTCCGACGATCTGCCGATTGCGCCGCTGGGGTCGGGGAGCGATTTTTCTCCTTTTCTTCAGCACCTTGGGATTGCTAGTTTGGACATCGGGTTTGGAGGCGAAGGCGAGGGGTCGCAGTATCACTCGGCTTACGACACGTTTGAGTGGTTTACGCGGTTTTCGGACCCGGACTTTGCTTACGGGATCGAGCTTTCGAAGACGGCGGGGCGGGCGGTCTTGCGGTGCGCGAATGCGAGCACGCTGCCGATGGATTACGGGCGGTTTGCGGACACGGTCGATAAGTATGTGAAGGAAGTGGTGGCGCTGGCCGACCAGATGCGGGAGCAGACGGAGGAGCTGAACAAGCAGTTAGCGGACGGTACGTTTGCGGCGACTTTGGATCCTCGGCGGCCGTTGGTTTTGCCGGCGGCGAAGGGGTCGGTGCCGAAGGTGAATTTCAAGCCGCTGCAGGATGCGATCGCTCGGTTGAAGGAGGCGGCGAAGAATGCTCGGCCGACGGATGCGCAGTTGATGCAGGCGGAGCGGGCGCTTTTGGGTCCGGGGCTTCCCCGCCGGCCTTGGTATCGGCATACGGTTTATGCGCCGGGGCTTTACACGGGGTACGGGGTGAAGACGTTACCGGGGGTTCGGGAGGCGTTGGAGCAGCGGAATTGGGCGGAGGCGGAGGAGCAGGTTCGCATTGCGGCGGACGCGTTGGACCGGTTGGCGGCGCTGCTTCGGTAGTTTTTGGGGTGCGTTAGGCGATTATCTTAGACGCCAGACGATTTTGGTGGTGGTGGAGTCGTTGATTTGCTTGGCGTTGTAGGACTTGGCGTGGCTGTCGCCGAAGATTACGAAGGTTTGGCCGTCGTCGCTGCCGGTTGCTAGGTAGCGGGCGAAGATGGGCTTGATGAGCTCGGCGGGGAGGGTGGCTTGGAGTTCTTTGACGAGGTCACGGTCGCTGGTGAGCGGGGGGCTTAGCTCGGGGGTTTCGGCGTCGGGGGTTCCGTTGTAGGGGCTGAATTCGTAGCCGAGGTACTTGTCCTTCACTTCTCCTTCGGGGGTGAGGGCGAAGAGGGCGATGTTTGAGGATTGCTCTTGTTTGGCGAACTGGGCGACGGTTTTGAAGGCGAGGCAACCGGTTACTTGGTTGTCGTCGGTGCAACCTTGGCTCTTGTCGAGGGCGGTCGAACTGTTGTAACCGATGCTGCCCCAGCCTCGATCTTCCCATTTGCCGGGGAACTTCCCTTTTGAGCCGGGGGCGATGAAGACTTGCTCGCTCTTGATTTGGGACTTGAGGACGGTCGTCCACATTCGTCCGGGCGAGGTGGCGGGGGCGCCGTAGTTGGTGGAAGGGAGGAGGCGGCCGTCGCTGCCGTCGGTGTACGTTAGGATCGCGGCGCCGAGTTGGCGGGCCTGGGTCATGGCGACGGCTTTGTAGCCGTTTTCCTTGGTGCGGGCGAAAACGGGGATCAGGATGGCGGCCAGGATCAGGAGGATGGCGAGCACGGTCATGAGTTCCATCAGGGTGAAGGCGCGGCGCGTACTTCTTCGCATTAGTTCTCCCCCTTGCCGTCCGACGGCTCCTTGACATTCCCGATGATTCCCCGGAGCTCGCCCGACGCCGAGTTCTTGATCGCCGTGACGCCCATGCGCTCGAATCCGACGAGGGAAGCGCCGAAGCGCATCCGCCGCAGGAAGATTGCCTCGGATCCGTTGCAGGTGGCGACGATCGAATCCGGACCGTTCCAACTTAGATTGAGTTTTAGGGTTGGCGGGAGGGCTCCGGCGGCGGCTTCCGATGCGGTGAGCTTGGACACGACGACGTCTAGACCGTTCACGAGATACGATCCGGTTCCTTCGGTTTGGTCGTCGCCGTGCATCAGATCGATGGTGAGTTTGCCGCCTTTTGAAAAACTTAACTTGCCTTTGTCGCGATCGTAGTCGCTGAGGACGGCCTTGTCCTTCTTGAGAGTGACGGTCTTGAGGATTTCCCAGTCACCGACTACGCTGTGGTGCCGGCCTTGGCCGAACCAGCCTCGCACCATTTCCCAGTCGTCTTGCCACGGTTGATAGGCGTACGCGCCGTAACCGATGGCGCCGAGGAGGATCGTGGCGAGGAGTCCGCGCGCGGAGCCCGGCTCGACGTATTTGCCGTGTCGCCTCTTCTTTTTCTTGGGGGGTTTTTGAAGGCCGGCGCCGATGGGGACGAATCCGCACTTCCGACATTTCTCCCCGCCCGACCATGCAACTCCGCACCTCGGGCACCTCTCCAGGTCCATTGGGCTTTATTATGGGTGGGCGAATTGCCGATTTGTAGGTTGTTTGCGAATGTTTTGCGAACTTACTGCGTAAGCAGTTTGGGGCCGGGGGCCGGGTGCATTGTTTGGGGTGGACTCGGTACAATACGAGTGCCGCATCGGGATGTGGCTCAGCTTGGTAGAGCGCTGCGTTCGGGACGCAGAGGTCGCTGGTTCGAATCCAGTCATCCCGACCAAATCCGGTTTCCTTTAGCATTCTGATTTCACTCACGGGCGTCCCGAGTCCTTGGGATTCTGGTCATGAGCGTTACGCTTGAAATCGGTTCTTCCCTGGAAGCCATGCTTCGGCGCAAGGCGGACTTGGCCGGTGTGTCCCTCGAGTCCTTTTTGCTGCGGCTTGCGGAACGAGAAGTCGGCGCCGAATTGCGCCCCGATCCATTGCTTGACGATATCGTTCGTCGTCTTGAGCAATTTCGAGGACAACTCGGCCAGATTCCTGATGGCGCCTTCGATCCGGAATCCATTTATGGGGATCAGTAGTTGCGAGTGCTGGTTGACACAAACGTGTTTGCTCGCTTCGCGGACTCCGAGGACGCTCGGCACGCGCAGGTAACGGAGGCAGTCCGCAAGTTGCGCGGTGAAAATGCCGTTCTCGGATACACACCTCAAGTGCGGCGGGAGTTTTGGAACATCGCAACGAGGCCTAAGGCGGCGAATGGTCTAGGCTGGGAGCCGGAGTTAGCCGGGTCGGTTCTTCACGTCGCGGAAGAGGCATTCATCTTTTGGGATGACGTCCCGGGGATAGCCGCCGTTTGGTGGCGGCTTGTCTCCTCGAATTCGGTTCACGGAGTTCAGGTTCACGATGCCAATCATGCGGCGGCGGCGATGGTTCATGGCGCATCCCACGTTTTAACGCTTGACGTGAAGGATTTTGACCGCTATGCGCGCTTTGGCCTTACACCCTTCTCGCCGGTGGACATCTGAGTCCTTAACGCGAAGATGATGCCGAAGGGTCTGTCGGGGCCGAGGGCTTCGACAGACCCTCCTCGTTCAGCTTGGTTAAACGTACTGAAGATATTACGAAAGAATACCGTCACTAATAAAGTCGGTGTTGAAGGTGAGTCACGGCCAACCCTGCCTGGGCAACCCGGTGCGTCCCCGCCAGTAGCTACGATAATTTTTCGATTATGCTTTCTCAAATTGCATCCATTCCCCTGCTAGTTCTCGCGCTGCGTGGAGGTGCGCCCCCGCATCTGGACGTGTCTGGCGAATACATGCATATTGGCAAGACTGAGATTGACTTCCTGACTCTTACCAAGGTGGCTGGAGAACTAAGCGGCTTTATGCAGGTCGTAGGTTTAGACCTCGGCCAAAGCAGCGGATTTAGAGTTCAAAAGCTGGGCTTTGAGGGAGAAAGTAGTAGTTCCTCGTTCACGCTCCACGCGGCGAAGTTCGATGACGAACCCGGAACTACTTTATGGCGATCGGTAGGCGGAAGATGTGGCGGCGACGTTCGCGGGCGCATTGAAGGGTGGGTTATCGGCGCGGAGTGCGGATGCTCCCGCGCCGATAACTATCCCTCTTCTTACGGCGTGATCGTCAGGTTTGCTGACTGCGACGATTTGCCGACGGTGGCCTTGATCGCTGCGGTTAGCGACGAGGACAGGTGGGTTGTCGACACGGTAAAGGTGGCCGATGTTGCGCCTGCTGGGATCACTACCGTGGCGGGAAGCGTCGCTGCACCTTTCGAGGATGAGAGCGACACGGATAGGCCGCCGGCGGGGGCGGGGGCCGAGACGGTCACGGTTCCCGTGGACGACGTTCCTCCCGTCACGGTTGAGGGGGAGAGCGTTAAGGATGTAACAGTCAAGGACTCCACGGTGAGGGAGAAGGTCTTGCTTATCGATCCGGTTAGGGCGGTTATGGTGACGGGCGTATTCGCAGCCACGGTCGTGGTGCGAATTGTGAACGTGGCCGTCGACTGGCCGGCGGGCACGGTTACGTAGGGGGGCACGGTTGCCGTCGTCGAGGCGGAGGAGAGGGTCACTTTTAGGCCTGACTTCGAGGTGATTCCGGTAAGCGTCACCGTGCCGGTTGTCGACGAGCCTCCGATCACGGGGGCGGGCGCGATCACGAGTGAGCTCACGGCAGGCGCTTTTATGAGGAGCGTCGCCGTTTTAGAAACGCCGGCCGAGGCGGCGGTGAAAGTGACGGTTGTATCGGTCGCGACGATGATTGTGCTGATCGTGAAGTTTCCGGTTGATGCGCCGGCGGGGACGGTCACCGAGGCCGGAACCGTCGCCGTGGTCGAGGAAGACGACAGAGCCACGAGGATGCCGCCGGTGGGTGCGGGGCCGGAGAGGGTCACGGTTCCCGTGGATTGGGCGGCGCCGCCAACCGTCGAGGGCATGGTCGAGAGCGCTCGCAGTGTTGTCGCTGCCAACGACATCGTGGTTGTCACCTTCGTGCCGTCGTTGGTTGCGGTAATGGTCGCCATCTCGTTTGTCGCGACGGCCGAGGTCGCAATATCGAAGGTCGCCGAGGTGGATCCCGCGGGCACGGTCACGAAGGCCGGTACGGTCACGGCGTCCAGGTTTGAGGCCAGCGTTACGACGGTATCCGTGGTAACGGCTCCGTTCAGCGTTACGGTTCCCGTGGAAGGCAAACCGCTGACGATGGTGCGCGGGTTTGCGCTCACCGAGGCGAGCGCGGGGACGACCACGAAGTTCGCGCTTTCCGTGATCCCCATCGCCTTCGCTTTGATGGACGCGGTCACCTGGTTACTTAGCGCCGTCGTCGTGATCGGGAAGTTGGCCGAGTACGCGCCCGCAGGAATCGTTACCGATGCGGGCACGGCAGCGACGGCCGTGTTGGAACTGAGCGTCACCACCAACCCGCCCGCCGGCGCAGGCAAGCCGATGGAGATTGCCCCCGTGCCCGGATTGCCTCCGACGACACGACTGGAAACAAAGCTCAATTGGCCGAAGACCGTAAACTCGGCGACATATCCGGCGCTGTGCGCGCCTCCGAGGGCGATCGCGGAGTACATGTTGCCGGACGAGTCGAGCAGGATGCCGCCCACGATGCTGGGAATCCCGGTTGCTAAATAGGTCAATGCTCCGCCGGCGGGGATGCGCCAAATCGACCCCACGGTCTCGGTGGCGCCATAAAGGTTGCCGGCGGCGTCGAATACCAGGTCGCCCGAGGCTCCGTTACCCCTTGCATCGAAGATGCAGAGGATGGAGTAAGCGCCGGTCGTGTCGATCTTCCACACTGCGCCGCCTACGAACCCGTTGAAGGTGGCCCCGTAGAGATTGCCCACCGCGTCGAGAACGACGCCGCACTGGGGGAGATATCCGTCATCCGTAAAGTTGAAATCGTGCAGGTCGACGTAGTCACCGCTCGCTTTGAATTCCCAAACCATGCCGGCAAACTGGCCGGAGCTGTTTACATTGGGTCCGCCGGAGCTGCAGTTGCCGAAAATACTGCCGGACCCGTCTATCGCAATCGAACCGTATGGCCCCACGCCGTCAGGCCCGGTGCTCCCGTTCGCGTTCGTCACCTGAAAGCCGAAGTGGTGCAGGATCTTGTACTGTCCGGCCGCCGTAAGCTCCCAAAGCGTCCCCGGGCCGAACTGGCCTCCGCTGGACGTCGTGCCGAACATATTGCCGTTCGCATCGAACTGAATGCCCGCCTGCGGGTAACTTCCGTCCGGCACGATGCTCCCGTCGGGCATCGTGTACATCCCGCCGAAGTGGTGAACGATCGTATAGGTTCCGTCTGACGTAAGCTTCCAGATGTTGCCGTGGTTGTACTCGCTCCCGTAAGTGCTGACCCCCCAGAGCGTCCCCGCACTGTCGCGGACGAGTTTCCCGATCGGAAGGGTTCCGTCCGTGCCGGTTGACCCGTCGGCAAAGGTCATCGGCCCGGCGAAATCGTGGAGATCCCGATAGACTCCGGCCTTGGTCAATGACCAGAGCATTCCCCCGTCCATGTTTGCGAGGTATTCCCCACCCAACGCGGTGCCATAAAGCGTCCCCGCGGCATCCATCACCATGCCACCAAATGGGAGTTCACTGTCATTCCCCGACGTGCCGTCGAGGTAAGTGAACGTCCCGCCGAAATCATGAAGGTCGTTGGTTCCAAACCCCTGACCTATCGCCGCCCCAGACAACAACAATCCTGCCAAAACGCCGGCGATCCGGCCCTTAAACAAGTTCCTCAACAATGAAGCCTCCTAAAAAGGGCTCGATTATACAGCGACCCATGGGCAACTGCCTACAGGCGTTAAGATGCGGGCAGCGGCGGACTTCGCTTTGCTCGTGCGCCGGCTACGTTTCTTGGTTTGGAGTCTGGCGGCGAGTTCGGGACGCCCTCCGACCGGCTTCGCACGCTCGACTACCGACTACCGTCGGGGCCGGAGATCAGGACATGGAGAGCTATTCGTTGTCCCGGAGGAGCGAAATTTCGATGAGTTTGCCGGCTTTGAAGGTGTAGGAGGCTTCGTAGTTGGCGTCGGTTTTTCGTTTGTAGGTGCAGACTCGGAATTGCTTGGCGTTGCCGTCTAAATGGACGGACTTTGGTTGGCCGTAGAGAGACTTCATGTTGGCTTCCGAGTCTCCGATGGAGAGGCCCTTGCCGGTGGAGAGATTGGGGAGCGGTTTTTCGACTACTTTCGGGATACCCGAGTCCGGTGGGGAATTTCCGGTCACGGTATAGCCCATGTTCGATACCTCTTTACGATCCCGCGTAAGGGTAAGGGTGACGATGCCGCCGTCACACTCGATCTCTCGGACCAGGAAGAAACCGGTCTTGGAATCGTGGACGGCCACGGAGCCGTGCTTCTCGTCATAGGCAAATTTATAGCCGGCCAGCATCGGGTCGAACCACGCGGGCGGGCGGTGAGACGCCAGGGCGACCGGAAGAAGAATGCTTAGGATCATGTTCTTGTGTATGAGACGTTCACCTCCCATAATCGGGTCATGAATTTATGCCAAATCGGGGCTTTGGCCGTTGCGTTCTTGCCGAATTTCTTGCCACGGACCGATCATCGGGTGGTGGTGGAGGTTGACGCGCCGGGGACGATGGCGTATCGGGCTGCCCTGGGAACGGTGGCGAATGTTCAGAAGGCCTTCGCGGGCGAGTCCCTTGAGATCGAGGTCGTCTGCTTGGGTGGGGGGATCGATCTCGTTCTCTCCCACGATAATCCTCTGTTGGAGACCGTGATGAAGCTTCAGAAGAACGGCGTTCGGTTTGCGGCATGCAACAACACCATGGTTGGACGCCACATTGGGAAAGACAGGATCTTTTCTTTCGTCACGGTGGTCGATGCCGGCGCGGCGGAGATTATTCGGAAGCAGGAAGCGGGCTGGTCCTATCTTCACCGATAGGACCAGCGAGGGGATTCACTTCTTTAGCTCGGCGGCTAAGACCTCCTCGAGCCGGCGGTTGGCGCCGGTGAAGCCTTCGAACTCCGTGACGATGTGGCCGTCTCGGGCGATTATGTAGGTGGTGGGGGTAGCGGTGACGGCGTAGGTTTGACTGGCCGTGCCGAAGAGGGGGTCTTCGAAGGCGAAGTGGATGTGGGCGAATTGGGGGTGCTTGGCGAGCCAGGCGTCGAAGCCTTTGCGGCTGTCTTTGATCGCCACGGCCACTACTTCGACGCCCTGTCCGCCGTATTTGGCGGCGAGCGCTTCCGTCTCGGGCATCGATTGATTGCAGGGCCAGCACCAAGTGGCCCAGAACTTTAGGACGACGATCTTGCCTCGGTAGTCGGCTAAATGCAAGTCTTGGCCGACAGCGCTGGCGACATTTAACGCGGGGGCTTCCGTTCCCGATTCTAGGGCTTCGGCTTGGCTGCCGCGGCCATACGGGAGGGCGTCGGATGGTGGGACGTAGTGGAAGGTTTCCGGAGAAAGTGTTGCTCCAATCTTGACCGATTGTAAGCGCCATGTTCGGGAATCCTTCGAACCCGCCTTTCGCTCGGTGAGGGCAACGAGGAAGCCGTTTGAATCGAAGTCGGCTTGGCGCTCGACCGATCCGGTGACGAAGCTCAGGTGGGAGCCGGTGACTTGGACGTTCTCAAGCGTGCCCTTTTCTTTCGCCAAGTCGAAGATCGCGCCGGGCGAGCCGGGGCCGCCGAAGAATGCGGCGAGCAAGGGCGCCTCGTTCAAAGCGGCGGGCGGAACCTGCTTCGATTCGCGTACCTGGGTGCTTTGGGGGTGGAAGAAGGCGGAGAATTCCTTCGTCCCGTCCGAGACGCGGAGAGTGTTGTTGCCGGTGTCGGCCCAGGGTTGGGAGGCATCGACGCGGCGCGATCGGGAGATTTCCACGCGGAGCTGACCGGGCTTCGAGAGGCTGACCACGCCGGTTTGGCGCAAGTCCCGATATGGTTTCGCGTACTCGGCGGTGTCGGTATAGGTGGCTTGCAGCGTCGGTGCGGAGGCGAGCGCTTCGTCGGCGTGCTTCAACAGAGCCGACGCGCGTTCGAGGTCCGAATAGAGGTGCATGCTCGGGTCCCCGCTTGGAAGCGGGGAGATGGGTACACGCCGTTCCGGCGAAGCGTCTCCGAGCCTTAGGGGCAACCCCACCCCTCCGAACGCGCCCCCGAGGACGAGAAAGGCGAGGGCGGCTTCAATCCTCAAGGAACCACCCCGCTGCGCTGGGATTCTGGCTGCGCTTGTAAACGATTGGACCGCCGCTGGTGATCGGCTTGATCTGCTGCCAGTTCGTGGCACTCGGCGATGTCCAGGTGGACGTGAAGGATGGGTTCGGCGATTTCAGATACTTCGAATGGGAGTCATTGAACCCGTAGTTGGAGCCGCCGCCATGTCGGACTCTGCCCCAAAGGTAGACCGCCCTCTCTTGCTGGACCACGGACGGAAGCCCGGCTGTATCGTCGACATCGTCGCCATCGGTAAAGATTCGGCTGCCCCGCGATTCGGCGACGAGCACGACGTTCGCCGGCGATTCGAGCGACGTCGCGGAGTGGGTCGGAAGGTAGCCGTACACACTCACGATCTCGGTGATGTAAGTCGGCGAATAGTTGAAATTTAGCGCATAGCTATGAGAAGGCGAGCCGATTCCCACCGTTCCGGGAGGCGGCGTGTAGTCAGGGCATTGAAATACGCCGAAGCCTTTGCCGTCTTCCTTAGAGGTCGTGTCCGGATAACCGGATTTCACGTAGGGATCGACCAGGAACATCCAGGTCGTCGGCGTGTTGGCCACGAAGTTCTGGTACCCGCCGAGCGGAATCACGTCGTCGTAGTCGTTCTCATAGAGCGCCGATGCCAGGCCGATCTGTTTGCTGTTATCCAGGCACGTGGTTTTCTTGGCGGCTTCCTTGGCTTGGGCGAACACGGGGAAGAGAATCGCGGCGAGGATCGCAATGATGGCGATGACGACGAGCAGTTCGATGAGGGTGAACGCCCGAGCCTGGCGACCGCAGCCTCCCTTCGGATCGGCAAGAAGTCTAGTAGATGATCGATTAACTGGTGTATTCACGTAACCATTGTGTCTCAGGTATCCGGCGCATTCAAGAGGGCAGGCAAACGATTGGGAACATCACCGACGATTCGAAGGAGATATCGCGCCTTGGCCCATATAAGTTAGGCGGTATTGTTTCCCTATGTTCTTGGCGATCGTGGCGCTTGGGTTTGGGAGAGAGACGCGGGTTGAGTTTCCGCTAACGATTGAGTCGATCATGCGGGGGCCGGCGCTGGTGGGGCATGCACCCCAGGATTTGCGGTGGTCGGCGGATGGGAGGCGATTGCAGTTTCAGTGGGCGAAGGCGGATGGGAAGGGGGATCCGGAGTATCGGTCGTATGTCGTAAACCGCGATGGGACGCGGTTGAAGCTGGGCTCGCTGTCTAGCGACGAACGGGCGCCTTCTGCTCCGACCCCTCCGCTTGCGGTCGGGGATTTGACGACTTACGAGGAGAGCGGCGGAATCTTTGTTAAGAACGTCAAGACGGGCGTAGCGACCAGTGTACAGACCGGTACAGGGTTTGGGGCCCGGCCTCATCTTGCTCGAGATGGTAAGTCGGTGGTGTACCAGCTTGGGGGCAATCTGTTTCGAGTAAGCGTGACCGGGGGTGCGCCAGTCCAGCTTACGGATGTGAAGAAGCCGGGCGATGCGCTGCCAAAGCCGTCAGACAAGTGGCCGCTTGTGCTTCAGGTGCCGGTCGGGTTTCTGAACGGGCCGTTTACGATTTCGCCCGATGGAAGCCATGCGACGTTGGACCTCAATCAGCCGGCGCAGGGGGGGCGGCGGACGGAGGTTCCGAACTACGTCACCCGGGACGGTTATACGACCACGATGCTTGGGTACGAGAAGGTCGGGACTCCGCAGTCGCACGGGAAGGTTTGGGTGCTGGACCTTGAGCGCGGGACGATAGTGGAGATTGCGACGCCTCGGCCGGGGCGGGTCTCGCCGTTGCGATGGTCGCCGGATGGGCGGCATGCCTACGCGGTGGGGCGGTCGGACGACCATAAGGATCAGTGGATCTATGGGTACTCCGTCAGCGACGACCGGGTGACGACGGCTTGGGACGAACATGACGATGCGTGGGTCGGGGGGCCGGCGCAAGGATTTGTAGGGTGGCTGCCGGATAGCTCGGGCATTTATTTTGCCTCCGAGAAGAGCGGGTTCGAGAACCTTTATGAAGTCGCGCCGGATGGGGGCGGGTTGGTTCCGATCGTTTCGGGCAACTTTGAGGTTTCGAATGTTCGAGTTGACCTTCCTCGGAAACGGTTTGTTTTTGTTTCGAGTGAGGGGAGTCCGTTTCGGCGGCATGTCGATGCGGTCGATTTGATGGGGGGCGTACGGACGAAGCTCGCCGACCTGTCGGCGGATGAAGATGCGGCCTTTGCTTTGTCACCGGATGGGAAGGATGTGGCGGCGGTGCGATCGACGGCGAACCGGCCGGCGGAGCTTTGGTTGGGTTCGGTGCAGGTTACGCACACGCCAACCGAGGAGTTTTTGGCGGGGCCTTGGATCGATCCGCCGATTGTGATGGTGCCGAGTACGGATGGGGTTCAGGTTCCCTCTCGGTTATATCAGCCAAAGCATTGGGAGCGGGGCGGGCCGGCGGTCATCTTCGTTCACGGCGCGGGGTATCTGCAGAACGTTTACGACGGTTGGAGCCACTACTTCCGGGAGTACATGTTCCACCACTATCTGATGTCCCGGGGTTACGCGGTGCTGGATATGGACTTCCGGGCATCGGCGGGGTATGGGAAGGCTTGGCGGACGGCGGTTTACCGGCACATGGGGGGTAAGGACCTCGATGACCAGATTGCGGGGGCGGATTATCTGGTCAAGCATTTGGGCGTGAATCCGAAGCGGATCGGCATTTATGGAGGGAGCTACGGGGGATTCCTGACCCTAATGGCGATGTTCCGGGCGCCGGATACCTTTGCGGCCGGGGCGGCCTTGCGACCGGTGAGCGATTGGTCAAATTACAACCATGGGTACACCTCGGACATCCTGAATAACCCTCAGGACGACAAGGAGGCGTATAAGTTAAGCTCGCCGATTAACTTTGCAGAGGGGCTTAAGGGGTCCCTTTTGATCTGCCATGGCATGGTCGATACCAATGTTCACTTCGAGGATTCGGTGAGGTTGGTGGAACGGCTCATCGAACTTGGGAAGCGGAATTGGGAGGTTGCGCCGTATCCGATTGAGGATCACGGGTTCGAGAAACCGGCGAGCTGGATCGACGAGTATCGGCGGATTTCGGACTTGTTCGACCGGACGATTGGGTCGGGGCGGCGATGAAATAAGTGCTCTTTGCTATCTCGTTAGGTCGCCGGGCTTAGAGCGATTGGCTGATCGTGTCCAGCCTAACCCTAAGATCGCGGCCACGCCAATAGCAATTAGAGCGTAAGCTACGTCGTTGGAAGGCGCAAAGCGCTCCAAGGCATCCCAGTTCCTTTGGACGTCATGATTCGATAGGCCCTGATATTTCAGGTCAGTCGACCAAGCGCCCATTACTAGCGTGTAGGCGCTCAAGGCAACCAGCACCGCTAAGCTCAATCTGCGCACCCAACTCATACTTCTACTGTACTCCGCAGAGCGTAGGATCGGGAAGGATGGTTGGTAGCCTATTTCGGCGTTGGCCAGTCAGGGGGCATCCAGGTCGGGAGTTGGGCGTTGGCGGCGCGAGCGGCGGCGGAGGTTGGCATGCCCCAGGCGGTGAAGAAGGGGGCGAGGTTTTTGCCGACGACTCGGGAGAAGCGGATCATCCATTCGTCGTGCTTCTCTTCGTCGGTCTTCGGCTCTTGGTTTGGTTTGAGGGTTTGGTACTCGGCGAAGACTTTGGTGAATGGCGTCCAACCGAAGGCTTCCCGTAGCTCGGCGTACATCGTGAGGGCGAGGAAGGGGTCGTTTTCCCAATTGGACCATTTGGCGCCGCCGGCGAGGTATTTGATGAGCCGTTGGCGCTGATCGGCGGGTTCCATCGAGCGTTGGGCGGGGCTGTACGTGGCGGTGGTGGCGCCGTTCAGCTTTTCGCAGCCGTAGAGCGAGAAGAGATTGTTGGTGACTTCGCCGGCGCCGTCGAAGGTCCAGGCGGACTGCTGGAAGTTGTGGCCCATCTCGTGGTAGAAACCCCAGGTCGGCGCGCCTTTGGAGCGGAGGGTGGCGACGTCGCAGAAGGTGTTGGCGACGTCTTCGAAGGTCATGATGGGGTAGCCGCTGTGCATGTAGCCGGCGCTGATCTGGCGATCGACGCAGTAGCGCTCGGGGCGGATGCGGATGGGGGCGGCGTAAAAGCCATAGATGAGGTCCATCATCTGATCCCAGTAGGCCATGAGGGCTGCGGGGTCCTTTAGGTTGCGGATGGCGGTGGAGGGGACGGAGAGGATGACGCGCTTCCCTTCCATCTCGGCCCATGGGGCGGGGGCGTCTTTCTCTCTTTCTCGCCACGTTGTCTCGTCGGTCTGGCCTCGGACATAGTGGGGGGCGGCGACGGCGTTCTCGATTTTGACCTGGATGACGCCGGTGGGGGCTTGGTTGGGGACGTCGATGAAAATCGTGCCGCCGAAGGGGGTCGCGAAGCGGTTTTGTTCGTGGTTGAGCGGGCGATCCAACGATATCTCGGGAAACCGATGCCATTCGTCGTTGCCCCAGAGGTCGTCGGTTTGGGATGCGATGCGCACGTGCATGCCGACGGTTGCGGCTCCGGGAGGAATGGAAATCGTGAAGACTTCGCCGGGGGCGGCGTACATGCCCGCGCCGTGCCAGCCGGGAATGGCCATGTCGACGGCGACGATTCGATTTGTTCTTGGGGCAGATGTGGGTATGGTTCCGGGGAAATCGTTGGCGCCGGGATAGGGTTTGACCTGTTCGGGGGGAAGTTTTTTGAGTTGGTTCCAGTACATTCTCGCGGCGAGACGGGCGAGGGTCATGGATTCCCTTATTGGGTGGGAGGCGGTGGGGACGAGGTCCGATCCGGCGGCGGCGGTGAGTTTTTGGAGTTGGTCTTCGATGGCGCGGGAGCCGGGCGACTCCATTTCGAGCGCGCGCTCTAATGTGCTAGTGGCGGTGGCGGCGTCCTTTGGGTTTTTCGGGCCGGCTTTTATGGCGTTGAGGGCGTTTTCGGCGTTTAAGAGGGGGTCGTCGGCGCCTTCCGCGTTGTAGGGTTCGCCGAGGCCGCCTTCGGTGAAGCAGATTCCGAAGTCGGCAAGTAGGCGGTTGCCGGTGAGGTCGGTTAGGGGATTCTTGCCGGGATTGACGGACTGCCATCCCCATTCAGGGCCGGCGATGAGGAGGCCGTGGCCGCTTTTGATAAATTCTCTTACTTCTTGCTGGGCACGGAGTTCGCCGTCGAGTTCGGCTTGGGTCATGCAGATTACGTCTAGTCGGTCGATTGATGTCTCGAGATCGGATGGTTTTAGGATCCTGACCTGGTCGCCGTCCGCCTCTAGCTTTGCCTTCATTCCGTTGTAGCCGCAGAGTCCGACGCGGATTGGTTGCGTGCCTTTTTGGGAAAGCCAGCCGAGGAGGTTTGAGAGGAGTCGGGCGTTGCCGGGTTGGCGGAGGTTTTCGGCGGTGAAGAAGGCTTCGTGGCCGAGGGCGACGGCTCGGCCCTGGCCGATTCGGGTGGCTGCCGCGAGGGGGGCCAGGGTGGTGCCGCTTTGGCCGGTGAGGACGACGAAGGATTGGGGGCCGGTTATGGAGAAGGTACCGGGGAGGCCGCCGGGGACGACGAGGTTGGTGACGCCGGCGGTTATTTCGGCGCGGTCTTGGGCGTTGACGGTTTGTCTTGCGGCGAGTTCGGGGGTTGGGGCAGTTCGGCTTGGTTGGGTTTCGGGGATTGGGGGGCGAGTTCGGGAGGCGGTCCGGCGGACTTCGCTTCGCTCCGTGCGCCGACTACAGGGCGGTTGGATACTGGGAGCGACGCCCGCGATGGTTAGGGCGAGGGTGCAGGCGAGTAGGTGGCGGTGGGCGGGAGGCATTGAGTTATTTGGGCTTGTTTGGCCAGGCGGATTTCATTTCGTAGAGGGTTAAGGAGTCGATTCTTATGGGGGCGCCCTCTGCCTTGATGGAAATTTCTTCTTCCTTGGGGAGGACGAATCTGGTCGATGAGATTTCGCCGTGGTTTACGAAGGTTTCGATGGACGTGCGGTCGATGAGGATTTCGATCGTCTTGATCGGGGTTTTAGTGGTCGCTGGACTGGAACCCGACTCGATGGTTTTGTTTGTGAAGATGACGGGGATTCCTCGGATGTTGAAGGTTAGTTTTGAGCCTTCGGGGATTTCTACTTCGGCTTTTATGTGAAAGGTTTGGCCTTCTTGGGCGAGGTTGAGGACTTCCCCGCTTGGCACGGTTTGGTTCTTCCACGATTTATGGCCGGCATGGAGCTTGGCGATTTCTTGGATGGGATTTCGGTAGATGCGGGGGCCGTCGGCGGTGGTTCTTAGGGTGAGTTGGCAGGGGAATGAGATTTGCTGGCTGAACGGCATTTCGGGGAAATCGGAGCCGCGCATCCAAGCGGTTTGGATTCTTCGGCCGTCGCCGGTTTCGACGTTGGCCCACGTTTGGGTGGCGTAGAAGTTGGGGCCGACGTCGCAGGGGAACCTTTGGGTTTCCTCTTTGTATTCCGTGCCGTTGAAATCGCCGATCGAGTAGTTGCCGTTGCCTTGGATCAGGACCCATTTTTGCTTCTTGTGGTCGCCGTCGAGGGGGAGTTCGAAGAAGTCGGGACATTCGAAACTGTCATGGATGGGGTGGTGCTCGTCTTGCCAGTCGAGGAGGTTCTTTGAGGTCAGGATGTGATACTGCCCGTCACCGTAGAGCATCATCACCCAGTGCTTGCCAGGGGCGTACCAGAAGACTTTGGGGTCGCGCTCGGGGTGGACCATGTAGGGGTTCTTGGTGTAGAACTTCCAGGTTCGTCCGTGGTCGAGGCTGTAGGAGATGCCTTGGTATCGGTTGTCTTGGCGCGACCAGAAGGCGATCATGGCGGGGTTCGCCTTGTCTTGCGCGAGGCCGGAGGTGTTGTCGTAGTCGATGACGCAGGTTCCGGACTGGACGCCGCTGTCTTGGAACTCCTCGAAGAATGCGGGTTCTAGTTCAGTCCAGTGGATGAGGTCTTTGCTTATGGCGTGCAACCAGCATCGGTTCCAGCGCTGGGCGAAGAGGTGGTATTCGCCAGCGTAGTAGATCAGACCGTTGAGGTCATTGATCCAGCCTTCTTGGCGAGCCTTGGGGTTGAGCAGGTGCGTAGTCCACTGGCGGGCGGTGAAGTGAAACTGGGGGCGCAGCGGCTCTTTGTATAGGTTGTCCAGGGTCATCGGGGTTTGCCCTTGGTGGTTTGCTTTGTTCGTTTGGCGTGTTGTCGGGCCACTGCTCAGAAGCAGCGAGGCGAGGCAGAGCTTGAACAGAACCACTTTTTGGAGTAGACCCGATTCTCGTTGTTCAACTTGCCAGCGGGCGGCCGAACTGTTTGCGTAGTTCTTGCTTGGCGTCTTCCAGGATTGCCCTTTGGCCCTCGGGCAGGTTCTTGCCGGCGCGGTTTAGATAGAAGGTCAGCATGGACATGGCGGATTGGAAGGGAGTTCGCGCCTTCTTCCGGTGGCTCTTCTCGGCAGAGTGCTTGAGCGATTCGGCGATCTTCTTGGGGTCCTTCAGGGTGAAGACGTCTTGCTGAAGATCGAGCGCGTCGCTGTGTTCGGTGACGTCTTGGGACCATTTCTTCTTGGGCATGGGTTTCCTCCTAGGGTTGGACTTGGAGGTATTGGGGAGCGTTCCTTGCCCGTGGTTTTTTGCGCGTTAGCACTCAGAGAGTGGTACAGTGGGATGTGGGGCGGATCTATTTGACGAGGAACTTCGTGAAGTTTATTCGCAAGAGCAGAATTGACGAACGCTCTTTGATCGAGGTGATCGCAAGGGCAGAACGTGGGAACATAGACGCAGATTTAGGGGGTGGCTTGGTAAAGCTGCGACTGGCTCGTCTGAATGAGGGTAAGTCGGGCGGTTACCGCTCAATCGTGGCATTCCAGATGCAAGAGCGTTCCGTTTTCCTATATGGATTCGCGAAGAACGTCCGGGACAATATTGATCGCGAAGAAGAAGATGAACTGCGCAAATACGGTCAGATGCTGCTTGCATTGGGCATCGACGAAATGGACCAGATGATCGGAGAGGGCAAGCTTCGGGAGCTCAAAAGAGACTAAGATGGCAAAGAAATACAAAAGCGATATCTTCCGGGTCGTCCATGAGGGCGTAACCGATATGTACGACTCGGGTTTTGTAAGCAAAGAAACGATGAAGGAGTTCGACAAGAGCTGCTTGACGCCTGTCGAGGTTATGTCTCCGGCGGACATCAAAGCTCTTCGGGTTCGAGAGCATGTGAGCCAGAGCGTACTTGCCAGCTACCTTTATGTTTCCGTGAATACGGTTGGCCAGTGGGAGCGCGGCGAGCGGAAACCGGCCGGTCCTTCGTTGAAGCTGCTGACTTTGGCTCGCACGAAGGGATTGGAGTTTATCCAGTAGCCGTGCCGGCGCCTAACGCGGCGGTGCCTCAGCGCTTCGCGCACGACCCCCATTCGCTGCTATCGGGACTGGGCAACAAACTTCCGTGGCCCTGTCGGGGGCCCGTGTTGCGGGTCTTCTGGCATATGGGCGGGAGGTTCCGCTACCAACCGAAGAAGCGGTAGGGGTCGTCGGTGTCTTCGGGCGTGTCTAGGTAGAGGCCGGTTAGCCATCGTTTTTCGTCTAGAGCGGGTTTGATAGGGTTTGCGAAGCGGGTGAGGAGGGGGGTTTGGGGGTGGATGTTTAGGTTTCCGAGGAGACGGGATAGGGTGAAGCTGTCGTGACGGTAGGAGCGCTTGGTGTTTTCCTTGGTGGGATCGAAGGTCCAGGGTGGGATTTGGAGGAAGGTGAAGTTCTTTGTTGTGGCGAGGACGCCGCCTGGTAATTGGTTTGCGCCTCCGGTGATGAGGGGGATGGGGCGGGGTTCTCGGCTGTAGACGTCGGCGGGGGCGACACCGGCGAAGGGTGAGTCAGCGGGTAGGGCGGCGAAGACGGAGTTTATGTACTCCTTTGTTTCCATGGAAATGGATCCGCCTAGTATCTGGCGTGCTTCGGTTTGGTCCAGACCGACCGCGAGGACTTGGCCGCCTTGGGTTAGCCAATTGGTGACCACATTTTGGTGCGGGAAGATCTTGGCGGCACGAGTGGGGGCGATGACGAGGACTTGATTGGGTTCGAGGGCGCCGTTGAACTCGGTAAAGGTGAAGCCGGCGTTTTGTAGGTGTTGGCGGCCAGCAGTGTCGCCGGCGTAGACGAGAGAACGTTCGGGGGTTGGTTTCCAGGCGGCGACGTAGTTCAGCAGGTTAGTCGTAAGGCGTTCGGCGGCGGGATCGGTCTGGGTGCGGCCGGTGACATCCATTTGGCAGAAGACCACCATGCCTTGGCCCTCTCGGTATTCCATCAGGGGGCTGTACTCCAGGCTGAAGCCGCCGTCAAGCAGAGGGAGGAAGTCGCCGCAGGCGGGCTTTTCGATGAGCACGCTGGCGACTTCGCCCCGGTTTCCGCAGCGCCACACATGAGGGACGAGGATCCCGGATCGGATGATGGCCGGGGCGCCGTCGAATTGGTCCGCGAGTTGGTAACTCATTCTGGGTGGGAGAAGGGTGGCCGATCCTTGCCAGTCTCTTAAAGATTCGGTATCGAGGCCGGAGAGGACGGGGTGGTTGGCGACCCTTGGAAAGACGTTGCGGAGCCCGTATTCTTGGACGCGAAAACCAAATCGTTTCTCCAGGACTTGGCTGGATTGCTCGAACACGATTACTTTGAGCCCCTCGCGGACCCGGGAAATGTCGATGCCCGGTCCGTCGGGGGTGAGAGCGCGTTTGCCGATGATTAGGGTGTTGAAGGCGGACAAGTCGGAGTTGGTGCTGGCGGCGGTACCTGATACACCCAGGGTTTGCAGCAGTTTGGTCGTCTCGCCGTTGGGGTCGTATATGGCGATTCTCGGCACATTTGAGCCTTTCGGTGGTGAGACTCTCGGGAGAGGAGGCAGGATGTTTATCGCGAACTCGTCTTGTTGGATCTGATTGTTTCCGAAATCGAATGTGGCATGGAGCTTGTAGGCGCCGGGCGATATGTTGCTTGGGAGTTTCAGCCTAATTGGAGTCTTTGAAATGACACCGGTAAGGATTTGTTGGGTGGACGTACCGAATTGGAGCGGGTCTGAGCCGGCCTTCGCTTGAAGGATCCACGTACACTTACAGTGGGCGTTTTGGCGGCTGTTATTGACGACGATGAGCTGCTTTTCGACGCTTGTACTGGCGCGATAATTGTGACCTTTCTCGGTGAATTCTCCGGCTTTGCCTCCGATGTAGGCGAGTAGGGGTTGGTTGTTTCGGAGTAGCGCGAGACCGGCGACGGTTGGTTTCCAGTCGCCGGCATTGTAGGCCATGTCTCTTCTTTCGTAGCGTCCATCGATGTAGTCGGGGCTGTAGCCGGGGCGTTGAAGGTTGTCCCAGTCCGTGGGAAGGTTTAGGCGGTCGCGCTTGACGGAGGGGCCGAGGCGCCAGAAGAGGCCGTAGCTTTCCCAGGGGCTGATTCCGGACAGGCCCCAGGTGCGGAAGGCTCGCCAGTTGTCGGTGGTGTACTCGGCCCAGACGCGTTGCTGGTCTTCGAAATCGGGGTTCACGGACCCCATTGGGTTGGGATAGTCCCAGCGGCGCCAGGTTTCGCCCGCCTTGAACTTCGGCGCTTCGAACCTTAGATTCTGCTTTTCGGCCTCGCTGATGTTATAGGCGCGGTCACCGAGGAACTGGGAGTTCCATTCGGCCATGCAGTAGTCCCACTGAACGGCGGCGCTGCCGAATTCCCGCTGACCCTTGTACCAGCCACGATACATTGCCCAGTCCCAGGAGAAGGGGACGCCGTATTCGATGGTTACGGCGGGTTTTACGCCGACGGTCGCCCAGTGCTCGAACCAGTCATCGAGTTCTTGGATGGGCACCATGTTTAGATAGAAGTTCATCGAAAGCATGGCGCCGAGATTGCCGGAGGAGTGATGGTAGGTGAATCTTGTGGGATCGAGTTTGGTGAGGATGGCTTCCGCTCGGAGGGCCTTTGTTGCGTTGTTGGCGGCCCACTGATCGCGCTTATCGTAGATCCCGTCGATGAAGTCGGGATTCATGTCTTCGTTGTAGCCAGTGGCGTTATGACTGGTCGCGTAGGCGATAACGCATGGGTGGCTTCCCGCTACTTGCACGAAGAACTTGGCGTGCCGTTCGTATCCATTGG
>Ga0206808_1053_pt1 | contig 33445 bp, 25 predicted proteins | sample Alteio_BWOrgCont_58_FD_152899 | JGI IMG/M metagenome (GOLD analysis project Ga0206808, IMG submission 152899) | Enriched cells from forest soil in Barre Woods Harvard Forest LTER site, Petersham, Massachusetts, United States -... | ecosystem: Environmental > Terrestrial > Soil > Temperate forest >...
TACCGCGACGTTCGGGCCTAATCGCAACAGCCCCGCAAAGGTAATGGCGAAGCCAAGCGTAAGCGATCCCGCTTCTTCGTCGCGACGGGAGGGCGTAAGATTGACCTTCTTTCCACCGACGAGGATGGCGAGAACGATGAAAACAAGAAGTTCCCAGTTCGAATGAGGCGCCTCGGCGAGCCGAATCGTCTGCGACAAGATCGTCGAAGCCAGTCCGAATAAACATATGACTGCCCAATAAACTTGGGCCTGCTTCGACATTTTCGACATGTTTGTTACGGAAGCCTACAGCTATCTTAACTGACCAGACGCCGAATGAAGCCCAGATGGGGCGTTTACCAGGCAAACTTGCTTTCCCAAGCACCAATTTCAGCATGATCGGGGGGCAAAGCGAACGATCCCAGATATTGTGCCTCCCATATCTGCCGGGGTCAAGAATCGCCCTTTTCAGGGTTAAATCAGACCTGAGGACTCTGCTATGCCAAACGTACCCTCTCTAAAGATATTCGCCTTGGCGGCGGCGACGGCGACGGTGACCTCCATCGTGTTCGGGGGAGCCGGCTTCCCTCCGCTCAAAGGAAGACAAACCTACGAAGATGGCCTCGCCGCCTGGAGGAAGCACCAAACCGAAGCTCTCCTCGCGGACGACGGGTGGCTCGACGTCACCGGTTTGGCTTGGCTGACCGAGGGCGATACGACGATCGGTTCCAGTTCAGACGCCAAGCTCGTGCTGCCGGCGTATGCGCCGAAGAGTCTTGGCACCCTCAGTCTGAGCAAGGGGCGCGTCACCTTGAATGTTTCGCCGGATGCACGCGTCGAGGTTGACGGCAAGCCGGTTACCACTGTGGAAATGAAATCGGACTCGGTGCGAGCGGTGGCTGGATCGATCACGTTGATGGTCATCCAGCGCGGAAAGCGCATCGGGCTGCGGATGTTCGACAAGAACTCGAAGGCACGACGGGAGTTCACGGGCCAAAAGTGGTTCCCCCCAAATAAGATTCTGCGGGTCTCGGCCAAGTTGATCCCCTATGATCCGCCGCACACGATCACGATTTTCAACGTTATCGGCGATGCGACCGAAGTAAAGTGCCCCGGTTACCTCTCGTTCAAAGTAGACGGGAAAGAGTGCCGCCTAGACGTGCAACCGCAGGGGAACGGCTATTTTCTGAACTTTACCGACACGACGTCCGGCCAGGAAACGTATCCGGCGGGCCGGTTCCTCGACGTCCCTCGGGCGGCGAACGGAAGTGTCGTCATCGATTTTAACGAAGCGGTGAATCCTCCCTGCGCGTTCACCGAGTTCGCAACCTGTCCGCTTCCTCCGGCCAACAATCGCTTGAAGGTCGCGATTCCTGCGGGGGAGAAGAATTATCACGACGCAAACGTAGATCCTGAGCTACTGAAGCGGGCGCGGAAAAAGGTTCCTCCACGCTGATGGATCTGAATCTAAAGGGCAAGCGCGCGCTGGTAACCGGAAGTACGGGCGGTATCGGCGAAGCGATCGTTCGTGCCTTGGCGCAGGAGGGTGTGCGCGTCGTCATTCACGGACGTAACGAACTGGCGGCAGAACTGGTCGCGTCCCGCATTCGTTCGGTTGGGGGCGAAGCGGCGATGGTGCTTGGCGATCTAAGCAATGATCGGACGGCTTCCCATGTGGCCGAATATGCGCTGGATGCATTTGGCGGCCTCGACATCGTGGTGAACAACGTGGGCGTCGCGGAGGAGGATTCTTGGGACGAGCCGAGAGCAAGCGTTTGGCAAGACACGTTTAACACGAATACTTTCTCTACCGTCAGGTTGGTCGAGCATCTGTTGCCTCAGATGCGGGACTTGGAGTGGGGCAGATTTATTCAGGTTACGAGCATGTCGGGCATCTATCCGTCGGTGAATTATGCGGCGTACGGGGCTTCGAAGGCGGCACTTCGGCATTTGTCGGTAAGCCTCGCAAAGAGTCTGGCGAAGTCGGGGATCACCTCCAATTCGATAAGCCCAGGCGTCATCATGAGTCCGAAGATCCGGGCTTGGATCGCTCAAATGGCAAAGGATGAGGGTTGGCAGGGCACGCTTGCCGAGCAAGAGGCGATCTTTACGGAGCGGTTTATGCCGAACTTGGTTGGGCGAATGGGACGGCCGGAGGAGATTGCTTCGCTGGTCTGCTACCTCGCCAGTCCCCTCGCGGACTTCATCACGGGCGCTGAGTTCGCCGCCGACGGCGGACACATTGGGTAGGCCGCGAACTTGAAACGGGCCGATCCGTCAAACGAGGTCGGATGAACTCACCGTGGCAGGAAGCGTCAGAAGCAATCGGACTCCATTACGTTACCGACTCGACTCCCGGGATCTCGCGCCGGCGTTCCGGCAACGGATTCGCTTACCACTACCCGGACGGCACCCTCGTAAAGGGCGCAAACAACCTCGCGCGCATACTGAAGCTTGCCATTCCCCCGGCGTACGATCGGGTTTGGATTTGCACCGATCCGCAAGGGCACCTACAGGCGACCGGAATCGATGCGCGCGGTCGCAAGCAGTATCGGTACCACCCGGATTTTCGAGCCGCGCAGGAGGAGAATAAGTTTCGGCGCATGCTCGATTTCGGCAAAGCGCTTCCCCTGATTCGGGCGCATGTCGACGACGATCTGCTCCAGAAGGGCATGCCGAAGCGTAAGGTGCTCGCGGCGGTCGTTTACCTTCTCGAACACAGTCTGGTCCGAATTGGCAACCAGGAGTATGCGCGGCAGAACCATTCTTACGGTCTCACCACGATGCGGACGCGGCATGTGAAGGTGGTAGGCGCGGACGTGCGCTTCCACTTCCTTGGAAAGAGCAAGGTTATCCATGACGTCGAGGTTCACGACCGGCGTTTGGCCCGGGTCATCAAGAAACTGCAGGATTTGCCTGGGCAGGATCTGTTTCACTACATCGGCGACCAAGGGCAGGTCGAGACGATCTCCTCGGTGGATGTCAACGCGTACCTGCGCGAGGTCTCGGGCGACCATTTCACGGCGAAGGATTTTCGCACTTGGTGGGGTTCACTCTTGGCGCTAAGCCACTTTGCCGAAGCGGAGCCTCCGGGCAGCCCAACGGCAGCGAAACGAGCGATTATGCAGGCGATGAAAGAGGTTGCCCAGCAGCTAGGTAACACCCCGGCGATTTGCCGTAAGTGTTACGTACATCCAACGGTTCTGACCGCGTTTCAAGAGAACCGGCTCCGGGAATTCCTGTCGGGCGGCGAGTTTTCCTCCGAGTGCGCGGAGGCCGCCCTCTTGGAGCTGCTCGCGCGGGGTGGTTGAAGTTTTGGCGTGTTTTTGTCGATCGGCTGCATTAGACCTAGCCAGGATGCGGACTCTGGCGTAATATGTGGCCATGTCTGAAGCCGGTAACCAAAATGCACTGAATCAAGGTCGAACGTTCGTTTGGCACGAGATCTACTCCGCGAACGCGGACAAGATCATTGACTTTTACACCAAGGCACTCGATTTCGGATCGACTGAAATGCCGATGGGGGAGATGGGCACGTATAAGATGCTCACGCGGAACGGCCAACCGGTCTGCGGCGTCATGGGCACCGAAGGCACCCACATGGCGAGCGCGCCGCCGCATTGGGGCACCTATATTTCGGTTGACGATGTGGATGCCCGATTGGCGAAGTGCATCGAGCTCGGCGCGACCAACCTAGTGCCGCCCATGGATGTCCCTGGGGTTGGGCGGATGACGCTCATTCAGGACCCCAACGGCGCGACGGTTTGGCTGTTTAAGAGTTCCATGTAAGAACATTCAATGGCCGAAGGCAATGTAGCCGACGCCGCGAAGCGCGTCGCGAGGGAGTGGCGGTTTTTGGCGAAGCGCCGTCGTCAACTGCAACGCTCCGCGATGGGCTTCGCGCCATCGGCTGCACCTCCGGTTGGCCTGCCGGAGGCCGTGGCCTAACTTCTTCACGACTTTTTGCTTCTTTGTTTCGTCCTTTGGGTGAGGGGCTGAAGTCCCACTCTAATTCTCCAGGCATAACGCCGCCGTGGGTGGCGCGTCAGATGGGTGACGTATGCTAGGGGAAGCTCCGGGACTAATCATCGGAGAGCCTGCATCTACGGAAGGAACAAATCATGAAGAATATTGCAATCAGCTTTGCCATTGGAGCGGCATTGATGGCCACCGCCATCGCTTCAGCCCAAGATCGCCACGATCGCGGCTACTATCATGGGGACTGGCACGAGCGAGAGCTTGAGACTCGTCACGCTCACATCGTCGTTGGAGATGAGGAAGTGCGCTTCAAGCGAGAAGAGCGACCGTTCTGGGTCAACCACACTTTGATGGTTCCTTTCCGCGCGGTCGGAGCGCTCATCGGCGCCAAGACCGACCGCTCAAAGAGTGGCGAGGAGCTACACATTCACTACCGCGATAACGATGTGGACTTCCGTCAGGACAGCGACATCTACCACCGCAACGGCGCCCGCTTCATTCTTCCGCCGACAGTTGGCCGTGATGGCGTTCTGTTCGTGCCGGTGAAACTCTGGGAGTTCGTCCGCAAGGACTACGTCCACGTTCGGTTCGAGTAGTTAATTCTCTTTGATTGATTTGCCCGCCTGCGGCGGGTAAATCAATCAAAAAAATGCACCGCTACGCGAGGATTTGGGGGATTACTTGGCCGGCTACGTCGGTTAGGCGGAAGTCTCGGCCTTGGTAGCGGTAGGTTAGTTTTTCGTGGTCGATGCCTAGTTGCCGGAGGATGGTGGCTTGCATGTCGTGGACGCCGACGGGGTCCTTGACGATTTTGTAGGAATAGTCGTCGGTTTCGCCGTGGACGGAGCCGCCTTTGAAACCCCCGCCCGCGACCCAGATGCTGTAACAGGCGCCGAAGTGGTCTCGGCCATGTGCATCCGGCTTGGTGACGTCGCCTTGCACGAAGACGGTGCGGCCGAATTCTCCGCACCACAGGACGATCGTGTCTTCGAGCATTCCCCGCTGCTTGAGATCCATTACAAGGGCGGCCGATGCCTGATCGGTATCACGGCATTGCAGCGCGAGTTGGGTGTCGAGGTTTGAATGCTGGTCCCAACCGGAGTGCATAAGCTGCACGAATCGGGTTCCCCGCTCAAGAAGACGCCGGGCCAGGATGCAGTTGTGGGCGTAGGAGCCGCTCTTATGAACGTCCGGGCCGTACATTTCGAGGATGTGAGCCGGCTCCTGGGAAATGTCGGTGAGTTCCGGCACGCTGGTCTGCATCTTGAACGCGAGTTCGTATTGAGTGATTCGGGTCTCGATCTCGGGATCGCCGTAGTCGTGGAACCGTTTGTGATCGAGCGCCGCGATGTCGTCGAGTACGCCACGACGTAACTCGGAGGACATTCCGGGCGGGTTCGTTAGATACAGGACCGGGTCGCCTTCGCTCCTGAACCTGACCCCCTGATACATGGAGGGGAGAAATCCGCTGCCCCAGTAGTAGTCGTAAAAGAGTTGGCCGCAGGTCTTCTTTTCGTCGCTGGAGGTCATGACGACGAATGCGGGCAGGTCGTCGGTCATGTTGCCCAGACCGTACGCCGCCCACGCGCCCATGCTGGGTCGGCCGGGGATTTGGCTGCCGGTAAGGAAGAAGGTGACGCCGGGGGCGTGGTTCACCGCGTCCGTGTTCATCGACTTGACGAGGCAGATGTCGTCCGCGATCGAGCCGATGTGGGGAATCAGTTCGGATAGCCACATCCCGGACTTCCCGTATTGCTTGAATGGCTTGATGGCGGGCAGGATGGGAAACTTTGCTTGGCCGGACGTCATGGTGGAAAGCCGCGTGCCAGCCCTTAACGACGGGGGCAGTTCTTCCAAGCGATGGGCGGCCAGGCCGGGTTTGTAATCGAACAAATCGACCTGGGACGGCGCGCCGCCTTGCCAGAGGACGATCACCCGCTTGGCTTTCGGCGGGAAATGCGGGAGGCCGGGAAGCGGAGGCAGGTTGCCGTGCATTTTCTTGGCGACCTGATGGGCGACGGTTTGGCCGAAAGTATCCTCACTCAGGAGGCCGGCAAGCGCAATCGAACCAAGTCCGGTGGCGGCTTTGCCGAAGAACTGGCGGCGAGAGAGCCGCAGGTCGCGTTCGAAGAATGGGTTCATTATTGGCTACTCCCGGGTTAACGCCTCGTCTAGGTTGAGGATGGCGCTACAGACGGTGGCGTATGCGGCTTCGGTCGTCAGGTCGAGCTTTTGATCGCGCGGCGACTCGCCTTGACTGAGATAGCTCTCCGCATCTTTCGGTTTTTTTGCGAAGGCGGTCTGGGCGCGTTTCAGTGCGCGGACCAGGATTTGCAACTCCGATGGGTCCGGGCGGCGAGCGCAGACCCGGCGGAAAGCTTCGGCAAGATTGGCTTCTTCGCCTTTTCCGACCGAGGTCATTACTTTGTCGGCCAAGACTCGGCCGGCTTCGACCCAGGTGACGTCGTTGAGCGTCGTTAGCGCGTGCAAGGGGGTTGAGGTTTGGTAGAGTCGAACCGCGCAGAATTGCCGGGTTGGCGCGTCGAACATGTTTCCGGGAGCCACCGTTCGCCGCCAGAACGAGTAGATGCTGCGGCGATACAGGTCGGCACCTTTGGACTGGGGATAGGTGAAATCGCGCTCTTCGGTGATCTGAAGGCCGTCCCAGATCCCTTTCGGTTCGTAGGGGTAGACCGGTTTACCGCCCATGGCGGGATTTAGCAATCCGCTTGCGGCAAGCGCCTCATCTCGGAGGAGCATGGCGGGCAGGCGGAAGCGGGCGCCTCGGGCGAGCAGCCGGTTTTCCGGATCCCGCTTCTCCATCTCGGGCGACACCTTTGAGCTTTGCCGGTAGGCGGAGCTCATTACGATCATCCGGAGGAGACGTTTAACGTCCCAATCGTTCTCGCGGAAATCGACGGCGAGCCAGTCTAATAGTTGCGGCTGGGTTGGTGGCTCGGACTGAACTCCGAAGTTCTCCGGTGTCCGGACCAGACCCTTGCCGAAGAAAGTCTGCCAGAAGCGATTCACTTGGACCCGCGCGGTCAAGGGGTTATCCGCGCTAATGATCCAGCGGGCCAATCCGAGACGGTTTGGAGGATAACCGGCGGGCATCGGCGGCAGGGCGGCGGGCGTGGTCGGAGATACTTTGTCGAGGGGCGAGGTGTAATTTCCTCGTGAATAAATGTGAGACTCGCGGGGCTGCCGGTCCGACATGACCATCACGCGAGGGATCGTGTCTTGGAAGTCGCTTAGCTTCTTCTCTCGCTCCTTGAGCTTGTCGAGGGGTAGGCCCAGCTTTTTGGCTTCGGCGAGGTCTGCTTTCAGCGCCTCCATCTCGCGCAGTTGGGAATCTGACCCGGCATAAATCCACGGGGGCGCGATTCGGTACTGGCCGCCACCCTCGGGGACGCCGGTTTCCGGAACGTTATTGAAGTAGGCGAGGAGGCTGTAGTAGTCGCGCTGCGTGAGCGGGTCGTATTTGTGGTCGTGGCACCGGGCGCAGGCCATGGTCAGACCGAGCCACGTTGTCGAGGTCGTGTCGACCCGGTCGTAGAGGTTGACGTTGCGCTGCTCTTCCGGGATCGCGCCGCCCTCGCCGTTCAGCATGTGGTTTCGGTTGAACGCGGAGGCGATGAGTTGGGCACGGCCGGAGGCGGTGTCTTCGGTGGCCGTTGGAAGAAGATCGCCCGCAAGCTGCTGGACGGTGAACTGGTCGAAAGGCATGTTGGCGTTCAGGGCGGAAACCACCCAGTCGCGCCAGACATATTGATAGGTGTCCCCGTCTTGCTGGAATCCGTTGCTGTCGGCGTAGCGGGCGGCGTCGAGCCAGGGCAACGCCATCTTTTCGCCAAAGTGCGGGTTGGCAAAGAGCCGATCCACGACTTTCTGATAGGCGTTGGGTGATCGATCGGCGACGAACGCGTCCACCTCGTCCGGGGTCGGCGGCAGGCCGATGAGGTCGAGGGTGACGCGACGGATCAGAGTTACTCGGTCGGCGGGCGGTGACGGCTTCAGGCCTTGCCGCTCGATTCCGCTCAGGACGAAGGCGTCGATCGGATTCGTCACCCATCCGGCGAGTTTGACCTTCGGGATGGCGGGACGCGATGGCTTTTGGTAGGCCCAGTGCTTCTTAACGGCAGTCCCGGCGCTGGTCTTCGCTCCTTGGTCGATCCAGTTTCGGAGGACGGTTACATCGCGTTCTGCGAGTGGGCCGAAACCCATCGGCATGCGCGGCTTGCCGTCCTGGCCGAGAATGCGCCGAATCAACGGGCTGGCGGCGGACTTGCCGACGATGACGGCCGGGCCGCCCGCTCCGCCGCGAAGCATGCCGGCGAGCGAATCTACGCTGAGGGCACCCATTTTCTGGTCGCCGCTGTGGCATTGGTAGCAGTGGGCCTTCAGGATCGGGAGGACATCGGAGTTATAGTCGGCCGCGTTTGGGGCGCTTGGCAAGGCAACCACGATGGCGTAGCCGCCAATTAGGGCGGCGCCGACGGAAGCGAACCGGCTAACGATGTTTGACCTTGAAGAAGGCGATTCACCCATACTTCTGCTCTGAAGAGGTCCGGGCGGGAAGCTCGGCTTCCTGTAGTATGTCGCGGGTTGGATAGTCGGGTGCGGCTTAGATGTGTTCTTGCCGTCCAACCGAGTGAATCATCGACCAATCCTCGCCTTCAAGCTCTCGGAGGGCGGCGAGGCGCTCCAAGTCAGGGACTTCGCCCTGCGACATCCGCACGGTTTGGCGCTCGATCGAATCGACGACGGCGTTGATGAGCGTCCGGTTTTCCTGCATCGCGGTCCACTCACGCCGGCCTTGTTCGTCGGCACGAACCACCGGGCCGATGGCGCGAAAACAAGCATGCATGCAGGCGTCCAAATGTTCGGTTTGGCGCAAGGCGTTCGCCGGATCTTCGGCTTGCGCACGGACAATTTCCGCCTGATAGATGGCAACGGCGTGTTCCAGCGAGCAGACGACTTCTCTCGGAACCACCTTGGTCAGTTGGCTGGAACTATCCAAGTGGTCCTTCATGCGGCGGATCACCTTAAATGTCTGTTCGTCCGTGCGCTCCGCATCGGTGACCGGCTTTCGGAAGTTGCGCGCGATGCCCTGCGCGGCGAGCGCAAGGATCAGCCAAAGAAAGACCAAATGATGCGTCACGGCGGTGAGGCCGGCAAAGACCGCCCAACTGGCCCATTTCGGCCAATAAAAGGCGTGCGGCGGCCAAGATCTGGACTTCCGCAGATACGCCTTGAGTAAGGGCGCCTCAATTCTTGGTTCCTTATCCTTACTCATACAGATATCGCGGCTTCGGGCAACGTTTTCGATGCACTGAATACGTTCCGGACACGGTCCTGGTTTCGGGCACCACGCTTGCAGCGAATGCTATTTTGAATGACCTTGCGCCATTGGTGACGACTAATTTCGCCATCCGAACTCTCGGGCGGCGGGATAATCGCCAAACGTCGGGAGGACGTCGTCCCGCCTTTCTTGCCAAGAACGGTGTACGCCTACACAACTGACCGCCAGTAAGTCATTTCGCGAATAATCCTCCATCAGTTCGAACATCTGGCTCTTGGCTCGGCCCGCCGCCCAGGTGAGAAAATCCGATTTGGGCACGGGAAGCGGGACGAGGGCGGCCATGTCGGCAAGGGTTCTTAGGCCGAGGGCCAAGCAAACTTCTCGGCGGTGCGCCGAGTCCCACGCAAGGATTCCGGCGGCGACGAAGAGCATCTTTCGCTTGGGCACCGCATTCACCAGGCTGCGGCCGGCGGCGCAGGTAAAGCTTGTGAGAGGGATGAGGCAGCGGCGGTAACGGATGCTCGCCTCCAGGTGGTGGTCCCATAGTGCATCCGAGGCGGCGACGCTTCCGGCCCAAATTGATGAGACCGCGACCAACCGGTTGCGTTCGGCGACGACCACGACGGCTTCGTCACCGGGTAGGTGCCCTTCGGTTTCGCCGTCCCGCTGACCACTGGGGCAGCCGAACCACTTTTCGAACTCGCCAGCGACAAAATGCTGAGCGAACGCAACCATGAATTATTATACGTCGGCCCTCCGGCGGGTGATACAATCGCCAAATGTTTGCTTGTTTCGTCGCCGCTTTGGTTATAGGAGGCCGTAGTCACGACGCTCGGCTCGCGGGAAGTTTTCGTGAGAACCGGGCGGGCTGGATTTATGTCCGCTTGGCGGGGTCCCCGCAGGAGATCGGTTTTCAGCACGGCTACTGGTTGAAATCGGAGATTGAAGCGCTCGTCAAAGTGGCTCACGTATACGAAGAGCACGATGCGAAGGGAAAGGGCGAGGCGAATTACGCCGCGCATCGGGCCGACTCAATGAGTCTCTTTTGGCCGAAGATCCCGCGCGAGTATCAGCAGGAGCTTCGGGGCATTGCGGAAGGGGTGGAGGCGCGCGGCAGCCGCTTAACGTTGGCGGACATCGTGTCGAACGCGATGGGGGAGGACTACTCCTACGTGCAGGACTACCGAAAGAACCAGCAGGCGAAAGCGAAGAAAGCGGCCGCGCCGAAGGGCGGCGGCGACCATTGCAGCGCCTTTATCGCAACGGGATCGGCGACCAAGGACGGCAAGATCGTGATGGGACATAACTGCTGGTCCGGCTATGCCGACGGCGAGCACAACAATATCATCCTCGACATCGCCCCTCGGCACGGAAAGCGGATTCTCATGGATTCCTTTCCAGGGCACATCGATAGCGGGGACGACTTCGCCGTTAACTCCGCGGGCATCATGCTGACCGAGACAACCATCGGCTCCTACGTCGGGTTCGATTCGCGGGGCGTGCCCGAACCGGTTCGGATGCGGGAGGCGATGCAGTACAGCGATAGCCTTAGCGACGTCGAGCGGTGGTTCACCCGGGAGAATAACGGCGCCTACGCGAACATGTGGCTGATGGGCGACACGAAGACGAACGAAGTCGCGTCCCTTGAACTTGGTCTGAAGAACGTCATCTTCCACCGAACCTCGGACGGAGCGATCACGAGTTGTAACTGCCCGATCGATCCCAAGCTTACGGCGGAAGAGTGTCTTAAGGACTCGAAGGTTGGTTCCAATCAGAGTTCGGACCGGCAGGTGCGATGGGCTCAACTCATGAAGCGTGATCACGGGAAGATCGATGCCGGGCTTGCGAAGCAGTATCTCGGCGACCACCACAATGCCGTGCTGGGAACGGACGGACCGGGCAAGAGCAACCTATGCGGGCACGGGGACGCGGAGAGCCGGCTCGACCATAGCGACGGTGAGGCATTCCATCCGGACGGCGCGGTGCAGGGCAAGGTGATGACGAGCGCGTTGGCGAACAAGATGAGCTTCTGGGCGCGGATGGGGCATCCCTGCGGGCAGCCGTTCTTTGCCGCGCCCTACTTAAAGGCTCACCCCGAGTTCGCGTATTTGAAGCCGGTCCTGGGCGACATGCCGACCCGGCCTTGGGTGCTGTTTACGGCCAAGAAGTAGACCTGTTTACTTGCCGAGAGTTTTGTCCGAGGGCACGGCCGGGTAGCCCGGTCCGTTGCCGACGTAGGCGAAGCGGGCGGCAGAACGATCGAGTTGGGCGCGCGCGGCGTTGTAGTCGTACAGGGCGTTGACCTGATTTTGCTCGGCGAGGGTGAGCGCGGCTTGGGCGTCACTCAGTTCGAGTAGCGGCGAAATGCCGGCCCTTGCCGAAACGCCCGTCTGGTAGCGGACTTTCGCCAGTGAGAAGCCTTCTCTGGCCTGAGTCAACGCCTGTCCTGCGACGGCGACTTGGTCGCGGGCTTGGACGAGGGACAGATAGGCTTGCTGAACGTCGAGGGTGACGGCGTCGGTTACTTGTCGCTTCTGGGTGATAAACGAGGCCACGTTGGCGTTCGCTTGCTGGATCCGGGCTCGCGCGACTCCGCCATCGTAAAGGGGGATGGATAGGCCGACGTAAGCTTGGGGCTCGTTGACGAAGGAGCCGGACTGGGTTCTGAGATCGTAGTAGCCGACCGAGACCGCCAGCGACGGTAGTTCGCTTCGGCGGGCGACCTGCACGCCCTTTTTGGCGGCGGCGATGTCGGCGTCGACTTCCATCGGTTCCGGACGGTTAGCGAGCGCCTCGGCGAGAACACTTCGAAACTCGGGGCCGAGTTGCAGGCCGTTGTCGGCGCCCGCTTCGTGAACGTCGCTCGGCTGCCCGCTCGCGGGCGGTTGCGCAGGCAGAGGTTTCATGGGGTCGAACGGCTGAGGCTTTTCGGGGTTTGGCGGCTGGACGACCGCGCCTTGATCGGTGATGCGGAGGTTGGTGGTTACGTCGATCCCCATCGCGTTGGCGAGGAGAGCGATTGCATTGCTGACGGTGTTCTTGGCTTGAATGACGCCTCGTTGGTCGTTGGCCACGTCGGTCTGGGCGCGTACGACGTCGATATAAGCCACCGCGCGGGCTTCGTATCGGGCGCCCGCATCGCGGAGCCGCTCCATCGAGTTTTGGAGGTTTTCGTCCGCCACGTTCACAAGGGCTTGAGCTCTTAGTGCCCCGTAGAAGGCGTTTTCCACCTGGTAGACCACGTTGTTGCGGGTTCGATTGATGTCGAGGCGCGCCGCTACCTCTTGAAACTTCGCCTCATCGGAGGCGGCGGCGACGAGGTGGCTGATGTCGATGGGCAACGTTGCCTGGATGCCGTAAGCTTCGGCGGCGACGCGGTGGATATAGCTCTCGCCGGGGGCAACCGCGACGGTCGGACTGAACCCGGCTCGGGCTTCGCTGAGTCGGCCTTGGGCGGCGTAGAGGCTTTGCCCGGCGGCGGCCAGGCTTGGGTTATTCACGAGGGCCACGGCAATCGCGTCGTCGAGGGAGATGGGCCGGGAGACAAGCTCACGGTCGAGTTCAGGAGAGTTCGATTGGGGCTTAGTGGGTGTGGGGGCGGCGCCCCGGGGGAACGGCATGAGCCGCGCTTGGCCGGTCGGAGGCGGTCCGGTCGGAATCGGGGTTACGGTAATCGGGTGCGAGGGCGGGGACTGATCCGGGTTCCCCGCTTGGGCGAACGCGGTTGCGGTTCCGGCGAAGAAGACGGCGGCGAGCGCCAGCCGGGCCATCGGGTTTCGAAGCATTAGGACGCCTCCTTGGCGATCGTCACTTTCGTGCCTTCGGTAAGCGAATCGTCGGGGTTGGTAACGACCCGTTCGTCTCCCTTTAAACCTTCGAGAATCTCGATTTCGCCGCCGAAATCCCGACCCGGTTTGACGGCTATGTAATGTACGGTTCCGTCGGGCTGCACGACGGCAACTCGCGTGCCGGAAGCGTCGAACATCAGCGAGTTGGCAGGAATGGTGAGGGTTCGCTGTCCCTTACTGCCGAGAAACTTCACCGCGCCGTACATGCCCGGTTTGAGCAAGCCGGCGGCGTTCGGGATACGCACTTCGACAAGGAGGGTTCTCGACCCCGTGTCCAAGGCGCCGGATACGTTGAAGACTTGGCCGGGAAATGATTTCCCCGGAAATTCGGACACGGCGATTTCGGCCATCTGGCCTTGGCGAATCGAGGAGACTTGGTCTTCCGGCACGTTTACCTCGGCTCGCAGCACATCGGTCTTGGCGAGGCCGAAGAGGGCCGACTTGGTCACGGAATTGCCTTGATCGTTGGCGCCGGAGCCGCCGGAGCCGGGATTGATGAGGTCGCCAACGTCGACGTTTCGCGCGGTAATGACGCCGCTAAACGGGGCGGTGATCTTCTCGAAGGATTGCAGGGCTTCGACGCGCCGTAGGTTCGCCTGGCTTGAATCGACGGCGGCCTTTGCCGCGTCGATGCTTGATCGGGTGGCGGCCAGGCCGGCCTTGGCGGCTTCGACGTTCGATTGGCTTGAAGAGTAAGCCGAACGGGCGGCGTTGATGCGCTGGCGGCCGGATTGGATATCGGCGTTCGCGGCAGCTACCTCCGCGTTGCCTGAGTTAACGGTCTCTCGCGCGGCCTCGACATCGGCTTCGGCGGAGCTTTCGGCGGCCGAGGCGGCATCGACTTTGGCCTTGTTCGATTCCCACTCCGCTTCCTTTTCGTCCACCTCTTGCCCCGCGACCGCATCTGCCTTTTCGAGGGCGCGCCATCGATCGAGGGTCTTTTTGGCGATGGCTTCTTCGACGTGGGCTCGGTTTAGGTCGGCCCTCGCTCCTTCGAGACGCTGGGTCGCTTCCTTCACCTTGGCTTTGTCGACATTCGCGGCCGCTTGCGCTTGCTGGAGGCGGGCCTGGAGATGCAGCAAATTTGCCTGCTCTTGGGATATTTGGGCTTCGTTGCGGGTTTGTTCGGACCTCGTACCCGAGATAGCGGCTTGGCTTCGGCTCATATCGGCGGTCGCTTGACCGAGGCCGGCTTGCATGCGCGCGATATCCGCAGCGGATTGGCTTACCTGCTGGTCAAGTTCGGGGGACTGGATGACGGCCAGCACTTGGCCTTGCTTCACCTTCGACCCGATATCGACAAACCGCTGAACGAGGTAGCCGCTGGTGCGCGCATTCAGATTGGTTTGGTCGATGGCTTGGATGCTGCTGGGGAGGGTGACTTCCGACGCGCCGACGCTGCTTTTGGGCGTTGAGACGCTTACGACCGGAAGGGCGGTTGCGGTGGCCTTGACATCGTCTCGAAGCGCCTTGCTCTGCCGGAGACGCGGCGCGATGCCGAGATAGCCGAGCCCTCCGACGACGATGACGGCCAAAGCGAGGGACTTCATGCCTCGCCGGGGCTTCTTTCCTTTCGCCCGCTTGGTCGGCGTCTTTTTCGCCATCGCTTGCCTGCCCGAGACATTCGCCCCAGACGCTTGGTCGGGGGTGAGCGCGCTCATGTGAGCGGTATTGGCCTCGGTCGGCGTCGCGGCCTGGCGACTCACATGATCTGGTTCGTGTTCGGGATTCATTTCTTTAAGCGCCCGCGTTCGCGGTTTCCAAGGTTGCGGGGGACGATTCGATCTCAAGTTCAAGGCGATTCGGTGGACCTTTACGAAACACGCTGTAGACCAGCGGGACGAAGAGCAAGGTCGTGATGGTCGCTACGATCAGACCACCGATGACGGCTCGGCCAAGGGGTGCATTTTGCTCGCCGCCTTCGCCGTAGGCGAGGGCCATGGGCAGCATGCCGAGGATCATCGCGAGGGCGGTCATGAGCACCGGCCGAAGCCGTGTACATCCTGCGGTGACGGCGGCGGTAACCGCGTCGTCTCCCGCCGCCCGTCGATCGTTGGCGAAGTTGATAACGAGGATGCTGTTCGCCGTCGCCACGCCAACGCATAGGATCGCGCCCATCAACGCGGGCACGTTAAACGTCGTGTTGCACACGAAGAGCATGATGAGGATTCCCGAGATCGCGCCGGGCAACGCGGACACGATGATGATCGGATCGACCCAGGATTGGTAGTTGACGACGAGCAAGAAGTAGACGAGAACGATCGCTGCGAGGAGTCCAGCGCCGAGGCCAATGAAGCTGGAATTCATACTCTCAACCTGGCCGCGCATGACGATCGTCGTGCCGTGCGGGAGGGCGGGTTTCATCGAGTCGATGATGCTTTGGATGTCGCCCGCCACCGCGCCGAGGTCGCGTTGGTCAACGTTTGCGTACACGTCGTAGGTGGGCTGTACGTCGTAGTGGTTGATGACGGCGGCGGACTTCCGCCTCGACACGGTCGAAAAGTTCGACAACGGCTCGGTCGTGTTCTTTGTGCCGCCGGTAAGGGGCATCGAGGTGATTTGGGAGATCTTCGACTCGTCGTACTCGGGGGTTTGGACGGCGACGAGGTAGCTGACGCCGTTCTTGGGATCCACCCAGTAGTTGGGCATGACCTGCCCACTTGAGCTCAGGGACACGAGAAGGTTGTTAGCGATGTCACGCTGGGTCAGGCCCATTTCCTGCGCCTTGACGCGGTCGACTTTGATGTGGAGCTCGGGGTTGTCGACTACTTGGTGGACGTGGACGTCGGCGGCGCCCTGAACGAGCCGCATTTTCTGGGCGAGCTTTTCGGCGACTGCGAAGTTATCCTTCGACCTTCCCACGATTTGCACGTCGATGGGGGCGGGCAAGCCGAAGTTGAGGATCTGGGTCGTGATGTCGGCGGCCTGGAAGAAGAAGGTCGTGTTTGGATAGTTGGCCGCGAGGACGTGGCGCAGCTTTCGGATGTACTCGGAGGTTGGCTGGTGGTTTTCTTTTAGCTGGACGAGGATTTCGCCATCCGACGGGCCGATCGCGCCGGTTGTGTTGTAGGCGACGTTGACACCGCCGACGGGCAGGCCCATGTTGTCCATGACGAGATCGAGTTCTTTAGCCGGAATGGCGGATCGGATGCTTCGCTCGACGGCGCCGAAGAGGTGGCGCGTTTCTTCAAGCCGGGTGCCGGTGGGCGCTCGGACGTGGAGGCGGAACGAACCCGAGTCGACGGTCGGAAAGAAGTTCTCACCCATGAATGGGACGAGTCCCCAAGAGGCGACGAAGAAGAGGCCAAAGCCGGTGAGCACCAGGCCGCGCCGATGGACGGCGGCTTGGATCGCGCCTCGATAGGCGTCTACGAACCGCTCGAAAATTCTATTGAACTGCAAATGGAGGCGCCAGATGACGTCGCCGTGGGGTTTGGGGCTTGCGTGGGTTCCGTCTGCCCTGACGTGAGTCGGGTGATCGTGATGCCTCATTTGGCCGGCGTCGACTTCCTCGTGGCCCAGCGCGTGCAAGTGCGCTTCTTTGCCCAGGAGTTTGTGCGCCATAACCGGGACAAAGGTGCGCGAGAGCAGATAGGAGGCGACCATCGCGAAGACGACGGCCATAGCGAGCGGCTTGAAGAGCGAACCGGCCGCGCCGCTGAGGAACATGATCGGGAGGAAGACGATGCAGATGGCGAGCGTGGAGACGAGCTGAGGAGCGGCTATCTGCTCCGCGCCTTCGACGATTGCCCGGTACAGGTTCTTCCCTTCGCCGAGGTTTCGATAGATGTTTTCGATCGAAACGATCGCGTTGTCGACGAGAATTCCGATGGCGAGGGCGAGACCGCCGAGGGTCATGACGTTGATGGTCTGGCCGATCGCACTCAGGCAGATCAGCGAGAAGAGAATGCTGAGCGGAATGGACATTCCGACGATCAGGGTGCTTCGCCAACTGCCGAGGAAGAGGAGAATCATCAACGCGGTAAGCACGGCGGCGATGACGCCTTCCCTTATCACGCTGCTGACCGATGCCTGAACGAAGAAGGACTGGTCGGAGACGATGTCGACATGTAAGTCCGCCGGCAACGTTGCGCGAATTCTGGGTAGCGCTTCCTTGACTCGTCCAACAACATCGAGAGTCGAGGCGTTTCCGCTCTTCAGGACCGTGAGCAAGACTGAAGGCTTGCCATCCTTATCGACAACGTTCGATTGCACGGCGGAGCCGTCGTAAACTTGGCCAACATCCCTTAGATAGACAGGTGATCCGTTCACCATCTTCACGGGAATATCGTTCAGCTCGGCGACGGCATTGGGGCTGCTGTTGAGACTAACCGTATACTCCCGGTTCGCCATCTTCGCGGTACCGGTGGGAAGAATCAGGTTTTGGACGTTGATCGCGCTCGCTACGTCCATCGCGGTCAATCCTTTTGCGAGCAAGGCCTGCTGGTTCAGATCGACCATGACGGTCCTCGTCTTGCCGCCGTAGGGAGACGGAATCGCCGCGCCTCGGATGGCGGCGAGTTGGATGCGGACCACATTCTGGGCGTAGTCCTGGAGGGTTGCCTCGCTCATGTCCGGGCTGGACAGTCCGATCTGAAGGATCGGCACGCTGCTGGCGTTGAACTGGATGATCAGCGGGGGCGAGATGCCGGGCGGAAGGGTTTTCAGGATCGATTGCGAGGTCGCGGTGATCTGGGCGATCGCCGAGTCAACGTGCGCGCCGGGCTGGAAGAAGATCTTGATGACGCTGATTCCCGGCATCGACTGGGATTCTATATGCTGGATATCGTTGACCGCCGAACTGTATGATCGCTCGGCGTAGGAGACGATCCGTTTCTCCATGACGTCGGGCGACGCGCCGGAATAGTTCCAAATGACGGAGGCGACCGGGATGTCGATGTTTGGAAAAACGTCGGTCGGCGTGCTGATCGCGGATACCGATCCGATCAACACAATCATGAGCGCCATCACGATGTAGGTGTAGGGCCGCTGAAGGGCCTTAGCGACATTCAACACTTACTTAACGCCTCGTGCATCTTGTGGAATAAGGCGATCACTAATGATCTATAACGATGCGACTCTGCGGTTTGTTGCGTCCTATTCCGATCCAGTCGATTTGTTCGTTCTGTGGTTGCCGCGCTCATCCCTAACGCAGACAATACCCACAATTGGCTCCGCAGCTTGAATCGACTAATAGACTACTTTCGAGTGGTTTATAGTCTTTTGAAGTGCGAATAGTCTAATGTGAAATGGCTTATTAGACGGAAGCTATGCGAAACGAATGGCCGCATAGGTAGATTGGTTTTCAACAATGCGACAAGACGTGATCGCCCATTCGACACAGGTTCATTCCACGCAACGGTTGTCTGATCGGCCGTTATGGCTCGACGAGCGGCTGAAGTGGTTTCAGAGTTTGGAGTTCGGACTCATCCTGCACTGGGGTCTGTACGCGTTTTGGGACTGCTGCGAGAGTTGGCCGCTTTCTCCGGACGACGACTGGGCGCGCAATCCGAACATGAGGTGCTGGCGCGACCGAGGATACGACATCGCGCGATTTCAGCGGGACTACTGGGATCTGATCGAGCAGTTCAACCCGGTTCAGTTCGATCCGGACGCGTGGGCGGCGACTTTTGTGGAGGCGGGAGCGAAATACGTTTGCTTCACCACGAAGCACCATGACGGGTTCTGCATGTGGGACACCAAGACGACCGACTACAAGATCACGGGACCACGCTGTCCGTTTCATACGCATCCCAAGGCGGATGTCACCCGGCACCTCTTCGATGCGCTTCGGCGGGCCGGGCTTGGCGTGTCCGTCTATTTCAGCAAGGCGGACTGGCATTGCCCTTACTACTGGGCGCCGGAACAGCCAGGGGTTCCGGCCGCGACGGGCCGGCACGCGAACACCGTGGACCATCCAGAGCTTTGGGAAAAGTTCGTGCAATACACCCACGAACAGATCCGCGAGCTGATGACGGACTACGGGAAGATCGCCATCTTATGGCTGGACGCGGGATGGGTTCGCGATCGGGAGGATATCCGCATGGCGGAGATGGTGGAGATGGCGCGTGCGCTTCAGCCGGGCCTGATCGTCGCCAACCGCACGGTGGGCGACTTTGAAGATTTCGTCACGCCGGAGCGTGAGATTCCCGAGGAAGGGCTGGACGTCCCCTGGGAAGCCTGCCTTCCCCTCGCGCCCGACTGGAAGTACACGGAGGGTCAGATGCGCAAGACGGCCGAAGTCGTTTCCGGAGAAATTGAGAGGACAAACCATATGGGCGGCAACTTCCTCCTCGGGATCGGCCCGAAATACGACGGCACGATCACGGACGAAGACCAGGTCATCCTGCGAGAAATTGGCCGTTTGCGCGGGAATTCATAGACTCTGGCGTTTCGCGAGTTAGAGCGAGCAACCATGGAGCTTTCACAGGTTCAGAATAGCCAAGAGCGCCGGCCGTTCAGTAGCGGAAGAAGTGACGCCCTCGCGGCGGACTCCGCTTCGCTGCGTGCGCCGGCTACCAAGGACCAGATCGCGGACCGGCTGAATTCCAACCGAACCCATTGCGGGCGAGGCGACTCTCCTCCCACATCCGGTTCCATAGGGAGCCTTCTTGTGGGTGGGTGGTTTTGGCGAGGGAACCTTGCCGGCTCGGATGCCCGTACATGGGGACCATTGGCGGGGCGGCGTCTTGGCGTTGCAACGGTCAATAATGGATGTCAGTAGTCCCCGCGAACAATCATGAAGCCTCCTTTTTTCCGCTCCGCTGCCGCTCTTGCGTTTTGCCTTGCCGTTTCCAGCCTCGCTATGGCGCAGGGCGGGTCGATGGGGGTTCAAAATCCGTTCTCGCCGCCGAATGCGACGATTCACTATGCGTTGGATCGGCAGTATGACCTCACCCACCTGGCGCTTGAGTTGAACGTCGACTATCCGAATAAGAGCGTCCAGGGTCGCGTCGTGAACTCGATTGCCGCGCTGCGGGACGGAATCACCGATCTGAAGTTCCACTCGGGGCGGGACGTGCAGATCGATGGCGTCATGGTCAACGGGCGGGATATGCACTTCACGAAGGTCGAGGACGGGCTTACGGTTCAATACGGGCCGATGAAGGCGGGGGCGAAGGCCGATGTCGCGATCACCTTCCACTTTAAGAAGAGTCCGCAGAACGACACGGGCTTTCACTGGCTGGAGCCAACCAAAGCGGAGCCGAGCAAGATTGGCTTCTGGACCAATGGCGAATCCGTCCAAACCCGGGATTGGGTGCCGACTTGGGACTACCCGAACGATTTCACAACGAGCGAGACCAAGACCACGGTTCCCGCCGATTGGAGCGTGATCGGCAACGGACTTCAGGTCTCCGATGAGCTTTCGGAAGACAAAACGAAGCGCACGGTCGTGTGGAAACTGAATATTCCCCACGCAACCTACCTCACATCGGTGCTCGCGGGGCCGCTCGATATCAAGCATGACAAGTGGCGGGGCGTCGACCTTTGGTACGCGGTTCCGCGCGGCAAGGGGCACCTCATCGACTACTCCTTCGAGGACACAAAGGACATGCTGAGCTTCTATTCCGACCGTCTCGGTTACAAGTATCCGTGGCCGAAGTACGCCCAAGACTGCACCTACGAGTTCGGTGGCGGTCAGGAAAACGTGAGCGCCACCACGCTGGGCCAAGACTTCCTCACCGACAAGCGGTCAGGAATCCACGACATGGACTCGCTCAACTCGCACGAGATGGGCCACCAGTGGTTTGGCGACACGGTCACGTGCAAGGATTGGGGGCAGATCTGGCTGAACGAGAGCTTTGCGACGTTCATGCAGATGATGTACTTCGAGCACAGCCGGGGCACCTACGCGTACCAGCGAGAGATCCAGCAGAACAGCCGCGACTACTTCGACGAAAGTCGACGCTATAAGCGGCCGCTGGTCACCACGATGTACATGAATTCGGACGTCATGTTCGACCAGCACACCTATCCGAAAGGCGGCGTCCTCATCCATTCGCTACGACGAATGATCGGCGACGGCCCGTTTTTCGCCGCGTTGAAGGCATACCTTGAGCACCACCAGCACACGCCAGTAGAAACGAGCCAGTTGATGGAGGAGATGACGGACGCGAGCGGGACGAACCTCGCGCCTTGGTTTAAGCAGTGGATTTACAGTCCGGGACACCCGGTCATTGACTGGTCTTGGAGCTGGGACGCGGCCAAGCAAGCCGTCTTAGTCCATGTCAAACAGACCCAGTCAACCACCGACGGCACGCCGATTTACGATATTCCGGCTCAGGTCGGCCTCTTGCACGGCGGGGTGAAGCGATTCCCAATTCACCTAACATCGGCGGACCAGACGTTTACCATCCCCGGGGCCGAAAAGCCGGACGCGGTCGTTTTCGATCCCGACGCCGACTTTCTGCGCGAAATCAAGACGCAGCCGTGGACGCCCGCCGAACTGCCGGCGGTTCTCAAATACGCCCCGAGTTGCATCGACCGGGAATATGCACTCCGGAAGATCATGGCGGGCAGTCCCACGGACAACGATCTGCAAAGTGTGGTTGAGGTGCTAAAAGCGGACCAGGGGCCCTTCCCCGCCTTGATCGACACGAACAGCCTTCGTCAGGTGGACAAGCCTTTCATGAAGGATTTCTTCATCGCTGAGTTGAAACACGAAGCCTACGAGCGGCGCACGACGGCAACGGAAGGCTTGGCCAAGTATAAGAGTCCGGAGGTCTATGCGGCGCTTCGATCGGTGGTGAACGACAGCCAACCGTACGCCGTGGTGGCCGCCGCGATCAACGCGCTGGGGGCGAACGACTATAAGGCGAGCGCCGATCTGATCCGGAAGCAAGCGGCCAGTTCGAACAATCAAATCCGGGGCGCGGCCCTCAAGGCGCTTTCGGCGAACCACGATGCGGGGGCGGTTGACGAGATTTTCCGGGCGGTTGACGCAAGCCAGAGCGACGAGATTCGTAGCGCCGGTTATACGGCGCTGCGCGCGTTTAAGGGGGAAGATCCGAGAATCCTACCGGCCGTAAAGGATGGATTGAAAGACTTCAACAGGTCGTTTACACGAGCGGTGGTGGGCATTGCGCAGGATCGTAAGCTAAAAGAAGTACTCCCGGATCTGGACCGATTGGAGGCGAAGTATCCGTTCCTTTCCGGAATGATCGACGCGGCGAAGAAGCAGATCGGAGGATGATATAGACTTCGCCGTACGATGAGCCCATTTTCGTATCCGGCGCTGCTTGCGATTGTCCTGGCTACTTCACTTGCTTCCGCCCAATTCGTCTCCCCGGACGTCCATCCAGACCGAACCGTCACCTTTCGGCTCAGCATGCCGAATGCCCAGAAGGTGGAACTTGGTCTGGAGGGCGCGTCCGGGGTGCAGATGACCAAGGATGCCCAAGGCATCTGGACGTATACGACGCCGGCCCTTGCTCCGGACATCTACGGCTATAGCTTCACGGTAGACGGGACTAACGTCCTCGACCCGAACAGCCACACCGTCAAGCCGAACCTTATTTGGAACGGGAACGCGTTTACCGTGCCGGGGAATCCGCCGGAGGCTTGGGAGGTGCAAGACGTGCCCCACGGGATGCTTCACCACCACTTCTACAAGTCAAAGGTGATCGGGGATCAGCGCGATTATTTCGTTTACACTCCGCCCGCCTATCGACCGAACGGGCGGCAAAAATTTCCCGTGCTGTACTTGCTGCACGGCTTCAGCGATATGGCGAACGGATGGTCGGAGGTCGGACACGCGAATGTCATCCTCGATAATCTTATAGCGGCGGGCAAGGCCGAGCCGATGATCGTGGTGATGACGCTGGGGTACGGGGTCCCGGATTACGCCAGCCCGAACCGTCCGAGGTCATCGCCCGGGACCGGTAAGAAGAACTCCGAACTCTTCATCCAAGCGCTGCTTAGCGAGGTCATTCCCGATATCGAATCGGCCTATCCCGTAAAGACGGACCAGAAGAATCGCGCGATCGCCGGCCTTTCGATGGGAGGCGCGGAGACGCTCTTAGCGGGGCTGAACCACCTCGACAAATTTGCATACGTCGGTGCCTTCAGTTCCGGCGGACTGTCGTCCGACTTCGCGTCTGCCTTTCCTGAACTGACCGCCGAGAAGGCGAACTCTATGCTCCGTCATCTGTGGGTTTCCTGCGGAACCGAGGATGGGCTAATCAAACCGAATCGGGCCCTGGTCACTTGGCTCAAGGGCAAGGACATCCACGTCGACGCGGTGGAAACACCAGGCCAGCATACGTGGATGGTGTGGCGACGCAACCTGATTGCCTTCGGTCAAACCCTGTTCCGTTAGGAATCACATCTCTTCGGCGGCCCAACGACGGATCTCCGTTAGTTCTTCCGTTCGGCGGGCAACCATAGCCTCAAGAGAGGCGTTCGCTTCGGCAAGTTCGGCGAGGGCGACCTTGAGTCGCCGCTCGCGGTCCCGCACGCGCCGCTCGCTGATCCGTTGAGCTTCGCCAAATAGCACGACGACGATCCCGACGATGACGAAGAGTACAAGGCTGACCACATCGCCGGGATCGCGCACCGCAAACGAGTATTTCGGAACGGCGAAAAGAAACACCCCCAAGAATGCCGAACACACGAGGGCTAGTAAACCGGGCCCAAGGCCGCCTCGCCAGGTTCCGTAACACGGCGCAATCATCAATAGGGTGAAGCGAGCTCGGTCTTCGAGAAGGTGGCCGGCGGAAATCTGGATGAAGGCCAACCAGAGGACCAAACCGGCGGACTCCAAATAAGGCGAGATCCGCTTAAACGGGGTGATGTTCTCGTCCTTGTCGCTACTTTGCTCCATGGAGTGCTCTAACGGAAGCCGGAACTTCGCGTCGTTTTATTATGTCGCGAGGTACCCACCCCAAGGCATGTCACGCGAATCCGCTGCATCAGTGAATTCTTGCTTGCAATGTGGTCGTGAATAGCCCATCATGAGCCCATGTTTCGGAAATCGATCGGCCTCTCGGCTCTCCTCGCCGTTGGTCTCGCGGCCAGCCTCGCCTCTGCCCAAACGAGGCCTCACAATTTTGACCTTCTCGACGTTCGTTGGAGCGTCGCGCTTGACGAGCCTAACGCCAGTTTGGTCGGCGATGTCACCAACACGTTAAGGCCGGACGCGGGCGCCACGAGCATCAAGTTGGACTTCGGGAGCCTGCCCATCGATTCGATCACGGTGGACGGCGCCGAGGCGCACTTCACCCACGCGGGCCAAACGCTCACGATCGAGCTCCCGGCGGCGGCCAGCGGCGATAAGTCGATCGCGGTTCGCGTTCGCTACCACGGCAAGCCCAAGGCCGGCGCCTACTTTATTCCCGCCGCCCGCGCCTATCCCGCCCACACGCCGGTGGTCTACACCCAGGGCGAGATGGTCGACAATCGCTTCTGGCTTCCCACTTACGACTATCCGGATGACAAGGCGACAAGTGAAGGAACGATCGACGTTCCGGACGGCTGGTTCGCGCTGAGCAATGGCAAGCTCCTCGACAAAACTAGCCACGGCGGACGCACTCAATATCACTGGAAGATGGATCAGCCGCACGCGACCTACCTGATCTCCTTCGTGGCGGGGCCGTACGAAGAGGGCAAGGAATCGTGGGACGGTATCCCCGTCAGTTACTGGGTGCCGAATGGGCTTCTCGACCAAGGTAAAACCGCGTTCGGCGGCACGGCAGACATCGTCAAGGTCTACTCCCAGCTCACCGGCGTTCGGTACCCCTGGGTGAAGTACGCGCAGTCGGCGGTGCCCGACTTTATGTTTGGCGGAATGGAGAACGTCACCTGCACGACGCAGACGATCACCGCTCTGCATCCGCAGTCGATCGAGCCACTGCAGAATTCGGTGGGCTTGGCCGCCCACGAGTTGGCGCACCAATGGTTCGGGGACTACATCACTTGCAACGGCTGGTCCGACGCATGGATTAACGAAGGTTGGGCCACGTTCATGCCGCCATTTTTTACCCGCGCTTCTAAAGGTGAAGAGGCGTTCGACATCGAACGGTACGACATCTTCCAAGGCGGGCTCGCCGCGCACGCGATGGATCCAGGACGGCCGGTCGTCTGGAAGGGCTACAAAGACGCGCTGGACATGTTCAACAACTTCATCTATCCAGGCGGCGCGTCTCGCATGTTCATGCTGATGCATCAGGTCGGCGAGCCGAAGTTCTGGAAGGCGACGGGGGCCTATCTGAACGAGCGAAAGTACACGTCGTTCGACACGAAGGCCTTCTTTGAGACCTACTCGAAGAACCTTGGCACGGACCTCACGCCGTTTATGAATCAGTGGTTCTTCACGGCGGGATGTCCGAACCTCTCGGTCTCGATGAACGGTTCAAATCTGGTCGTAAAGCAGTCCAAGCCGCTCTTCCACTTGGATGTGCCGGTTTGGGTTTATAGCGGCGGAACTTGGATCAAGAAGAAAATCAAGATCGACAACGAGAAGGAGACGCTGGACTTGGGCGCGTCTGCGGGTAAGGCCGTGCTTCTCGACCCGGAGTGCTGGCTGATGGCGAACATCAGCTACGACATTCCCACCTCCTCGGAAGACCGGATGGCTCTGTTCTTGGCCGCCCCGAACGCGGCGAGCCAGTGCCGGATCATGGATACGATGCTGGGCGATCTGAAGCCGGAAGAGCGACTGGCGCTCGCCCGGCGCATCAAGTCGCCGCGCATATTGGAGCGGTACATCAATCACCTCGGGGCGAACGCCGTTGGCTACCTGCTGGAGCTAACGAAGAACGCAGATCGACGGGTCGCGAACGCCGCCGTTGGGAAGCTTGGCCAGTTCAACAAGTCCGACGTGACCGATGCCCGCCTTCGCGAGATCGCCGACAACGATCCTAACGATCTACTTCGGCAGCACGCACTGCGAGAACTGCTGAACTTCACGAACGATGCCGCGATGGCCGAAAAGGCGTGGCGGACGGAAGGATACGACGACGGCTACCGCCGCATCGCCCTCGACTGGTGGACGGAGAAGCGGCCGGATCTGGCCCGCGAGCGATGTCTGGAAGCGATCCATGACGCCCTCCCCGAACCGACCCGCGTGGACGCGATCGGCCATCTGGGACAACTCAAGGACAAGGGCAATAGCCGCGAGGTCTTCGACGCGTTGGCACGAATTCTGACCGAGCAGTCGTTCGGCGCCCGGATCGCGGCGATCTCGTCACTGGCGAGCTACGGGGATCGGGCGGCCATCCCGCTCATCGAGCCGTACGAGAATGCGGAGTTGGTCTTCTTCCGAATGAGCGCGGGCGGCGCGCTGGCGGGCCTGAGGCAAAAGTAGCCCGCTGACCCTATTGCGCAAACGTTCGCAATCAATTGCATTGGCGACGTTTGACGGATAGGGTCTACTATCTCGCGAGGCTCAACGCTGCGTTTGCTCTCCCCTTGGCAGCTGCGAGCCTCTTTAATTTCCGGGAACTCAGGGTTCGGGGCTTCGCCCCGGACCCTGAGTTGGTTTAAGTTGACCTTTGGGGCTGTCTGGGGCGGCCATAAAGCTCGCGGGGGATGCGCTCTACAGCAGGTGAGCGGCGATTAGGTTCGCGACGGTGGTCATTCCGTCTTGGTCGCCCAACGGACCGCCTTGGCGATTAGGTCCGATTACGCAGAGGGGGACGTATTCTCGGGAGTGGTCGGTGGATGGGGAGGTGGGATCGTTTCCGTGGTCGGCGGTTAGCATGAGTAGGTCATCGGGTTGGAGGCGGGCGATGGTATCGCCAAGAATTGCGTCGAAGTTGACGAGCGCTCCGGCGAAGCCTTGGGGGTCGTTTCGGTGGCCGTAGAGCATGTCGAAGTCTTCGAAGTTCGCGAAGATGAATCGGGCCTCGCTCCCCATTGCTTGCTGCAACGCGACCGCGTGTTGGGCGTTGTTCTGGGTTCGGCGGACGGCACGAAAGCCGCGACCGCCGAAAAGCTCCGGCACTACACCGATACCGTAGACGTCCCCGATCTGGTCGATGAGGTTGGGCGGGGCGGGCAGTGGAAAATCCTTACGCTTCTCCGTCCTCGTGAAGCCCGTGGCGGCCGAGCCGATGAACGGACGAGCGATCACCCGCTGAACGTCGTTCGGCGCCACGCAGATCTCGCGGGCGATGCGGCACCAGTCGTATAGCTGCTCGATCGGAACCACTTCCTCGTGCGTGGCAATTTGGAAGACGGAGTCCGCACTGGTATACACGATCGGCTGGCCCGTGGAGACCTGCTCCGACCCTAATTCCTGGATGATAGCGGTGCCGCTTGCCGGCTTATTCCCAAGGATCGGGCGTCCGATGCACCTGACGAGGGCGTCGATAATCTCGGGCGGAAAGCCGTGTGGGTAGGTTGGAAACGGTTTAGGGGTGATGACGCCCATTAACTCCCAGTGGCCGGTGACGGAATCTTTGCCCTGCGACAACTCGCGCAGCCGACCCCATGCGGCATTCGGGCAAATGCCGGTTTCCATACCAGGAATTCCGCAAGCCGCCAGAAAACCAATCGACTGGAGATTCGGCGCGGAGAAGCCCCCGACCGCTTCCCAAACGTGGCGGATCGTCGCCGGATGATCGATGTCGCCGAACGCCGCCGAGTCGGGCGCTTCGCCTGCTCCGCAGCCGTCCATCACGATGAGAATTGCCCGCTTGTTCGCCATCCTGTGCCTCCCGCTATTGTGGAACTTACCGACCAAACGCGAACGTAGGCCCTAGACGTGAGATTGCCGTACGTGCTCTTCTTGGCCCTGATCCCGATCCTGGCCGCCGCCGACCCGGTTGACGACGTCGTCGCCAAAGACATGAAGCGGTTCGGCTACCCAGGAATCTGCGTCGGCGTCGTGCGCGATGGGAAGCTCATCACGAAAAAGGCGTACGGCTTGGCGGATATCGAACTTGACGCTCCGTTGAAGGATAACGACGTGTTCGAGATCGGCTCAATGACGAAGCAGTTCACCGCGATGCTGACCCTCATGCTCGTCGAGGAAGGCAAGATCGGGCTCGACGAACCGGTTTCGAAGTACGTCCCCGAAAGTCCGGATGCTTGGAAGGAGGTCACGATCCGCCACATGCTGAATCAGAACTCCGGCCTTCCCGAATATGCGCTGATTCCGAAAATCGGCCTGATGGATACCTTTGAGCGCGCGGACTGGATGAAGGCGATGATCGCGCTGCCTCTCGATTTTCCGACGGGGACATCGTGGGCTTACAGCAATTCGAACTTTGCGCTACTCGGGTGGGTGCTTGAAAAGGCAACCGGCAAGTCCTACGCCGACCTGATTTCCGAGCGCATTCTGAAGCCTCTGGCGATGGACCACACCCGCCTTGAAAACGTGAACGATGTGATTCCCCGCCGCGCCCACGGCTACTTGCCCGGCGGACCGGGAGCGGGGCTGGTCCGCGTAGAAGGGGGAAAGGCGAGCATCCAAGCGGACGGGGCGCTGGTTTCAAATATCGACGACTTGGTGAAATGGGACGCGGCGCTGCAGAGCCGCAAGTTACTTAGCGCGGCAAGCTACGATTTACTGTGGACGGGAGGACGGCTCAACTCCGGGCGCACCTATCCGTACGGAATGGGCTGGTTTTTGAGCTCTCCCGGTAGTGTGCCGGTGGTCTACCATCCCGGAGCCGATGCTGGTTTCAGCTCTTGCATCACCCGGTACACCTCCGCACACACGACGGTGATCGTGCTCACCAACCTCTATGGTGGGACGGCGGAAGCGACGGCCCGGCACATTGCGGAGGCGGTGGATGCCTCCGTCAAGCCGGCCATTCCGGAAGCGAAATCGGACCCCGATCCGGCCCGAAGTTTGGCCGCACGGGCCACTCTGGAGGAGCTGGGAGCGAGCAAGATCGATCCGGCCAAGATGGAGCCGGATCTTACGGGACCTTTGAAGGCGAGCCGGGCGAAGGCGTTTCCCCAGTATTCGGATTACGTCAAGATTTCCTCGTTCGTGTATGCGGGCGAGACGCCACAGGGGAATGACCGCCTGCTGGCATACCGCCTCAAGAACGACAAGCGAACGGCGACGGTGTATGTACTCTGGACGCCGCAGCAGAAGATCGCTCAGGTCTTTCTTCGCCCCGATCCCATTTCATAGCGTCTCCCGCAAAGGGGTACCCTCCCCTCCCATGCCGCAACCGACATTCGATCTCGGATTCTTGGGTGGCGGGCAGCTTGCTCGCATGTCGATCCAGGCGGCCCAGCGGATGGGTGTGCGGTGCCTCTCCCTCGACCCCGGTGTGGTTACCCCGGCTTCCCAAATCGCAGAGGCAATTGTTGGTGCGATCAGCGACCCGGCGATGATCGCGGAGGTTCTGCGGCGTTGCGAACGGGTTACGCTGGAAAATGAATTCATTCCGGCGGACGCGATCCGGCAAGCCCTTGTCTTATCGGGGCGATCAGCGGATGCGCTGGTTCCGGGCGTGGACACGCTGGCGACGATTCAAGACAAGCTGACGCAGCGCCACGCCTTGGCGACGGCCGGGGTTCCCTCGCCAAATGCGGTCGCCCTAAACGACGACGGCACGATTGCTCGCCGTGAGATCGGTTTTCCCATGGTGCTCAAGGCCCGCTTCGGCGGCTATGACGGCAAGGGGACGCGCTACGCACGAACCGAAGATGAGTTTCTGAGCCACCGCGACCTATGGTCGGCGGGAGGTTGGCTGGCCGAGGAATTCGTCCCATTCCGTCGCGAATTATCCGTGATGGTGGCGATCGACGTCACGACGGAAACGCAGTTTCCCACGATGGAGACGGTGCAGACTCGCCACGTCTGCGACGTGACGTTTCCGGCAAGCATTAGCGAGCTTGGTCCCGCCAATGTCGGGTCGATTCCCCGCGACGCGATTCGCGCCGTCAACGGTCACGGCCTGTTCGGGATCGAACTTTTTGAAACGGCGGACGGCCGGGTGCTCGTGAACGAGATTGCTCCCCGACCCCACAACACCGGACATTACACCTTGGATTGGGACGCACCGAGTCAGTTCGACTACCATGTCCGATTGGCCATGTATTTGCCAATCGCGCCGGATCCGGCGGGGCGTCATGTTTTGATGGCCAACCTCCTCGGCCAACCGGGCGCGGGCGATTTCCGGGTGGCGTTGCGCGCGATGTTGGATGCCGATCCGGGGCTGCGGTTTCACTGGTACGGAAAGGAGGAAGCCAAGCCGGGGCGCAAGATGGGACACGTGAATCTGGTGGCCGAAGATGAACAATCTATCTTGGGCCTATTGGAGCGATTGAAGTCCGGACGCGAGCGCTTCTACCGGAACTGGACGGTCTGATTCGCGGCGGTTGCTTCGGCGCGCGTGAATGTCTCCTTCCGCCAGCCACTTGAATCGATCAGCGTCATTTCCTTCGCGCCCGCACTAACGCGATAGTTGCTTGGGTCGATATAGCTTTGGAGGAGCTGTTTGGCCTTCGCGTTCGCGTTCAGGCGTTCGATCGCATTGCGCATGAACTCGATGGTCATTCCGTTGAACGAGCTTGGGGTCAGGGTAACGATGCCGTTGCCGATCCGCCACATTCCGGTGATCTGGAGGGGCATGGACGGCGTCTTGATCGCCTCCGAGTAGGTGTGATCCGCCTTTAGTTCGACCGGCAGTCCTTTCGATTCCCAAAGCCCGACCACATTTGGTTCGGCCTTGTGGCATCCCAGCGCCGAGAAGGCGAGCATGATTGCGAGCCTCTGCCTCCGCACGACGAGAAGTTTATCCCGCCTACAAAGAAACGGGCCTGAGCGCGGGAGAAACGGCGTAGTTCGCTTCCGTCTTTGCCCGGATTTCGGCCTCGTTCACACCAGGCGCCAATTCGATGAGCGTGAGTCCGCCGTCTGCCACCTCAAAGACGCAAAGGTCGGTGATGATCAGATCGACGCAGGCCTTGCCCGTGAGGGGGAGCCGGCAGTCGTGCAGAACCTTGGTTTCGCCGGCTTTGTTGGTGTGCTCCATGACCACGACAACGCGCTTGACACCGGCGACAAGATCCATCGCGCCGCCCATCCCCTTCACCATCTTCCCGGGGATCATCCAGTTCGCGAGGTCGCCGTTTTCGCTTACTTCCATCGCGCCGAGGATCGAGAGATCGATGTGGCCGCCTCGTATCATGGCAAAAGAGTCGGCGCTGGAAAAGAACGAGGTGCCGGGAATCGCGGTGACCGTTTGCTTGCCCGCGTTGATAAGATCGGGGTCTTCTTCCCCATCGAACGGGAAGGGGCCGAGGCCGAGCATTCCGTTTTCGCTCTGCAGAACGACGTCCATCGCTTCGGGGATGTAGTTGGCGACCAGCGTCGGAATGCCGATGCCGAGGTTGACGTAAAACCCGTCCCGCAGCTCCTTTGCCGCCCGCTGGGCCAGTTGCTCTCGCGTCATCGCCATCTTATTTGGCCCTCGTCGTGCGGCGCTCGATCCGCTTCTCGTAATTCACGCCCTGGATCAGCCGGTCTACGTATATGCCGGGCGTGTGGATCTGATCCGAATCCAGTTCGCCGACTTCCACCAACTCCTCCACCTCCGCGACGCAGATTTTCCCCGCCGTCGCCATCATCGGATTGAAGTTTCTTGCCGTTCGACGGTAGACAAGGTTGCCTGAGCGGTCGCCTTTCCACGCCTTGACGATGGAGAGGTCCGCCTTGAGGGCCGACTCCATTACGTACATCTCGCCCTCGAACTCTCGGGTCTCCTTCCCTTCCGCGACCAAGGTGCCGTAGCCCGTTTTGGTGAAGAAGGCGGGAATCCCCGCGCCGCCGGCCCGGATACGTTCGGCGAGCGTGCCTTGCGGATTGAATTCCAGTTCGAGCTCCCCGGAGAGGAATTGCCGCTCAAACTCGGCATTCTCTCCCACGTAGGACGAGACGCTCTTGCGGATTTGGCGAGTCTGGAGTAGAAGGCCGAGACCGAAATCATCCACGCCACAGTTGTTGCTGATGACGGTGATTCCCGTTACCTTCGAATCGCGCAGCGCGGCGATTAGATTCTCCGGGATTCCGCAGAGGCCAAAGCCTCCAGACATGATCGTCATCCCGTCGAACACGACGCCGTCCATTGCGGCACACGCATCCGGAAATATCTTATTCATCGCGTTCCAACGCGGGCTTCGTTGTCCACGGGGCTATTGTACTTTCGCGCTCATGAACTCTGGGTCTTGCGAAAAAAAATGGACCCCCGGTTCGTGAGGGTCCAAGTCTATTTATTGAGCTTCTGATCCCTCGGGTCTTGCCCGTGATTCAGTTCATGACAAGGGACCAAAACGGCGTCATCTTCCGTTCATTCTTCGGGCTCTTCCGGGACTTTAGGCCCACCGCCCAACTCTTCGAGCAGTTGCGGCAATTTGAAGGTGATTTCGCGGTTTGTCGCCAGCCGATCCGCTCCCGCCGCCTTTCCTAGGGCCAACAGATCTTTCTCCCGATGCCCGGCGTGGGCCAGGACCTTCACGCCCAACCCATGCAACCGCCCGACAAGCTCCGTCGGGCCCGGCGACGAAGAGCCGAGATTGATGATCGCCGCCTCCGCTCCTTCGGACGATTCCGGCATACCTTTGCGCAGCAGCGGCTCATGGCCGGTGCCACGAAGCGTTTGCATAAGGCGGGAGCTCCACATGAGATTCTCTTCGAACACCAGAACTTTCATGACGGAAGTGTTCCCGATATGGCCGAGCCGGGGTTTCTCTGAGCGATTTGAGTTCCGCTCGGTACCGTTTGCGAGACGGGTCGAATGGTTAGGGGGCCAGATTCCGTCATACTTCCTTGTTACAGGAATTCGCGATCAATGAATGCCCTTCTCGCAACTGCCATCCTCGCGCTCATTTCGCCCGCTAAAGGGCCAGTGACCGTTAACGTCAACGCCAAAACCGGCGACACCATTACCGGTGAACGCACCTTTCGGGTGACGGTCGACTCAAACAATGCCGTAACGGGCGTCGAGTTCTACGTCGGCTCCGGCAATGGGGAGCTTCGTGACAAAGCCACCCACACTCCCTACGAGTTCACGCTCAGTAGTCTGGACGAAACGGAAGGGGACATTAAAGTTCGCTTCAAGGCTTACACCACGGAAGGCGAATCCGGCGAAAAGTCGCTGACCTTGCACGTCGACAATATGATCGGGAAGGGCCTCGACTACCATCTTCAGCAAGGCACGGCCGCATTGCAAGACGGCAAGTACGATGCCGCCATTACGTCCGGCCTTATCGCGCTGAAGATTGACGGCAAGTCCAACGCCGCGCGCGTCATCGCCGCCCGAGGCTATCTCGGTAAGGGCAATCTCGCCAAGGCGGAGAAGTTTGCCGGCGACGCCCTGGCGGACGACCCAAACAATGCCACTGCCGCAAACATTTATTCTGGCATCAAGCTCAA
>Ga0206808_1054_pt1 | contig 31826 bp, 29 predicted proteins | sample Alteio_BWOrgCont_58_FD_152899 | JGI IMG/M metagenome (GOLD analysis project Ga0206808, IMG submission 152899) | Enriched cells from forest soil in Barre Woods Harvard Forest LTER site, Petersham, Massachusetts, United States -... | ecosystem: Environmental > Terrestrial > Soil > Temperate forest >...
ACCTATACCACTGGAGCCGCCATGCACCAGCAGGGATTCGCCGGCTTTTAGATGTCCCCTGTCAAACACATTGCTCCACACGGTAAATAAAGTTTCGGGTAGCGATGCAGCTTCCTCAAAAGTAAGATCGCCGGGTATCGGCAAACATTGCCCTTCAGGAACTACACAATATTCCGCGTATCCGCCTCCGGTTACAAGGGCGCATATCCTGTCGCCAGGTTTCCAGCGGGAAACACCGGCTCCAATTTCTATCACAACGCCTGCAATTTCCAGTCCCGGAATATCCGGTGATGCACCGGGCGGCGGGGGATAGCCGCCTTTCCGCTGGGAAACATCCGGGCGGTTAACACCGGCCGCCGCCACTTTCACCAATACCTCGGTGGCGGAAAATACGGGGATTGGGCGTTCCTCAATTCTTAATACCTCTGGTCCGCCGGGGTGGGTAATCACCATTGCTTTCATAAGTTAGTTAATGATTAACAGGTAAAATGCATTAAAATCGCATGGCTTTAATAGTTCGTTACAGGAGGCTCCGTATTCAATTCGTCCATGCTCCGGCTGAAAGGATTCTCGTCACCCAAATAAGCCATGTATTGCGATTCCATGATCATACCCCGCTCTTGTTCTGTGCCCACAACGCAAGCTGATGACTTAATGCCCGCCCCAGTTTTACTTCCTTCCAACCTTCCCGTGTCTGGATCATGCTCCCATCTATTTCTGCATAAACTACTTCTTGTTGCTGCACGGGGGGAAGGCTTCGCTCTGCCTGCTCGCCTATACCGAACTCAACGCCATAAGCATTGGTTACTCTAAATACCTGGGCGGAACTTATTTCCTGACAAATTAGTTTGCTCATTATTTGGTTGCAATTGCCATAATTGTCGTATTGTCCCGCATATACCATTTTCTACTGCATCAACGGGCTTATTTTAAAACCTTTAGCTCCGTGGCTGTAAGGACGTACTTTATTGACACTTATTTCCCCGTAGCAACAGCGAGTTTTTTTTACGCCTATCCTCGCTTACTGTATTTATGTTCTTTTCAAAAACCTCCCGACCCATGTCTTCCCCTATTTTTATGAATTCTTTCTCATAATCATAAAAATCCCGACCGTCGTTTAACGCATGAAGCTGGTCGTAGCGCTTGCCTGCCGCTTCGATATACTCTTCTTTGGTCATCTTCTTTCTTTTTTATGGTTAACATTAATGCTTGCTTTCCATAAAGTTATAAATTCACCGCTACAATTGAATTGCACCCCATTTAAATAACAACAATATTTATTAAAAACTATCTTCGTGAGACCAAAGAAGGCTGGAGCCCAGGACCATATGTTTTAGTTCTATAAACAGGGGACACCCAGCGGATTCCCCTGCCGCCAACCGTTTACGCCAAATAGCCTTTCGGACAAGTATCTTGCAATGTCATACCCTCCAAAAATAGTATTACCAGAAATATTTTTTTAGTTTACAAAAATCTAACTTCAACCAAAAAACGTAAACTTCCTAAATTAAATAAATGGCTACAGCCTGACCTGTTTTACATGTGGTACGACAAACTGATTGAACAAAACAAAGTCCCTGATTTTTTACTGCGCAAGGGTATCCGGAAATTATTGGCTCAAAGGCTCGCCGACGAGAACAAAGGTGACGTTGAAGCACAACAGGCGCACTTGATGGAATTAATGAGACAGTTGAAGTCCTCCCCCATCGCCGTAAACACTGCCGATGCCAACCAGCAGCATTACGAGGTGCCAACAAAATTTTACCAGTATTGCCTTGGCAAAAACCTGAAATATTCAAGTTGTTACTTTAAGGAAGGGGTTACCGACCTTGACCAAGCCGAAGACGATATGCTCGAATTAACCTGCCAACGGGCAGAACTGGCCGATGGCCAGCTTGTATTGGAATTGGGCTGTGGCTGGGGATCGTTGTCGCTTTTTATGGCGGCAAAATTCCGGGAAAGTACTTTTAAGGTGGTATCTAATTCACGCACCCAAAAATTGTATATCGACGAGCAAGCCAGGCAAAGGGGCTTAAATAACCTCACGGTCATCACAGCCGACATGAACACCTTTACTATTGAGGAGCGGTTTGACCGGGTGGTCTCGGTAGAAATGTTTGAACACATGCGCAATTATGAGCGACTGATGAAAAAAGTCGCCTCCTTCCTGAAGCCGGACGGTAAATTGTTTATCCATATATTCACGCACAAAGAATATGCTTACGTATTCGAAGTTAAGGACGATACCGATTGGATGAGCAAACACTTTTTCACCGGGGGGATTATGCCCAGCGACGATCTGATGTTTTACTTTAATGATGACATGGTGGTTGAAAAACACTGGCATGTTAACGGCACGCATTACGGCAAAACAGCTGAAGCCTGGTTGAAAAACATGGACTTTTTTAAGCCGGAGATCATGCCAATTTTTGAGGAAACTTATGGCAAAGATCAGGCCGTAAAATGGTGGGTTTACTGGCGGCTTTTTTATATGGCCTGCGCCGAATTGTGGAATTATAATAGGGGGAACGAATGGATTGTTAGTCATTATCTGTTTCATAAAGCAAAACAATAATCAATACACCCGCGTAGAGAAGCGATACTTCGCGTCTCTTTTTCGCGTCCCCGGAAGGAATTAAAAATGATACGATTTTGTTTAATCCTGTTCTTCTTCCTGATTTCCCTGCTGGCATTTTTAAAAGCGCCGGAATATCACCTTTGGCTGCTTGCGATTGGCGTTACCGAGTTCCCCTTGCTATTCTTTTTTATCACCCTTGGAATAACCCTCACGGGTTTCTGGGCACATAAATATCAAATGGCGGGTACCATTTTAGGTGTCGTAACCATGCTGATCTTTTTATCGCCTGTTGTGCGGGCCTGGTGGGTCGCCAAAAGTGTGAAAAGTGATATGGCCAGGTCGTTTGGGGGAATACCCAATAGTGCGTCACACGTTGTTTTACCCGACAACGCCCGGCAACCATTTAGCTTTTGGCGCTTGTTTGATGGCGGGGATACGATGGCTTATAAAACGTTGACTTACGTCAAGTATAATGATACGTCCATAACATTGGATTTTTTCCCGGCAATAGTTGGCGACGGTGATGCGGCCATCCCCATACTCAGACCTTGTATCATAGTGGTCCACGGCGGTTCCTGGGCTGGTGGGGATAGCAAGCAATTGCCCGAACTGAACAGCTATTTGGCTAAAAAAGGCTACAATGTTGCCGCCATCAATTACCGTATGGCGCCAAAATGGCAAACCCCCGCACCGGTTGAAGATATACAAAACACGATTGCATACCTGCGCCAGCATTCTGCTGAATTAAGAATAGATACAACAAGGTTTGTGCTGCTGGGTCGTTCGGCCGGAGCGCAGATTGCCTTGCTGGCTGCTTATACCTTGCATGAACCCGCCTTAAAAGGCGTTATTGATTTTTATGGCCCGGCAGATATGGTTTGGGGATATTCCATTCCCTCAAATCCATTAATTATGGATTCGCGGAAGGTAATGAGACAGTACATAGGGGGAACTTACAGCCAGGTGCCTCAAAAATATTTCAATTGCTCGCCGGTTGAATTTGTCACCAAAAACTCGGTGCCCACACTCATGATACACGGCATGAACGATGTGCTGGTATCGCCGGAGCACGACCGCAAACTGATCAAAAAGCTAAAAGCCAACGGCGTTAAATATTACTGGCTGCAACTGCCCTGGGCCACCCATGGCTTTGATTATAATTTAAACGGCCCGGGCGGACAGTTGTCGACCTACGCGGTTGAGACGTTTCTGAATACGGTTACCCAATAGAACAGCAAAATCTAACAATGTTAAAAACCGCCATTATCGGTACCGGCATAGCCGGCATGGGATGTGCCCACTTTCTGCATCTTCAGGATGAGCTCACTATTTACGAACAAAACGACTATATAGGCGGTCATACCAATACTGTAATCGTTAATGAGGATGGCAAGCCTGTGTATGTGGATACAGGCTTTATGGTGTTCAACTTTCAAACCTATCCCAACCTGTGCAAGTTGTTTGACGAGATCAAAGCGCCGATCAAAAAAACTGACATGTCGTTCAGCGTGCAGCATTTGCCAACCGGGTTGGAATACAGCGGATCAAGCATGAACCATTTGTTTGCCCAACGGAAGAACATTTTCAACCTGAAATACATCAAAATGCTCATGCAGATTGGCCGGTTTAATAAGGAAAGCGTTAAAATCCTGGATGATCCGAAGTATGCGAATTATTCTATCGGGCAATACGTGAAGGAGTTTGGCTTTGGTGAAGAGATGCTATGGAAATACCTGGTGCCGATGAGCTCGGCGGTATGGAGCACACCGATGGAACAAATGTTGGATTTCCCCGCAGTGACGCTCATCCGGTTTTTCCTCAATCATGGATTTTTAGGCTTGGACACGCAGCATCAATGGTACACACTGGTGGATGGCAGCCGGTCGTACCGCGAAATATTGATCAAACCGTTTAAAGATCGCATTAAAACAAATTGTAACGTGTTAAAGGTGGTACGGGAAAACGAAAAAGTAACTATTCATGCATCAGACGGTTCGACAGAAACTTTCGACCGCGTGATCATCGCCGCCCACGGCGACCAGGCGCTTAAAATGCTGGACCATCCCACCGGCGACGAACAATGGTTGCTGTCTAACTTTAAATATCAATACAACAAAGCCGTCTTACATACTGACAGCAGCATCATGCCCAAAGCCAAACTGGCCTGGAGCAGCTGGAACTACAGTATTAAAATGCAGGATGGAAAATTAATTCCAACTACCATTTACTGGATGAACAGCCTGCAGCAGGTATCTGATAGGAAGGATTATTTCGTCTCCATCAATCCGCACGATAATATCGATCCCAAAAAGATCATCAAAGAATTGGACTATGAGCATCCGCTCTTTGATGTGCCGGCCATTAATGCCCAGGCTGACTTACATAAGCTGAATGCGACAGGCCCAGTTTACTTTTGCGGCAGCTATTTTAAATATGGCTTTCACGAGGATGCTTTTGCAAGTGCGGTAACGCTTTGTTCTGGTCTTTTAGGAAGGCCTGTTTATGCTGATGTTTGATTAAGTTGTATATTTAGAATATGAGATTCCGCCTGGCTATTTTTTTGTTAATTACATGGCTAATTAATACATCTTGTAGCTCTTTAAACAATAAACCTACAAAAGCATATTTGGAAGCTAACCCACCAACGCCCATCCGGATTAATGGACTGTTGGCCGTTCCCAGATATTCAACGCATGTAGCCTCTTTGCTCAATTGCGGTCCTGATACTTTAGGCATTGAAGTAAACTCAACGTATGTTTATTATCCATTCGGCACGGTTAAAAGTACGCGACATCCCAATTTGAAGTTATTGAGAAAATTTAAGTTGGTCAATAGGATTATCAAATCCGAAATTGGGGATATTAACGTTCAAATCCTTCAACATGATTCCAGTAAACTTATACTGTATTTCAATACCATTAATGGATCGAAATATTCAGAAATTTTAAAAGGCGAAATTCGTGATACCGACGTAAGCTTTGTTAACGGTATAAAAGTTGGGATGGCGATCGATAACTTTTATAAATGCTTCTTTGATCAATTCCCTCATGAACTCTATGGCCAGTATAAATTTTTTGAGCTTTCATCAACAGATGGGATCAAACACATATACTCGTTTGATAATGGCAAACTAAATTCAGTCAAACTTTCATCAATGCGGGCGTTCGACACCAATTATTAAAGGCGAATACGGCGAATCCAGTCTATCAAAAAAAAACGTAGTTTGTAAAATGAGCAACTCATGTCTCTACAAAGCCAAAGTAATGCACCACCGGCTGGCGCCAAAAGTGCACAGCTTCCACTACAACGTGTTCATGTTTTACCTTGACCTGGATGAGATAGACGGGCTTTCCAAACGGCTGAAGTTTATGAGCCGCAACAGGTTCAACCTGTTTAATTTCAGGGATAAAGATCACCTGCAATTGCCCCGGGAGGATCCGGATACTTCAAAAAACGTCCGTGAACATATAACCGATTACCTGCACAGCAACGGCGTAGACATTGGCAAGGGCCGGATCATGGTGCTTACTAACCTCTGTACCTTGGGCTACCAGTTTAACCCGGTGTCTTTCTATTTTTGTTATTATGAACAGGGCGAGGCCGTTTGTTCGGTTGTGGAAGTGTGCAATACCTTTTTGGAGATGAAGCCTTATTTTTTAGGAGCGGCCACCAAAAATGCCGATAGTTTTAAGCTCAACACAACTAAATATTTCTACGTTTCGCCGTTTATTGAAATGGATACCAATTTCGATTTCGACCTGGAAATGCCCGGCGAAAGGCTCAAAATGAAAATCGACGACTACGATAAAGCAGGAAAAAGATTTTTCATCAGCACGCTGAACGGAGAACGGAAGCCATTAAGAGATTCGACGTTACTGCTTTATTTCCTGAGCTTCCCGCTCATCACATTGCAAATAATAGGGTTGATACACTGGCAGGCTTTCAAGCTTTGGCTCAAAAAGATCCCCTATCACAAAAAGGGTGATGACCTGCCGCTGCAAAAAGAAGTTTACCGCCCATATAATTAATTACAAACTTTGTATATTGACAAAACTTTTCACCAACCTGATTACGTAAATACCGGCAGATAACACTTATAGCACAATAAACCCATGGCCGATACAGTCGCAATTGTAAAAAAAAGCAGCTTCTACCAGGATGTGGTGATCAAACTGCTTTCGAAAATGGATAAAGGCAGGCTTTACCTGACCAACTGCGACGGAGAGCAAATTGTGATCGGTACAGGCGAAGGAAATATAAACGCCAGCATTGTAGTAAACAGCCCGGAGTTTTACAAGCGCTGCATCCTGTACGGCGATATCGGTTTCGGCGAGGCTTATGTGGACGGACTTTGGGATACCGAAAATATCACTAACGTAATCAAATGGGTGCTGCACAATATCGAAAATTCTCCCGGCGTGTCCGGAAGCAAAGTACAAGTGGTATCGCTCAATTTGCTTAAATGGTATAACAAGCTCATTCATTTCAAAAGAGCGAATACCATCGAAGGCTCCCGAAAAAATATATCCGAACATTACGATCTCAATAACGACTTTTTCGCCAGCTTCCTCGATCCAACTATGACCTACAGCGCGGCCTATTTTTACCGCGATGGCCTTAGCCTAGAAGAAGCCCAGCTGGCCAAATATGAGCGCTTATGCCGCCAGCTGCATTTAAAGCCGACCGACCACGTGCTCGAGATCGGCAGCGGCTGGGGCGGAAACGCCATATATATGGCAAAGACGTATGGCTGCAGGGTTACTTCCCTCACTATTTCCGAAGAGCAGCATAAGATGGCCGTTGAACGGGTTGCGGCCGAAGGATTGAGCGACCGTGTATCTATCCTGATCAAAGATTACCGGGAAATGGAAGGCACGTTTGATAAGATCGTTTCGGTTGAAATGCTGGAAGCAGTTGGCTTTAACTTTATGGATGTGTATTTCAAAAAATGCCACGACCTGTTAAAGAAAAGCGGAATACTTGCCCTGCAGGTGATCACCTCGCCCGATTCCCGTTTTGAAAGTCTGAAAAAGGGGGTTGATTGGATACAAAAGCATATTTTTCCCGGGTCATTGCTGCCGTCTGTAGCAGCCATTAACGGCTCCGTTAACCGTACCGGTGATATGACCATGGTCGATTTGAAAGATATCGGGCTTGATTACGCCAAAACCCTGAAACTTTGGTTCGACAGCTTTAATGCAAGCCTTCCAAAAGTTAAGTCGCTGGGATTTGACGATACTTTTATCCGTAAATGGAACTATTACCTTTGCTATTGCGAGGCTGCTTTTGCAATGCGCAATATCAATGTGATGCAGATCGTTTATTCCCGGCCGAATAATACCGGGCGTTAGTTGACTGGTTGATTAAGTTGATTGAGTTGTAGGTTTAAAAAATCTTTTTGCCTCGTTTCTCCCGGAACCTGGTAAAAAACAGCAAAGCAAACAGGCACAAAACAAACCCGCAGATGCCGTTAAGGCGCAAACCAAGGTCGTGGCCGGGGTCCTTGCCATAAATGGTCAGGAATGCAAACATTGCTATGCCGAGCGTTTGTCCCAGTTTCACAAAAAGGAACTTCACTGCAAAAAACATTCCCTCGCGGTTTTCGCCCGTTACATTGGAATCCTTTTCGGCAATCTCGGCCAATATTGCATTGGGTAAAATTCCAAGCGAAGCCAGCGGAAATGCGGCCAACAGCACCAGCGTGTATATCTGGGCCTTGGGAGAAATTGGAAACTTCCCTAAAAAATATATTGCCACGAAAATTATGCTGAGTAGCCCGAATGAAAACAAAACGAGGGGCTTTTTGCCGATTGTTTTCGAAAGGTAATTGATAAGCGGATAGAACAACAGAGAACCAAGCACCATCACCAGCATCAGCAGGCCACCGATCGAGGTTGGCAGATGCAGCAACACCGTCACAAAAAACAGCAGTCCGCTGGAAATAATGCTAAGCGCCATATAATAGGAAAAGTCGGAAATAAGGTAATAGATAAAGTTTCGCTGCATGAAGGTTTTTCGGATGGCCTGCAGGATGGGCAAATGTGACGGCTGCTTGCTTACTACGTACCTTTTTTCGTCGATCGACAGAACAGGGACCAGCATGATGATGCCGGCAAAAATACTGAGGCCCCAGATGGTATACTGTATGGCCGAATCGCGGTTAACCACATGGAGATATTTTTGGACGAGGTCGGCGTAGTTGTTTACGAGGGCGCTGAGGATAATCCCGATGACAAATCCCACCTGCTGGAACGAAGATAATTTAACCTTTTCGGCTGCGGTGTCGGTAAGTTCCGGCAGCAGCGCATTATACGGGATGATATAACTCGTGGCCGACATAAAAAACAGGGCCAGTGCAGCCATCAGCCACCAGGCATTGGGAAGGCTCTCGGACCGGTGAAGCGGTAAAAACGTGAGGCAGCAAAAAACGATGGCGGGAAAAATGGCCCATTTCATAAAAGGGATGCGCCTGCCTTTAGCGTTTTGGCTTTTGTCGCTCTGCGAAGCAATAAAAGGATCGAAAAAGGCATCGATCAGCCTGCCCGAGGCCGCTATGATAGACATGATATTCAACACACCAAACACGAGAAATTGCGGCACAAGCGGCATAAGCCCCGAACCTTTGGGCGGCAAATAAAAGTAAGGCAGCATTACGATCACGAGGTTGGTCATGATGCTCCAGCCGATCATCCCGCAGGCGTAAGATATTTGTTTTTTAAACGGTAGTTTTTCAACGGGCATAATTGACACGAATGTCACGAATTAGGTGCGAATTCCACGAATTGATTGACACGAATTTCACGAATTAGGACGAATTTCACGAATTTATGAAGACGGCTGGATTGACCCGAATGTCACGAACTGATTGACACAAATTTCACGAATTGAGCCGGCCGAATAATACGATTATATCGCCAACCCGGCAATGCACGTTGCCGCCCGGCAATCGGTCTATTCGCTTGACTCAGCTTCAACACTTCTATCCGACCCTCCATCAATCGACTTCTAAAAGGAACGAGACAAGACATGAACAGCTTTCCGCTTTGGGCTTTCGGCTTTTTCCAGTAATTTGCTTTACCAATTGACAGTTAAAATGTGGACTTGTCCCGTCTGCAACCAGGAATTTTCCCACAAGAGCCAGGCGCACACCTGCAGCGGTAATACGGCGCGTGCAGAAATTTTGCGGGGCAAGAGCGAGCACACCCTATCGCTTTTCGAGCATTTTGTAAACGAATACCAGCAAATCGGCGAAGTAAATATACAAGCCGGTAAAGGCCTGATCTCCCTTGCTGCCCGTAAAAGGATCGTTTATGTGAGCCGGCTTGGTAAAAATTTCATGGATGTTGTTTTCCGGTTTAAAGAGGCTTACACCAACAACTTATGCTTCAATAAGATCAACCAGATCGCGGATCGCGGCGATTTCTTCCATCATTTACGCATTTATTTTAAAGAGGATATCAATGATGAAGTGCGGGTGTATATGAAGAAGGCCTATGAAAATGGACGCTGATAGCAGGATCTCATCGAAACAGGCGAGGCAATAGCGATTGCCGCAGTCAACTGCTGAATACAGCCAATTTATACACATTATCATCCGGCGCGCCTACCCGTTTTAGCCAGGATTCCAGTTCGACCTGTGTTGTGCAGGGCCCATAAGTAATTATCCTGATGGTCCTCCGCAGCGATTCTTTTCGCAAGATATCCAAAACATCCTGCAGAATTTGTCCGCTAAACGGTGTGTACATAAAAAATACCGTCCCTTCGGAATAGTCGGCCGACCGGGCATCTGCATTTATGAAAGTGATGTTGGATAAATTAAGCCCGACAGCACAGTCGTGAGCGTACTGGCAAAAGCCAGGTTCAAATTCCACGCCTACCGCTTTTACGCCAGTCAGCAGGTTTACGAGGATGGCCACCTGGCCCAGGCCGCAGCCCAAATCAAAAAACACGTCCCCGGCTTTAAAATCAGCTTTCACCACCAGTTCAAAAACGATCCTGGCCGGGGTTTTTTGATAAAACACCATTTCGGGTTCCAGGGCTTTGGTCTGCTCGGGCATGGGTTGGAAGGATAGTAAGCCATTGATAAATTCATCCATGTTATCGTAACCGGGTTCGTCGTGGTGCGGGTTATCGTTGGAATCTAGATTGATGTATTCACCAACGACCGTTTTGAATTCTTCTCTCCTAAGGCCGGTTTGGATTTTTTTTCGAAATTGCTGGAAAAGGCTTGCATCGATTTCGTCCAGTTCAGTCTTTAGTTTTTCAGCACGGCGTTTGACCAAATTTAGTTCAGCGCCTGGAGCGGTTTTGTGCAGGAGGTCATCGAGTTGGTCAATAATTTGAAAGCTAAGGAAGTCGAGTGCATCCCTGCGTTTTTCAAAGTTCTTCTCATCATAAAGACTTTGATCCAGCGCGATGGTATCCATATCCGATCTTATTTCAGCCATGATTGCTTCATGGGAGATATCAGCCATTGTTGTCAATTTCATAGCTGTTTATATATCGCTCCATCGCTCTGTCGAATATTTCCTTGGCATTTCCTTTTAGGGTCTGCCAGGGAAAGGCGCCGTACATCGTGTCGAATTCAAGGCCGGCGGATCTTTGATAAAAGGCGGCAAACTCCTTTTTGGTTAACAGGATCTGATTGGGATAACTGTGCATCACCGCAATATGCCGCATGCTCCGGGCGATGTACAGGGTGTCGCCGCATAACAATGCGCCTTTGGGAGATTGCGAAGGAATATGCAGCAGGCTGCTTCCCGGGAAATGACCGCCGGTATGGATGATACTTATCCCATCCCACATCGGCCGGATATGCCCATCCCAAAGTTCAATACAGCCGCCTTTATACATTATCCACGGCTCATCGTCCCGGTGAATTAAGATAGGGCAATTAAAATAAGCGGCCCAGTCGTTCATGGTACTGTAGTAATGCGGGTGCGAAAAGGCTATCGCTTTTAAACCGCCTTTAGCTTCGATAAACGACGCTACGGCCGGATTGAGCAGGGGGATGCAATCCCATAAAATATTCCCCTGAGGCGAAACGACGAGGAAACAACGCTGCGCGATGGCGAAATCAGGCTCCATTTTCAGCTCGTAGAGCTGTTCACTTATTTGGCCGATGGTGACCGTGTGTTTTTTGGCCAAATCGACCAGGCTGGTATAGGCTTGACCTTTTTCGGGAATGTATTGCCGGTCGTCGTTACAAATAGGGCATATTGCAGACAATCCCTCCTGCGACGGGAACTGCGTGCCACATGCGCTGCATATCGGTTTGCCGTTCGGCTCCGGCACTTTCGGGAGCGTTATCGAATTTTGGTCCATTGCAATTAAATTAATGGTAGTGTTGCAGTTTGATTTAGCGTATCACTAAAAATAAAACGAAATTTGAAAAGGCAAAGTAACCACCTATAATTCAATAATTCATATGGACGTACAAGAACAAATCACAGCGTATATTATCAGCCAACCCGAACCAAAGCGTAGTGACATCCGGGAGTTACACCATCACATACTTCAAGTTTTACCGGGTTGTAAATTATGGTTCGACAATGGTAAAAACAGTGAAAATAAAACGGTTAGTAACCCTACCATCGGCTATGGATTTTACACCATAAAATATGCCGATGGAAAGACCAGGGATTTTTTTCAAATTGGCATGAGCGCAAACACAACCGGAATCTCTGTCCACATCCTCGGTATCAAAGATAAGACGTACTTAGCCCAAACGTATGGAAAACAACTAGGCAAGGCGAGCGTGACCGGGTATTGCATCAAGTTCAAAACGCTAAAAGATATAAACATTGATGTACTTGCAGCGGCCATACGATACGGGGTTGAAACTACGGGTGAAGATTAAATTTCAAACGGAGACACTACTAAATTAACCGGGCGAAAGCAATGCGAATTTAGCCGGTTTATAAAACGGAATGCTGTTTATTCTGTCATTTTGTTGGCGACCGACTTAGTGTAAAGGCCTTTGTTGCTATCTATTGCCATCAACGAGCCGGTAGTGCGTTCCATCAACCTTCACAAGGCGCCAATTGTCTTTCAGCGTGATCTTCCAGCCCGGGCCTTCAACTATCCGTCCATTTTCCGTTAAGGCTTCGCCCGCGGGTAAGGTGATCACTTTCCAGTCTTTCATTAGCATGCCCGTACTGTTTACGGTCAGTTCTCCCCAGGTATCTTTTACATCGGCTGTCGGATAAACGGTCCCGTATTCGCCCAGGTCGAATAGCGTATTAGGGTTAAATTCCACCAGCACTTTTACCAGTGTGATCGTTAACACCGGCTTATGGTTAAAAAGGTCGGTATAGTCGTTCGCAATCTGCAGGCGTTTTTCTTCTTTCAACTTTTCCGACCGGATGATGCTTTCGCCATTGTATTTTTTTTCCAGCGCAGCAACCGGCTCATTTGCCTGTTGCCTGGGCAGGGTAATATGGTAATACTTTGCGACCAGCGCGGGGAAATCCGAATCGGAATCGACCTTCAGCGTCCAGCGGGGATCTTTTTGAAAGAGCAGGTAACCATACACCGGGCCGGTAATATAAGCGGACGAACGGATGAATGATTTACGGTTGCCTGCCGTGTCGACCTGGTAAAACAAATGCTGCAGGATGTTATCCTTCGGCCGGCCGAGTATCACCCCGGTATATTCGGCCAAGCCCTCATTCATCTCCAGTATCCGTTCGTTCGGAAAGGTTGCCGGGAACAACTCGCGCCGCTTTTCCCTGAACCGAAGGGCATTCGTTAAATCGAACGCTCGCTTGTTAACAGGCTTGCCTAAAGCGGCTTTCAGCGCCCGTAGTTCCAGCAAAAAGTAGATCCGCCCGTACATCGTGCTTAGGTCGTCGGCGGTTGGGCTGCGGCCCGGCAGGCCCATCTTTTCCTGGATACGGTGAAACGACTCGTGCTCCATCAGGTTGACCCGTTCGTCTCGATCGGTGGGTAAGGGCCATAACATAACCGACCATAATTTCCCTTCCCAATGGATGGAAGTGTTGGCGATGAGCACATCATTGGGCAGCACCCCGCTGAAAATCGGGCCGTCGGGTTTCAGGATTCCGGCACTGTCGGGCATATTGGCATAAGTTTGCCTGGTGACGGGGTCGACGAACATCATCGGCCCGTAAACTTGTTCCTTCCAGATGTGCTGGTCCCGGCTGGCGGTTTCGACTTCCTTAAAATAGGATGCGGCCAGGCGGCTTGCTGAATCGTTGGTTTGCGCATGGCAGGTAAATGCATACCAGCAACTGAAGAATATTACTACTTTTTTCATATGCTATTTTTTTTTATCAAGGATCGGCCGTATCATCCGCTTCGGCATTCCTTATTATATGAATTGTGCGAATTATTATATTAAATGCAAGGAACAGAGGATGGGCGGCCAATCATCCCGTAAAACCAACCGTTGCTATAAAAAATAATCGTTATCCACCCGTTTTGCATAAATTGGACCATGCGAAAATTTTTGCTGCATTTCTTTTTCTGGATCGTTTTCCTGCTGATGTGGAACCAGGTCGTTTATTTCTATATCAGCAATAACGCAAATAGGATATACTTTTCGGTACTGGATGTGAGCCTGATCGTGGTGGCCTTTTATATCGTTTACTTATACATTCTCCCCGATTATCTGAGGCGTAAAAAAGCAGGAATACTGGTTCTGTCCGCTGTTTTGTTAAGTGTTGTATTGGCTGTAATTTATGGGTGGATCATGGCTGAATTCTTACATCACGGGGTGATGCCCATCCGATTTAATTTTACCTGGAATTATACCAACCTGCAATACAATCGTTTCTTTATCGCTTTATTAGGAGTTTTGGCCGGCTGCTTTGTGAAGCTTGGTGTTGACAGGCTGGAAGTGGGACGAAGAATGGAGATTATGGAAAAGGAAAAATCTATAGCCGAGCTGACTTATCTGAAGGCGCAGATCAACCCGCATTTTTTGTTCAACTCGCTCAACAGCCTGTACACACAGCTTGACCTAAGCCCCGAAAACGCAAAAGACACCCTGGTAGCGATCGCCGACCTTTTGCGCTACCAGTTGTATGAATGTAATGCTGATTTTATCACGGTGGCCAAAGAGCTCGCTTATTTGGAGAACTACTTTAACCTGCAACGGATCCGGAATGATAACTGCAGGGCCAGCCTGATAATCGAGGGGAACTATCAAAATTTGTCGATTGCACCGCTATTGTTGATACCCTATGTAGAGAATGCTTTTAAATATGTTTCTGATAACGATGAGCAGGAAAACTTGATCAGCATCCGGATCGGTTTTGTTGAGGACGAATTGATCTTTTGCTGCAGCAATACGTTGGATAGCGAAAATGAACAGCAAAGCACTCGCACCAATAAAGGCATTGGCTTACAGAACGTAAGGAAACGCCTCGAATTAATTTACCAAAAAAAATTCCAATTGAAAGAGGGCATTGATGATGGTTTGTATGTTGTAAACCTAAGGCTAAAATTAAAGTGATGCTTAATTGCTTAATTGTAGACGACGAGCCGCTTGCACGCCGGCAAATCGAAACCTACGTTAGCAGGATTGCCTCGCTCAAATTGGTAGGCAGCGTACGTAACCCGTCGATTGCCGGCGAGGTTTTAAAAGCAGAACCGGTCGACCTGATCTTCCTGGATATAAAAATGCCCCAAATGAGCGGGATCGATTTCCTGAAAAACAATGATATTTTTCAGCAGGTTATTTTTATTACGGCCTACCCGGAATATGCCATCGAAGGTTTCGACCTGGAGGTGACGGATTACCTGGTGAAACCAGTAACCTTCGAACGCTTTTTAAAGGCCACTGAAAAAGCCTTTGCAAAGGTTGGCGGCACCGAAACCATCAAAACAATTGGTAAGCAGCCCGATTACATTTATGTAAAATGCAATCAACGATTTGAAAAGGTGCGGATAGATGATATTTTGTTCGTGGAATCGATGCTGAACTATATTCATCTTATCACAGCGAACAGGAAGTACACTGTCTATTCGAGCCTGAAAGCGGTGGAAGCCAGTTTGCCCAGGGACAGATTTTTAAGGATCCATAAATCATACCTCGTAGCCATACAACATATTAAGGCAATCGAAAACCATCAAATCCACCTGGAGCATCATACCTTGCCGGTAAGCCGGTCGCATAAACAAGCAGTGCTTGAAGTGGCTGCCGTCCTGCGCGAAAGATAGCAGGCGACCTCAACATATTTGATTGTGCCGGGGTTCGGTTATCGCGGGTATTTTAGCGTGGCTAACGAGATGAAAACGATTTGTCGGCGGGTATGTGGTGGTGCGCCTTTTAACTGCCTGAATAAACTATGCCGGCTTATCCTGGCATAATAATTATCACAACTAAAAAAACGCCTGCGCCTAAAATTACGTAGGTAATGTTAAACTACCTTATATGAAATACCTCATCTGGGTGCTGTGCCCTGCAATCCTTTTGGCTTCCTGCAAAAAACATTCAAAAATCGTCGAAGAAGCTTACGCTGACAGTCTCATCAACCATTATTCGCTGCCTGTCCAGGTTAAACAGAATGCGGCCGATATGCAATTCTGGAAAGGCAGGATCGACCCAAAACTCCCCAGGCAGGTGCCGGAATCGAAATATGCAGGCACCCTGATAACCAGGTTTCACCAGTTCGGGGATATCAGGGATGTGAAGGAGGCCGAGGCTGTTTTAAGGGGCGTTAACAAAACCTATAACAATACGCTGCCCGGGCCATTTGTAGCCTTAGCGGGGGCGGCCATGCTGCAACACCATTTCATGCAGGCGGATACCTTATTTCAAACGGCCAAAAAAATAGGCGTTGATGGATTTAACATAAACACACTGTCATTTGATATCAGCTTTGAGCTGGGCAGGTATTCCACGGCCGGTTACTTCCTGTCGCAAATGAGGGGGGATAAGGATTACAGTTTTTATTTCAGGCAGTCGAAGATGGACCATCTTAACGCAAATATTGATAGCGCGATCAGCAATATGCTTAAAGCCGCCGACCTGGAGAAAAACGAACCCTACCTGCAGGGAATTGCCCTGTCCAACGCCGGCGATCTTTATATCCATGCGGGCGAGCTCCAAAAGGCAGCCGCCTTATATAAGCAATGTATCCGGTTAAACAGCATTGATTTTCACAGCACCATCGGGCTGGGCTGGATCGCGCTGGTACATGACCAAAACGATACCCTGGCCGAAAAGATATTCAAATTCGTGTTATCAAAAAATAAATTGCCCGATCCGCTGTTTAAGCTTTATCAAATGGCACAGCAAAGAGGCGACAAGGCCCTTGAAAAAAGCTACGCCGAACAGTTCGTCGCAAAGTCCACAGACACTATTTATGGCAGGATGTACAATAAATATGTAATTGAGATTTTAACCGGCGTTTTGCATAACCCGGCTAAGGCGGAGGCGCTTGCAAAAAACGAACTGGATAACCGCGCTACCCCGCAAACTTATGCCTGGTATGCCTATACCCTTTTTGAAAACAATAAAAAGGACGAAGCCTACAAGGTTTTTGAGCAGCATGTTTCAGGTCAGCCTTTAGAAGGCCTTGAGCTTTATTATATGGGGAAATTGATGAAAGGGCTGGATAAGGGGTACGATGCAAATGCGTTTTTCAAGGCCGCCGAAAAAAACAAATACGATCTGAGTCCCGATATGGAAAAAGACCTGGAGGCCAACTTAGAAGAATAGTCGTTGTATAGTCCAATAGCATGCAATTACCGCTATTATAGCCGATAGCGGGATCACTATGCGTTTGCGGTAATAAGGTTTATCGCCAAAATACCTGGCCAGTAAGAAGTAAGCAGCCAAAATTACAGTCAATTGCCCCAGTTCCACACCGAGGTTAAACATCACCAGGCAAGTAAGGTAAGCGTCCTTCGGTAATCCTAAATGCCCCAAAGCGCCTGCAAAACCCATCCCATGCACTAGCCCGAATAAGAAAACCACGCCTATGCGGGAGGTTTTAAGCTTTGGCGAGAAAATATTCTCTAAGGCCACATACATTATCGACAAAGCAATAACCGGTTCAACTATCCTCGTTGGCGGGGTGATCACGTGATACATCGCCAGCCCGAGGGTTACTGAGTGCGCCACGGTAAAGGCAGTTGCCTGCCATAACACCGGCTTAAGCTTGGGGCTGAGTAAAAAGAGGCTGAGGATAAACAAAATATGATCAAACCCCAGGGGCAGGATATGTTTGTAACCAAGACCCAGGTAAACCAGCGCGGCGCTGGATTTTGACATCTTTTCCAGTTCGCCTACAACCACATGGGCCCAAAGCGGCTGACTTACGAGCAGCAGCAGTAATGTTATGCCTGCTATGCGGGTGGAACGGAGAAATGGATTGTTGTAATTTAAGTCCATAATGTGTAACAAGCTAAAGTAGCGGAATTAAAGGTTATTTCCTGGCGCCCCTGAAGATCCCGGGGTCATCATCCCCCGCCTGGCGCTTTCTCACTTAAAACAAAAGCCGGGTGTAAACCCGGCCTTTAAACTAATTAACAAAACATACCAAATATTACCAGGGAGCTGCCTCGTAGGGGAACGAGGTTAAAAATGCTTTATCATTCGCATTAACGTGGTCGGATGTTAAAGTTGGATTCGACGCGCCTGTTGGGCCGCCAAATACCAGGGTCAGGCTGATGTCGATAACGTCATCCGTTAAATTACGGCCCGTTAGCACATTGGTACCGTCGTAGTAGGTAGTGGTGCCTGTTGTTGAAACATTGAGCACATCCGTGGCCAAAACACCGGTAAACTGCGCGGCATTTAAGCCCAAAATGTTGGTTGTGTAATTGTTGCCGTTATAGGCCTGTAATTGCGCCTGGAATTTGGCCTGGTATAAGGGGCTCATCAACGAAGGTATGGTGCCGTTAAAATTGTCCCTGTCCGCCGATGCAACAAAAACGGTAGCGATTCCCGGGCGTCCAACCTGGTCGCCAACAACATTAAACACTTTTCCTGTGTTGGGGTCGGTGGTTGCCGGCGTAACAGGATGATCTTTATGGCATGCGCTCAATATAAAAAGTAAGGCGCAAAGCGTAACTAGCGGGTAAACTAAATTCTTTTTCATGTTCGTAATTTCTTTTTTTTGTGAATTATTGTTGTTGTGCTGTTCTTAACCATACGCCGATCTTACCGGTGCTGTTTAGTAAGGTCTTAGGTACTTCTACCACCACACTCATTACATTGGTACCGGCAAATGTGTCGGTGCCCGGGTTGTTAAAGCCGGTAGCGGTGCCGCCTGTGATCTTGTGGAACTGATCCAGGTCAAAAAAGAAAGGATCGTCACGCGGACCGGCGAAAGCTGTAATGCCATTTGCAGAAGTAGCAATAATAGGCGCTTGTCCGTAAGGCGTTACCGGCACTACAACCGCAGCGGTGCCAACTACGGTGCTTCCGATACCGGTTTGTGTCGGTTTTACGGGACCGTAGATGTACATTTTGCCGTTGTTGTACACGCATTGAATAACAAGGTCTTCAACGTTGTCGCCATTGTTGTCGATTTTAAATTCGATGATCGTGTTTGGATCAAAGGCTGCAGTTGCGGTAGCAGCCGGGGTTAACAGCCCCTGCACATTACCCACAAAAACAAGGTTGGCGGTGTTCGGGCCCTGGAACACGTACAGATCGGTAATGTCGGTACTTTTACCTTTTACGTTTGGCGCATCCTGGTGATCGGAGGCCCAGAGGATACCGCCGCCAAGGGTTAGCGCCATTGCAGCTGCGGCGAAAATAAGTTTAGCTTTTTTCATTTTGTAAGTTTTTGATAGATATTATAAGTAAAATTTAATTCGTTGGTAAGTTTAATTATCATACTTGGATGAAATACGAAAGTGTGGAGGACAAGGATTTATATAAATGAAATATATTTTTAGCAAAATAAAAACTGCTTTAACCGGCGATTTGGAGGCGATGATTTTGTTTAAAGATAAATTATTTCATATATGTTAATTGACAACAAATAATATCATAAATAAATCTGCTTCAAACGGTACTCCGTAGATTATGTAAATTCACAACTCATCAAATTGCACATTGGTCAAAAAATTATACCTATATCTTTTTGTAGTTGATCTGAACGACTCATTACCCAACGCGCCGGCCGTCAAGTCCGAGCCCTAGAGAATGAAATTACGGCGGGACATCACACGTTTGTTACTGGTATCATATATATTGCTCATTTTCAGTCCGGCGATGCCTGTTTTGGCTGATAAAGTGGCCCATACCTTTTGGGAGCATGAACACCTGATCACCGTTCATAAAATTTACGGGGCCAATCACCTGCACGTGGAGATGGAGAAAGCGGGCCGCCAGGCTGATAAGGAAAAGTCGGCTGGTAGTTCCAAATCCGGGTCCGAAGAATACCTTCATATCCTCCCCGGCAGCCTGTTTACTTTTTCAAACGGTCATTTTGTAAAACAAACCTATTTATCCTTCAAAGTTTCGTACCCGGTTTCCTACCCGGATATCGATGTCCCTCCGCCAAGGGCGTAGCGCTTCAGATCAATTTTATTTTCATGTAATGTTTTGCTGATTTAAACTTGTATTTCCCCTTCATGGGTTTATATCGATCTATTTTTGATACCCACCCGGAATAAGTACCCGTTTTTCAGCAGCTCAAAACATCAAACAATCAAAGCTTCCCTCTTTTCGGTCTGCAGGCAATGTGTATTTTATTGCCATAACCGGAAGAGATCAATAGCGCTGTCAACAAAAAACAACTTGTGAAAACCAACGTACTTCCGCGTATCCTATCGAACGCCTCAAAAACGGCTCGGTTGAGGATATTTCCAAAGACTTCATTTTCATCAGCCCCGCAATATCGAATCGCCGGGTTGTTAAAGAAAATGCTGCTGCTCATCATCGCATCGCTGGCGATGAATTTCGTGCTGGCCCAGCAAAAGCTAAGCGTACGCGGAAAGGTGATCGACTCACTCACCATGGAGCCGATTGAATCAGCCGTAATAACCGATCCGCATACCGGCAACAAGTCGGCGACGAGCAAAAACGGAAGCTTTGTACTGCATAAGGTAACCGGCGACACCCTGTTGGTTTCCTTTATAGGCTATCAACCCAAACTGGTGAAAATACAATACGGGAAGGCCGTGCTCATCGCACTGGAAAAGGGCGTCATTTCGTTAAGGGATGTAACCATAACCAACAATGAAACCCTTAGCACCAATAAAACCCTCACCAACCTCGATTTAAATATGCAGCCCGCCAAATCGGCGCAGGACCTGCTGCGCCTCATTCCGGGCTTGTTTATTGCCCAGCACCAGGGCGGCGGTAAGGCAGAGCAAATATTTCTTAGAGGTTTCGATGCCGACCATGGAACGGATGTAAATATTTCGGTTGACGGCATCCCGGTTAACATGGTTTCGCATGCGCACGGGCAGGGCTATGCCGACCTGCATTTCCTGATCCCGGAAACCGTTTCCAGCTACGATTTTGGCAAAGGACCCTATTATACCGATAAAGGCGATTTTACCACCGCCGGTTACGTGGCCTACAATACCTTAAATGTGCTTCCGCAGGATGAACTCAAAGTGGAAGTGGGACAATTCCAAACCTTGCGGATTTTAGCCATGATCAACCTGCTGAATGAAAAGGCCCGGAAGAAGGGACAAAGCGCCTATATCGCCGCCGAACGTCTATATTCAAACGGCGGCCCTTTTGCCTTACCCGAGCATTTTACCCGCTATAATGTGTTTGGCAAATTCATCACGCCCATCGACAGCAACAATAAGCTGACCGCAATCATCTCCACCTTAAAATCGGACTGGCGGGCATCCGGCGAAACACCCGACAGGGCCGTTGCCGAAGGTTATATCGCCAACCGCTTTGGCTCGCTCGACACCGCCCAGGGTGGCCATACCGACCGGACCAATGCAAGCCTTAAACTAACCACTAACCTGGGCAACGACTGGGTGATGGACAACCAGCTCTGGTATTCGCATTACTACTTCAACCTAATCAGCAATTTTACTTTTTACTATTACTTCCCCACCACCGGCGATGAATTCAGGCAGAAGGAAACAAGGGACCTTGGCGGGTATAACTGGAAAATCTCGAAATCCGCCACGGTAAACAACACCACTTTTACCAGCACGGCCGGCGCCGGTACCCATTACGACAATATCGATCCGCTGGAACTTGATCACACCGAAAACGGGCAATTTCTCGGTTACCTGCAATATGGCCGTGCGAAAGAGCTAAACGTAAACGGCTATTTCGACGAAACGGCGCGTACCGGCAAATGGCTGTTTAATGCAGGCATCCGGGCCGACTACTTCCATTTCTTTTACCAAAACCTGGCGCCGGATTCGGACATTTATGCCACCAACGTTTTTGCCGGCAAAAGCCCCGATGCCCATAGCGGAACCATCAGCCCTAAGTTTAACGTGGTGTACACGTTTAACGATACCTTTCAATTGTACCTAAAAGCCGGAAAGGGCTTTCACTCCAACGATGCCCGGGTGGTGATTGCCAACCAGGGGTTTGAAATATTGCCGGCCGCATATGGCGCCGACCTCGGCTTTAACTGGAAACCCGCGCCCAACCTGTTTATCAATACTGCGCTATGGTACCTGTTTTTGCAGCAGGAATTTACCTTTGGGCAGGACCTCATCGACCAGCCCGGCGGCCCCGTTACACCCAGCGGCAAAACGGTTAGGTATGGCGTTGATTTCTCGGCACGTTACCAGTTTACCGACTGGCTATTTGCCAGCCTGAATGTGAACGCCGCCAGGCCCCGGTATATTGATAGCTTGCCGGGTCATAATTATGTCCCTCTGGCGCCAACCCTCACCAGCACTGCCGGGCTTTACTTCCGCACAAAAAGCGGGTTCAACGGCGGCATCAGTTATCGCTACCTGCACAACCGCGCCGCCAACAGCACCTATACCCTAACCGCGCAGGGCTATTTTATAACCGACCTTACCGTAAATTACACCAAAAAATGGTACCAAATAGGCCTCGCCATCGAAAACCTGTTTAACCGCCAATGGGACGAATCGCAGTTTGAATACATCTCGCAGCTCAAAGGCGAAACCGCCCCGGTCGACCAGGTAAGTTATACCCCTGGCGTACCGTTTTTTGCGAAGTTGAAGCTGACGGTGTTTTTTTAAGTTGGTCTTGTATGGAAGACTCCTTCCCATGGGGAAGGCTGCGGCTGGCCGTGAAGTGGCAGGTCCGAAGGGCTCCCCTGGAGGAGGGGTTTAATACCTGCATTTGTCTTCACCCCTGAAGGCCCCATGAGTGTCTTCCATTCCATCTATCCATTTAGTCTATTAATAAATTTCACATAAATCAAAATATAGCTTTTGAAAATCAATTTTTTAGCTTTATGCTTTCAGCTCTCCGCTTTTAGCTTTTATATAATATGAAAAACCCTGCAAGTAACGATTGGAAAAACCTCACCGCTCTTCATCTGGATGTGGTTAAACAATACAAAGTCGTCGGCAGCAGCATGGCAATCATGAAAGACGGGAAGCTGGCGCTCCAGCACCACACGGGCTATGCGGATAGGGCAACGAGGCGAAGGACTGATATCGATACCATCTATCACTGGGCTTCGGTCACCAAAACATTCACCGGTATCGCCATCATGCAACTGTGGGATCAGCAAAAATTGAAGCTTAGTGATCCAATTGTGCAATATGTTCCGGAACTCACCAGGATGAATAATCCATTTGGAAAGATGGAAGACATTACGCTGTGGCATTTGCTCACGCACTCGGCAGGATTTCGCTCGCCGACATGGCCGGAGCAGGCAGACAAGGCGGGAGACTGGAACGAGTTAATGTCGCGCATATCCGGCTTCCGGATACTTTTCAAGCCGGGAAGCAAATACAGCTATTCAAATCTCGCCATCAATTTCCTGGCGCCTGTGATCGAGCAGCTAAGCGGCATAAAGTACGAGGCATACATGCAAGACAACATTTTTAAACCGCTTGGAATGAACCGCAGCTATTTCAATATCACACCAAAGGAGTTATTAAAATACCGGTCAAATAATTACTCGATAGATAATAACAAGATAACAGCAAACGGACTTGATTTTACTACCGGTGTTACCACGGTAAACGGAGGGCTGAATGCTCCCTGTGCCGACATGGTGAAGTACATGGATTTCCTGTGCAACGGCAATTCCATCCTGAAGCGCAGCTCCCTAAAAGAAATGTGGGAGCCGGTCTTCCCGGTAAAGGAAGGCAAAAGCGTCACCGAGGAAATGGGAACCGCATTCTTTGCCGTCACCAGGAAGAAACACCTATTCATTGGTCACGAAGGAGACCAGAAAGGCTTTCGTTGTTTTTTCTATATCAACCCGGCAAACAAGATGGGTGTAGCAGTAAACTTCAACACAGCAGGAAAAAATGCGCGGTCCGATACAAAGAAAGGATTATACAAGCTGAGGAATGGGGCGCTGGATTATATAAATGTGTAATTCTCACAAAAAGGCACGGGAAGCAGCATCTTTTGGCCTTTGCCCGGCATCCGCGCGTTCGACGAGCGGCACCCCTCCTGGTGCCAGGCAACCGGTAAACCCGGCATTGGTAACACAACTTTTACCGTTTCCCCGGTTTACTTAATCGTTGATTCCCAGTCATATTTGTACACATTTTAACCGTATTATCATCATGAAAAAGATCATTATACTATGCCTGGCTATTGCAGCGGGCTATGGCGCATCTGCCCAGCAGAAAGCAAAAACCAATTACATGGGTATTACCATTATGCAGGCAAACGGACGGCTCAGCAACATCATCGTCACCCGGACCGATTCGGCGCAGGATGTAAGGGACCTCAATGTAAGGTTACACATGGCAACCACAGCGTCGAATTTTGCCAAAGAGGGTGATGCGCTAATGACCTTACTGAAACCCTATTTCAACAACGGCTGGAAACTGGTGACTTTTGCCGAAAACTATGACAATAGCACCTTTACGACAACATTTAAGTACTACCTGTCAAAGGACGGACAATAGCCGTTTTGTTTCTGCAGTAGCAGTAGCAGTAGCGGTGGCAGTATTGAGGTTGGTTCCAGTCGAAGAGCCCGTTAGGGTAGTGGATGTGCTGTTTGGGAAGCTTTTTTTTAGGAAACTTACCATGGACTGCGTCCAAAACAAATATTTCAATATGTCAAAAAACTAATTACCAGTTATTTATGGTTAATTGTTTATCGAAAACCGGGCATTCCTGGTAGGATTTAATGCGAGGTTGGTGGTGATCTAATGGTAGGTTTGTGGTGGTTTAATGTTGGGTTTGTGGTGAACCAATCTTGCCTCTGCCTGTTCCTGCGATTTGGGTTTGCCAGTCTTTTCCGCTACCGCCATCGCTGCAGGCAGGGCCCGGGAAGTGCACACCTGTGTGTTTTTTTTGCGGAATATTTGTTTTTTTAGAACCCGGAGCAGACGCTTGGCACATCAATTATTTAAATATCAATTATTTACGTTTTTATTTCCGGAAAAAAGCCGTGTGTATTGCGTGTGAATTTTCTATAATTTGGTGTGAATGGTGTGTGAATTCCGTATGATCAGCGTGTGAATTCCGTGTGATTTTTTTTCCGTCCCCCGGCTGCCGAGGGAATTTATTGCCGGGTTAATGCGAGGTTAATGCTATGTTTTTTACGTGGTTATTGCTGATTATTGATGGCTAATGCGGGGTTAATGCTAATTTTTTGCGTGGTTATTGTTGTTAATCAATCTTGACAAAACCGACGCAACATTAAAATTTAATTTTTTGCGCGCGAATAAAGCGATTCGGAATAATTATTCAATATGTCAAAGAACTATATATCAGCTATTTGCTGATAAAAACGGAAGCATTATAGCCCGATTTTTGCTTGTGATTTGATGGTGGCTGATGGTGGTTTCATTGTGGTTGCTTGTGATTTGATAGTGGTTGATGGTGATTTGCTTGTGGTTGATGGTGGCTTTTTTTTGCCTGTTGTTCTTTTTTTAGTTGTGTTCAAGAGCGCGGTTAGTCGCGAGTTGTTTGTTTTTTCTTTTTTTCATGCATTGTTTATTCTGCTAAGGCACTCAAGAGAGCGCCGTTTAGTGCAGCGCAGGGTCCTTTTCAAGTTTACGTTTACCCATAAAATACCTTCTAGCGGATGCCACAACATGTGGTCGTTTACACAATGACGCACCGCTCAATTGCCGCGGAGGCTGTTACTTTTGGCTTGATCCAAAAGTAACCAAAAGATCAAGTCCGCAGAAATGCTTCTTTGCGCTGCAGGCCTTGGCGCACAAAACCGTGGAAAACCTTGGGCTGCAATTATTTCGCCGGGCTACCCTTTCGCTTCAATACCCTGCATGCGAAAACTTGCTATGCCCTGGCCACCACGCCGCCTTGCCGGTTTTCCCCGGTTTTTTTCCGAAGCTCTTCTGCGAACGGGACATGTAATATTTCTCTCACGAAACAGGCCCTCATCCTTACCAACCTTTTGGCCATCGATTGTAAGGTACTTATTTCAGGCCAAATCTTCGGATGCCACTGTTTACGATTTTGTGGGTTAACTTAAATTTTCAAGAGACCCTGCGGAGACGGAAAGAGGTTAAACCACTCTTGTTGCCGCTTAATATTGAAAACCGCTCCAAAAATGCTAAACCGTTATGAGGAAAAAAAATCCGGTTTTCGTAAGGGTACAATAACTGTAACGAGATGGTACACTACGAGTTACGTCACGAAATTAAACATTGGCTATAGGGTGCTGTTGCCGAGGGCTTTAGTCCTATAGCATACGAAATTTTAGGCCCTGAAAACAGGGGCCGGTTTTTTGAATTCGGCGCATGGGTCCTGCACTACAATCAATTCTCCTGTATACTGATGCACGTGGTTGTTGAACTTGCGGGGCCATTCAGGTAAGTCAATGTTCCATTTAGCCAATACACCGGCGTTGCGGCTGCGTAGTTGCCGGGCTGATACAAGTTTCCCGAAATAAAAATGTTAGTACCGTCTGATGTAATTCCATTTGCCGCCGCAACCGGGGCTAAAATTGTTTCAACACCGTTGGTCCAATAGGCCGCGTTTAACGTACTATTGATATTATCAGTGCCGGCAAAAATCATATTACCACCTTGTACAATCATCGAACTATATTGAGCAGCGGTCGGCGCTGCTGTGGAAAGCATGGCAGGGGCTCCGTTTTTCCAATAAGTTAAATAGCTGTTTCCGTATTCATAGGCTGTGGCCCCGTAAACGTACAAGTCTGTCCCCTCGAACAGCATGCCATTGGCAGTCGAGCTGGTATCTGTAAGCCCGCTTTTCGAGGGTTTTGAATAAGCAACCAGGGTTCCGTCGGTTTTCCATATCACAACTGAACTGAAAGATCCTGAAGTAGCCCACGCAGAACCGCAAATAAACACCTGGTTATTGCTGACGGCTATCCCGGTGGCTGTCGACGTGCCGGTTTGCCCGCAGCAATTAAAGGGATTGGTTAAAGTGGTTTCCACGCCATTTTTCCAATACACCGCTTGATTACTTCCGCCTGACCCCCCTTCCATATCGTATCCTGCCACGTAAATATCACTCCCAAGCACCGCGATCCCTGCTGCTCCGCCGGTACGCCCGAAAATATGCTGAACACCATCAAGCCAGTATCCGGGATAGGTAAACGCACCTCCATTGGCCATCGAACCCGCCACATACAAATGATCATTTACAGAAATAATGCTGTTTACCAGGCCGTAGCCCGCCAGTTTTATCGTATCACCGTTTTTCCAAACGGCAGGCAAATAACCGCCTGGCGTGTAAGTATAACCGCCTATATAAATGCTGGGAGAAACCACAAATACCGAAGAGATGCTGCCCGCCGTATAACCACCCCAGGCTGCCTGTTTTGCAGTGATTGTTGCCGAGCCCACACCCGTAATAACAATACTGTCGCCTTTTATTACAGCCACCGCCGGATTACTGCTGGTATAAGTGAAAGAACCCTGGCTTGTACTGACAGGCGCAATAAGTGCAAATTCCGGATCGCCTATGTGTTTAGGCGCGACGTTAAATCCTGAAAGCACAGATGTTGTTAGCGTTACCGGGGGATTTTCTTTTTTTTTACTGCACGCCACGGTTAAAGAAAAAACAACCAGCAGCGTGAAAATTTTATAAAGTCGCATAAGGTTCTGATCGATAGACAACCATTTCAAAGATAAAATTCCATACAGTATTTGCAAAATAAAAACGAGCGTTTGACAATGCCTGGTGTACGGAGGGGGCTATTAAAGTAGCAACGGGTTGGACATTGGGGGCGTGAAGAAAATTTGTCTTCGGAAAAATTGTCTAAGCAGCGTTGCCTGGAAAGGGTAACCGGCGGCGCTTAGAAAGTATAATATAACCCTGCTTGATAGGCAGGCGGCGAGCCCGGAAAACGTTATGACGCTTGCACAAGGCACGAGAAGCAGCCGCCTTTGGCCTTTGCCCGACATCCTCGCGCCAGAGGAGGAATCCTAATTATAAACCACACCCTTTAATCAACTTAAGCACATCTTCTTTGGTGATTGAATCTTCTTCAGATTTATTTAATATCGTTATCAATTGAATAATTACATCGTCTGGTCTCTCTACAACCAAATAGGTAACAACTCTAAACCCTCCACTTGCCCCTTTTCCTTTTGAAGGATCGGCAAGCCGCACTTTATAGATGTTAGCGCCATAGCTGACGCCGGATCTTGGGTTTTTAATTAATTCCTTTTGCAGCGAAAGTAAGCTTTCCCCTGGGTTTTATATTTCTTTAAAAGGGGCTTTACTTTGCGGGCAAATACCGCTGTAGTGATTAATTATTCGGCAAGAAGAATTTGTTCTAAAGTTAAACCTTGTTTTTTGCCGTCTTTTATTTCTTTAGCCCCGGTAAACGCTTCTTCCAACTCTTTCAGCACCGCCTTTCGCGTTGGTGATCTCGATTCTGATATAACCTCCCCACCAAGTTCCTCGATAAACTTCTTAACCTTATTTTTCAGATTGTCCGGTATGTTTGCAGTAATCGTTGTCATCTTGTTTTTATATATAAAACGAAAATAGTAATATACAAAGAAAAAACCTATTACATCGGAAGTGCATGAGTAGTAAAAGGTAAAAGAAGAAAGTAGTGCTGCATAAATGGAATTTTAAGTTTTTAACGCTCCCACGATGGAAGGTACTCAATACTAATCCTGGCGACATGTTTGCGAACCCCGCAATCATTATGATTCTTCCACGCAGCACGATAAAGAAGTGCCCGGCTTTACTACACCCGCATAGTTTAATACCTATCAGCGGGACGTTCATGGTTTATTAGTTGTCGTGAGTCACGAGTCGCATTTGCGCTTTGGCCGATGCGGTCAGACTCGCGCCTGAATAGGGGGAGATACCGTCAGCGCCGGAACTGATGAAGTTTGTTTGGGAAAGGGGTGACATTTAAAATCAATGCTTTTGGCCTGATTGGTAGCAGGCGGCGAGCCCGGCAATCATAAGGGTGCTTGCACAAGGCACGAGGAGCAAGCGCTTTTGGAATTTGCCCGACATCGCGCCAGAGGAGGGGTCACTTTTGCCGAAAACTATGACAATAGTACGTTTGTCACAACATTTAAGTACTACCTCTCAAAAGACGAACAATAGCAGCTCCGTCTCTGTAGAGCCCGTAGATTTATTTTACCATAAAAGGTTTTGGCGGAGCGCTTGCCGATTCGAATCGTCCATTGGGAAACAGCCTGTGCCTCCGAAGTTCGGAAAAGCAATCTCTGCACGTGCGAATCTATGGGCATCTGTTCCCCGCCTTTGCGCGTGTTTCACTATAGGTGTTCGGTAGATTTTTGTTAACGCTAAAATCCCCTTCCCCGAGAGAGAAGGCGGATATTGTACAGATGTATTTGTTAAATTCGCAGCTGTAAATGGATAGGGTGATTGAAGTTGCATTAAGTAATGTTGAAGAAATAAAATTTCTCCAGGGACATCTTTTATCCTGGTATAAAAAAAGTGGCCGAAGGTTTTACTGGCGAAAATCGGGGTTATCCCAATATCAATATATAATTGCCGAAGTACTATTACAAAGGACTAAAGCGGAAACCATAGCTAAGTTTTACCCTGATTTTATTACTGAATTTCCAACTTGGAGGTCGTTGGCTAATTCGGACTTAGCCTCTATTGAACTTTTCTTAAGACCAGTAGGTCTTTACACCCAAAGGGCGGCGCGGTTGCAAAACCTGGCGAAGGAAATGGTTAAACGCAACGGGCGACTACCGAGAGATAGAGCCGATTTAGAATCCATCCCGTTTATGGGCCAGTATATCGGTAATGCTGTTGAATTGGTGATCTTTAATGAGCCAAGCCCTTTGGTTGATGTTAATATGGCCCGAGTTATTGAACGTTTTTTTGGACCTAGGAAAATGGCTGATATTCGATATGATCCCTATTTACAGAATTTGGCTTATAAAATCGTTGATCATCCAAAGGCAAAACATATTAATTGGGCGGTGTTAGATTTCGCTGCTTTAATTTGCCAATCAAGAAGGCCAAAATGCGGGGGTTGTATTATAAGATCGAAGTGCGTTTATTTTAGTACGTTAAATACTTGACTTGTAAGAATCATAGCGTTTGGTTGACATAATTTCTTTGTAGATAACTTGGTCCATAACATCACACATTTTCTCCGAAAGCCCTTTGTATGTAGCGTGCCTAAAAATTCCCTCCACAAAATTTCTTCCTTCGGTGAGATGTATCAATTCAGTAGGGTTATTTGAATAAAGCAATATATCTATAATAGGGATATATTCTAAAACCATTCTTATAAAGAAAAATATGCCCGAATTCCAAAGATCTTACTCCCATTCTACGTGTAAAAGTTGCCTTGGCCGATCGATTAAGATAATAAATGGTATAATTTATCCCTTTAAGTAACGGATATATATTTTTTTCTTTTATTCGATAAACGAGTGTTCCGCCGTCAAATAATTCAGTTTGAATGTCCGTACCATCATCCTTGATTTTGGAAATAATGCTTGTGGTTTTTAATCCTAACGTTTCAAATATAAAGTTTCTAACTTCTCCATTGACTTGGCGATAATATTCATCTTCTTTTTTATCTGTCGCCAATTCTTCAGCGACACTGATTTTAATAGAAAAATCGTCTGTTTTATTTTTTGCTGGATTAATCAGTTTTGCTAATGATGCTTTTAAACGTAAAAGTTTTTCTCTATCCCATGAGCTCCTAAGTTCTGTAATTAAAAGGACAGTGCCGTGTCTTAAGCCAAAATCACTTCGGTGCTTTGTTTCGTGTAAAACTTCTACGTCTACAAATTCCTGTTTGATGTTCTCTTCAAATTTTTCCCATTCTGTTACTATTACCTCCGTAACCGGGTTTAAATCCTGTTTTGTCGTCTCTAAATAAAGCCATTTTCCCAACCTATCACAAGAAAATCGCCCAATCCCCTTAGCCCCAGCGAATGAACGATTTAATGTAATATTTTGCCGATAGTCAAAAGTTCTATCTTCGGTCCCTTCTTTTTTAGCTGAATAAGCAACAAATAACCATTTTTCCTTTATATCTTCTAGAGCCATACCTTTGCCATCGTCCTTTATAATGATTTTGGCGTTGGGGCTATTTAACTCTTCGAAAATAATTTCAACGTTTTTTGCATAAGCGTCATAAGAGTTCTTTACGAGTTCGAAAACCGCGATAAAGTCATCTGTAATAAGATCGCGACCAATTATATCTTTTAGTGCGGAGCTAATTTTGAATTTTAATTGTTCTTGCATAGTCTTCGCTAAATTAGGGCGTATATTTGGCTGGGTGGAAAAAGCAGACTTATCGCATCGGATTTAATTTTAAACAGCGGGCCTTTTTCAACCACCTTGCCAGCTAAGCTCCTTTTTATCAGGTGATCAACAGTGATCAATCCTTGCTCAAGCAATATATCGAATTGAGAAATTATTGGCTTCTTAGTGTGTTCAACTTTTTTGTACTGAAAGTGTTCAATCCCGTCCACATACGATGTGTCAGCCTCTATCCAAAATGTTTCTGCATGCTTTTCTAAAAGTCGATCATGTAAAAGATCTAAGCTCCAGACCACGAAATCGCCTATCTTAGCTTGGTTAGAGTTTTCGATCAATTGTTGAATCTCCTGATTAACTTTCAGCAATAATCCTTTCGAGTTCCTTCTTACTGCAGAAACTGTGCAATATAATCTGAAATCAACAGGCCTATTGTAGCCTAAATTATCAAGTATTTCTTTTGAGCTCTTAAACTTCGACAGGGGCCATGAGGGCACT
>Ga0206808_1055_pt1 | contig 31583 bp, 30 predicted proteins | sample Alteio_BWOrgCont_58_FD_152899 | JGI IMG/M metagenome (GOLD analysis project Ga0206808, IMG submission 152899) | Enriched cells from forest soil in Barre Woods Harvard Forest LTER site, Petersham, Massachusetts, United States -... | ecosystem: Environmental > Terrestrial > Soil > Temperate forest >...
GTGAGCCGGTTGACGCCGGAGGTTTATGACCATCTGGAAGCGATGGGCGACTTGCTCGAATCTGGATTACGGCTGGCTTGCCGGACGGCGGGGGTTGCGGCGCAGGTTCAGCGGGTTGGCTCGATGATTTCGGTGTTTTTCACTTCTCAGCCGGTGGTGGATTTTGCGGGGGCGCAGACGACGAACAAGGCATTGTTTGGCCGTGTCTTTCACGCATTGCTTCGGCGGGGGATTTATTTGCCACCGAGCGCTTTGGAGGCTTGGTTCCTCAATGCCTCCCATACGGAGGCGGATATCGATGCGACGGTGTTGGCTTTCTCCGAAGCGTTATGCGAGGTTCGTGGTTGAGGGATTCCCTCTTTCTACGGGCTTGCCGGGGCGAGGCGAACGCGCGGCCGCCGATTTGGTTGATGCGGCAGGCGGGGCGGTATTTGCCGGAGTATCGAGAGCTTCGCAAGGGGCGGACGATGCTGGAGGCGGTCAGCACGCCGGACGTGGCGATCGAGGCGACGCTGCAGCCGATTCGCCGGTTTGGGTTTGACGCGGCGATTTTGTTTTCCGATTTGACGGTTCCGTTCACGCCGATGGGGGCCCCCTTTGAGATTAAGGAGGGCGTGGGGCCGGTGGTGGACGAGCCGGTGCGGACCGCGTCCGATTTTGATCGCCTTCATTTGTTCGCGCCGGAAGAGGGGCTGGGGTTTGTTTTGGAGACGATCCGGGGGTTGAAACGTGAGCTTTCGGTTCCTTTGATTGGGTTTACGGGAGCGCCGTTTACTTTGGCTTCCTATCTGATCGAGGGCGGACCTTCGCGCGATCTTCGGCGGACGAAGGCGATGATGTACGCGGAGCCGGCGCTTTGGCATCGGCTGATGGAGCTGCTGGCCTCGGTGGTGGAGGCGTATTTGCGGGCGCAGATATTGGCGGGGGCGGATGCGGTTCAGCTGTTTGACTCTTGGGTGGGGCACCTTTCGCCGGCGGCTTACCGGGAGTTTTTGATGCCGCACATGCAGGGGATTTTTGCGGGGCTGCGTCCGCTGGGCGCGCCGGTGATTCATTTTGGGACGGGGAATCCGTTGCTGTTGCCGGTGATGCGGGAGGCGGGCGGGGATGTGATCGGGGTCGATTTTCGGGTGACCTTGACGGAGGCGGCGGGGATGGTTCCGGGGATTCCGTTGCAGGGGAATTTGGACCCGACGATTTTGCAGACGAACCCTTCGGTGGTTGAGCGCTTAGCTCGGCGGATTGTGGAGGAAGGGCGGGGCTTGACCGGGCACATCTTTAACTTGGGGCACGGGATCTTGCCGGAGACGCCGCTGGAGAACGTTCAGCGGTTGGTGGAGACGGTGCAGGGAGTGCCGGTTGGCGTCTAAGCGGATTGCCGTCGTGGGTGGCGGGATTACGGGGTTGGCGACGGCGTTTCACCTGGAGCGCATGACGGACGCTTCGGTGGACATTTACGAGGGAGCGCCTCGGCTGGGGGGGAAGGTTTGGACGGAGCGGCGGTGCGGGTATTTGGTCGAGGAAGGGCCGGACTGTTTTTTTGCGCGTAAGCCGGGGGCGTTGGAGCTGGTTCGGGAGTTGGGCTTGGAAGGCGAGCTGATCGAGCCGGAGCGGCGACAGTTTTCGATGCTGATCGACGGGCGGCTGCACCGGGTGCCTTCGGGGTTGGTCTCTTTGAATCAGGTGCAGCCGGATGCGGTGACGAAGGCTTGGTTCTTGAGCGTGGAGGCGAAGACGCGGGTTTTGGCGGAGCCGGAGCAGCCGGTGGGGACTTCGTCGGACGAGTCGATTCGCTCGTTTTTTTCTCGTCGGTTTGGGTCGGAATTTTCTCGTTTGGTGGCGGAGCCTTTGCTGGCGGGGACGCATGGCGGGGATGCGGACCGGTTGAGTATGCGGGCTTTGTATCCGGGGTATCTGGAGGCGGAGCAGCGGTTCGGTTGTTTGTCGGGTTCTGCTCCGGCGGCTTTGGCGGGGCCCAGTTTTCTTTCCTTTCGGGGAGGGATGCGGGCGTTGGTGGAGAGGATTACGGAGTCCCTGACGCGCACTTGCGTTCATCTTGGTTGTTCGGTTGGTTCGTTGGATGAGCTTTCGGCGGATCGGGTGGTGGTGACGGTTCCGGGGCCGGCGGCGGCTTCCCTGCTTCCGGCTTCGGTTCCGGTGGGGGAGATTCCACATCGGTCGAGCGCGATTTTGACTTTGGCGTTTTCTCGTTCTTGCGTTGCGAACGCGTTGGATGGGACGGGTTTTTTGGTTCCTGAGGGGGAATCGGGGCCGGTTTCCGGGGCGACTTGGAGCAGTCGGAAGTGGGCGGGTCGGGCGCCGGAGGATTGCGTATTGCTTCGGTTGTTCTTGCGGGATGTTTCGGTTAGCGAGTTGTCGGTGCTTGAGTGGCTTCGGCCTTTGTTGGGGATTTCGGGGGCGCCTTTGTGGTCGGATTTGCGTTTGTGGCGGTCGGCTTTGCCGCAGTACACGCTGGGGCACCTTGATCGAGTGGCTTCGGTTGAGTCGGCTTTGCGTTCTTGCCTGCCCCATGTGACGGTCGCGGGGACAAGTTATCGGGGGGTTGGGGTTCCGGATTGCTTACGGCAGGGGCGCGAAGCGGCCACACTGGTGGCAGATTCTTTATGAACGCTTCTCCAAACATCGGCCTGCTTGTGATGCATTACGGCACTCCCGCCTCGATCGATGAGGTGCTGCCGTACTACACCCATATTCGGCGGGGGCGGCCGCCGGCGCCGGAGCAGTTGCAGGATTTGGTGGATCGGTATTTGGCGATTGGCGGGCCATCGCCTTTGACGGCGATTTCTCAGGCGCAGGCGGAGGGGATTCTTTTGGGTTTGCAGCGAAGAGGAGTTCCGGCGAAGCTCTATGTCGGGACGAAGCATGCGCCGCCGTTTGTGGGGGATGCGGTTCGCGCGATGGTTTCCGATGGGATCGAGCGGGCGGTGGGCGTGGTGTTGGCGCCGCACTATTCGGGGTTTAGCATTGCGGCTTACGAGAAGTACGCTTTGGATGCGGCGGGATCTTCCCTTTCGCTTTCGTTTGTGGAGCGGTGGGGGACTTTGCCGGAGTTTGTTTCGGGGTTGGCGGAGCGGGTTTCGGTTTCTATGGAGGGCTGGTCTCCCGCGGAGACTTTGGTGATTTTCTCGGCGCATTCGCTGCCGGAGAAGATCATTGCGGCAGGCGATCCTTATCGGGACGAGCTATTGGAGACGAGCCGGCGGGTGGCGGAGCTTGCCGGGGTTCCGCACTGGGAGTTTGCGTTTCAGAGTGCGAGTAATACGGGGGAGCCTTGGTTGGGGCCGGACATCTTGGATGTGATCTCTTTGAATGCGTCCTCGTATCGGAATGTGCTTTCTTGCACGGTGGGGTTCGTGTCCGACCACTTGGAGGTTCTGTACGACCTCGGGATCGAGGCGCGGGATCGGTGCGCGGAGCTTGGGTTGGGTTTTCGCCGGGCGGCGACGATCGGGGCGGATGCGGGGGTTATGGACGCGTTGGCGGGGCTATGCGCGGACGCGCTTCGGTGATTGTGGATGCGCCCTAGGTTGAGTACGGAGGCTTGCCGGAGCGCTCGGCTCTTACTTCTGCCAGGGCCTGCTTGACGTCCGCGGCAATTTCGTCGTCCGTGTGGCCACGTCTCACTACGTCTTCATGGACGGCTCCGAAGATAACGTTGATGTTCTCCGCGAGGGTGCGAGGGGTCGCGCACATGTTTGGCGCGGTCGCGTCGTATTGACCTTTCCAGCGGTCGTCTACGCGACTGAGGTGTTCATCGGCATTGCCTGGGGTCTTGGTCGTGCGCTCCATGTTTCTTCGATCCTACTACGCTAACAAGTCCGCTGTGGAGCCCGATCATGGACTGTCAGTTCGGCTTAGGAAGATAATCGTCTGGGTGTCCAGGTTACAGCCCCATTTTGCGGTAACGACACTTCATTCCATATAGCTTCCCTGTTCTGAAGAGGACCTCGAGCATGCCGAAGTGGACGCGTGCGATTGCGGCGAAGGCAGAAATGCGCAGCCAAAGCGGCCAGCCTTGGGCGTTGACAACGGCGGCCAGCGAGTAGGAGGGTGTAGAGCGGAACTCCCGAATTTACGGTCTGGAGATAGATCCAGAGATTGAAACCTTCGGACGCGAAGGCCAGTAAAGGAAGAAATAACACATCCGCTACCGCTGGAGACGGCAGGTTAGCAAAGGTTCCTGCCTAGCGCCCGAGTTGCCTCCACTACTGGCTGGCTCGGTCTCGATCCGTTTTGACGTTCCTGTCCTGGGCGCCACCCCTGTCTAGGATTTAGCGGAACGCTGCAACCTGCGCGGCTCTTTCGGACTCGCTTTGTACGGACTCGCTGGCCGAGAGGGTAGGGACCTCCGACCGACAACTATTGTGACGATCTTTTTGGCAGGATGAGACCAAGTCTTTACGCGTTGAATTCATGGAGTCAGCGCATGGCGGTAAGCATTCCTTCGGCCAAGAGGAACAATGTGTCTCCAATGGCGATGATTTGGGGCCTCGGAATGCCGCTAGGATCGCCAGGCCATAGCTCCTGGCGCCATTGCAGTGCTCCCGTCTTCTGATCTCGGATTTCAAGTGCGAACTTGGGCAGACCGCCCGCCATTGGGGTGGCGAAGTCCGCCACGTGAGAGCCAAACGGAATAATGGAGCGGCAACTGAGCATCTTGTGCCAAAGCTTTTTCCTCGAGCGGGCGTCGAAGCACATCAAACGCTCGCCCCCAAAGATATCTTGACCGCTCGCGGTTTTCCCGAGAATCGCATCTCCGGTGGCGAATACTCGGTCTTTAGCAACGGCTACTTCCCACTTTCCACAGAGATATTGGGGTGGGAAGCTCCGATAGTGTTCTGCAGTTTTGTCCAGCACCCCAAGTCCGGTGTTGAAGTTTGTGGCGGCCACAACATGGTCACGCACCAACGCCACTGGATGGGCCATGCAGTAGTTCTTTTTGCCTCGTCGAAGGTCCTTGCGCTTGAGGGCGAAGACACTTCGGGCGTCCCAGTCGATGTATAGGTAGTCGCGCGATACTACCATCCAGCCCCGACCTCCATCGCCGTCTGCCTTTGGATTCACTTGCTGCAAGACCTTGCCCGTGTGGGCGTCGAGACTGAACAGGCCGTCGCGAGACGCCACGTAGACTTCCCCATCAGCGGGTTCTGAAAACTGCCCGACTGAGGCAAAGGGCTTGTCCCAAAGCATGTTCTGCGTTTTCAAGTCCCAGGCTTGGACTGAAGTTGACTTGTTCTGGCCTTGGGCAGGGAATGCGCACACTAGAATCTTCCCATCGGACTTGGCGAGCGCCGTGTGCGGAAATTCCAGCAGTGTCTTGTCAGAGGCGGCATCCAGGACGTCCGTATTGACGTCATCGGTCAAGGTTGGCGAGGCGCCTGCGCTACTCAGCCAACTCGCCGTCGTGGCCAGACTCCACAGAATCTTTGGCTGGTAGCTACTTCGTCGAAGTTCGGTTCGGTTCATCGACTCCCAAAGCGGAATCGCCACCTTCACGGCATCAGTATGGGGCGCGATAGGCGCACCGGCTGGGGCTTGCCACTCCATTTTGGGCACGCCGAAGCAAAGATATGCCAGTGCAGCTACACTCATCGACTTGGCCTTGCTTGGTACGTCGACCTCATAGATCGACTGGCTCGATTTCTTCTAGACGGCATCACAGGGCGGACGCGTGCGCCGTCGAATAGTTTCGCCCGAGGGTGGGCAACAGCCGTTATTTAGTAGACAATGTAGGCATGCGGATATCCTTTGCCAAGCCTAGGAATGAAGGGCGTCCGCCTACGTTGACGATCGTTCGGGAGGATGGGTCGACGACGGGGGAGGCTTCGACGCCGTTTTTTGTTGCGCACGACTTGACGCACTATGCGGTGGAGAAGACGCTGGGATTTCGGCGGTCCTTTTATGGCTTGGTGGCGCAGGGATGGGACATTGATTCTTTCGGCGAGCGAGAGCCTGGTTCGGCCAAAGCCCGCGCGGTGCCGGGAGAGGCGATGCTTACGGAAATCATCGTGGGTGCGCTCGATCTTCACCGGCGGCATGTTTTTTCGGATACGGCGGCCTTGCTTGAATTTGTTGCGGGTGAGTGTGAGAATCGGGGGATGGTGACGCCGGAGGTTTCGGACGACGAGATCGTAGCCATCTGCGATTTACGCGACGAGTTGATTGGGCGGTGGTCGGCGTTGGGTCCGGGCGAGGTGTTGGAGTTGGAGTTTTTGGCGGTTCCGTAGTTCGCGGTTGGGGGTGGCGATAGCTTCGGCGGTCCAAATACCGGATTGTCTCGGCAAGTTCGTAACGTTGTCGCGGCGGGCTTCGCACCCCCGGCTACCGCCCTTCGGGCGAATCGGATGTTTGCGTTGCTTTTGCGGCGAGTTCGCGAGGTTGTCGGGCCGGCGGCAGGTTGACAATTTTCGGCCCGTGCCAAAAAATTGGCACGAAAATGGTTGGCATTTTTTGAAAAGGGTGCCAAAATATTGGCATGGTGGTCAGGCGTGAGTAAGCGGGCGAAGGATGACTCAATGAGTCGGCGGGAGCGGCAAATTATGGATGCGCTCTACCGGCTTGGGAAGGCTTCGGCGGCGGAGGTTCGCGAAGCGATTGCGGAGCCGCCGACGTATACGGCGGTTCGGTCGCACCTTGCCATTCTTCAGGATAAGGGGCACGTTCGGTTTGAAAGCGACGGGACCCGTTATATCTATGAGCCGGTAGTGTCTCGGGAAACGATGGCGAAGAGCGTTATCGACGGAGTTCTGGAGACGTTCTTTGGCGGGTCGATCGAGCGGGTCGTCGCGACGCTGGTGGACCGCGAAGAGTCGGCGATCACTGAAGAGCAGCTTGACCGGCTGGCGCAGATCATCGAGGCGGCAAGGAAGGAGGGGCGATGAACTCCCAGACCTTGGACCTTTTGTTGGCGTTCGGTGGATATGCGGCGAAGGCGACGACGATTTTGGCGCTGGCTTGGGTCGGGACTTTGCTCTGTCGGCGGGCGGCAGCGGCCACGCGGCATGCGATTTGGGTTGCCGGATTTGTGGGAATTGCCCTTCTTCCTTTCCTCGCGTTGGTTCTGCCAAAGCGCGATTTGGCGGTGATCAAAGCGCCGCGCGCGGCTCAGGACGCTCCCCTACCGATGGCAGAGCATTTGGAGGTGGGAACCGTGCCGGATACTGAGGCCGTTTCCACGGCAACAGATTCGGTTCGCGACATTCCCCCGGTTGCGGTTTCGGTTGCGCCTTCCGTTGTCCATTCCTTGGCTCCTGTGACTGTCCCTTCGTTATCGGTGCCGTTGGTCGCCAACGACGGCCTATCCGTTGTCGGGACGGCCGTGGCGATTTGGGCAGGAGGACTGATCGTCGTCTTGGTACCGGCGCTGTTCGCCTATCTCACCATTCTTCGCCTCCGCCGGCGCGGTACGCGTGCCCTTTCGCTCGCCGAGTTTGAGCCGGCTCCCCTGGCCAGGATGGCCAGGGTTCGGAGGCCGTGGGATCTGCGGATCTGCCTGTCGCCGGTGCCGCCGGCGGCGATGACTTGGGGGCTTGTTCGCCCCGTCGTTTTACTTCCTCAAGAATCGGAGGCTTGGCCGCGCGACCGTGTCGACGCGGTTCTGCTTCACGAACTCGCCCACGTGCGCCGCTTCGATAGCGCGAGCCAGCTACTCTCGCTCGGGGTGTGCGCCCTTTACTGGTTCCATCCGGCGGTATGGCTCTGCGCGCGAGCCATGCGAGCCGAAGCCGAGGCGGCGGCGGACGATTGCGTCCTCCAGTCCGGCATCACGCCTTCCGCTTATGCGGCGGCGTTGGTGCGGATCGCCGCCGATCTTGGCCGACGACGACAACCTCTCCTCACCTTCGGAATCTCCGTTATGAAAGAATCAAAAATCGAAGCTCGAGTCCGAGCCATTCTCGATCCCTCCGCGCGCCGTCGAGGTGCGACCGTCGTCGAAGCGCTCTCGGTGCTAACCCTGGCATCGCTGGCGATCGTGCCGCTCGCGGGGCTCCATCCGGGCGTCTACCGCGATCCCGGACTCGCGTCCATCGATCCGTTCCTCTCCAGCGATATTGCCGTAGCGGGCAACCAGGCCGCGACGAAGAAGAAGCATGCTCGCCGGCATCACGTGGCGAGTAAGAAGACGACCCACGCAAACGAATACATCGTCATTTCCGGCGACAAGGTCCACACGACGACGGTGACCAACACGAGCAAGTACATTGTCTTGGATGGCGGCGGCAAGATCGTTTATACGACAACGAATGCGAGCAAGCCGGTGCACGGCGTGCGGCTAAAGAGCGGGACGCTTTATCTGTCCAAGCCGGTCATCGCGACCAACGATGTTTTCTCCTCGAGGAGTCCGGCAGTTGTCTCGGGGAGCGTCATCTACGGCAAGACGAACCAAGCGGCCGTCGTTGCGGGCCAGTCGAATAATGCATCCGACGTGCTAATCACCACGGGCGAGGGAGAACTCGTCCAGGGGCAGAACAGTCCAGCCGGGGGTGGCAAGACGGTGTTGATTTCGGGGGACAAGCCCGGCCAAGGCGGCAACGCGGTCCTGATTCAAGGTGAATCTGCTAAGAACGACGTGTACGGCGTGATGTCCGGCCAAGTCGGCGCGACGAAATCGGGTGCAACAACGATCTACAGCACAGTGAAGGCCGGGCAAAACGGATCAACGAAGTCGGGCCCAATGACGATCTACAGCACAGTCAAATCCGCCCAAAGCAGTTCGATGAAGCCGGGTTCGGTATGGCTGTACACGACGGCGAAGCCGGGGACGAAGACGACTTCGTCGGACACTTTCACGGTACTGCCGGCGGGAACGAAAGTGAAGGTCGTCAAGTCGTCGGACGCCGTCAAGTGGGTCTCCGGAGCACAAACGGGAGTTACCTATCAATGGAAAACCACCCGGAAGGCACCGGACGGGGCGGTGTCGGTCACCTATATGGATATGGATAAGGGTGGAAAGCCAGTGACGGTGCTCGGTCATCAGGACGATCCGAAAGGCTCCACTTATTCGGTTGAACTCGAATACAAGCTGGCGCCCCAAAAGCTGCACGACGCAAAGGTCGAGTTGTGGGAGGCGCAGGCCAGGGTGGCGGAACTCCGGGCCAAAGTGCGCAAGCTTGCTCGTGAGAAAAAGAGCAGGGGCGGGTCGAGCACGATAAGGGTGATTACGACTCCGGCCAGGCCGGCCAGCGAATCGGGCAATAAGGACAAGCTTTTGGCGGAGGCACGCGAGCGCGCCCTTGAGGTACGTGTCGATTCGCTGATCACTCAGCGCGCCAAAGCGATGAGTGACGCGAACAGGGCCAAGATCGACATGAAGGTCTTGGAAGCCCAACTAAAGCAGGCGGCAGAAGAAGCCCGGGAGGCTCGACGACGGCAGGAAGTTGGAGTCCTTACGAAGAGCGAGGCGGATAGGGCGGCGCTCGAACTGCTGGAAGCGCAACAGCGGCTCAAGGCAGCAGTTGATTCGCAGAAGCAGAAGGGCCACTAGCGGCGATCGTTTGTACGGAGCCGGCGCAATTCGCGGGCTCCGTACAACAGGGCTCGGCCGTCGTGGTACGCCGCTTTCCAAGGCTCGGCCTTCATGGCCGTTCGGTCTTGGGGCGGCGTTTCGCCAATGACGGCGTGCCAGCCTCGGTGGTCTTGGTCGATTTGGCGCGTCTTGATCCAATGCCAGGTCTTGAGCAGGGCGTTGAGATTTCTTTCGCTTGCTCCGTTGGGAAGTTGAAGTCCGCGGATGAGGCCGAGCATGGTTTCGGCTTGAACCCACCAGACCTTTGCCTTGTCGGTGACTTCGTTTTGCGCATTGCCGGTCGAGTAGACGCCCCCGTTCTCCTTATCGAAGCCGTGCTTGACGACGTAGCCGATCAGGGATTGGGCGACTTCAGCGGTTCGGTCGTCGATTTTGCCGTCTAGGATCTGGGCGGCGTCCATGAGGAGATGTGCGGCTTCGATGTCGTGGCCGTGGGAGATCTCGCCGGGCACGGGAGTCCAGTCCGGATGAGCGAAGCCGTGCAGCCAGCCGTCGGAATGGTAGAGGCGGTGAAGAAGGATGTCTTGGACTTCCCTTAGCCGCGTGCGGAGTGCGGGATCGGGCCAGACGAGGGCGAGTTCGGAGAAGGCTTCCAGGAGATGGAGGTGGGTGTTCTGCGACTTTTGCCCGTAGAGGGTTCCGATTTGGTCTCTTGGGTGGGCGGAGTCGCGGGGTTCCAGGATTGGCTTATCACCCGGTCCGGCGCACTCGAAGTAGCCTCCGTTTTCTTCGTCGTGTAAGTGGCTTTCGAGCCAGGCGAATGCACTGGTTCCCAGTTCTAATGCGGCTTCGTCACCGGTAGCTCGGTGAGCGGCGGCGGCGGCATAAATGGCGAAGGAAATCCCGTAAGCGTGGATTTCGTCGCTAACTCTTGCGCCATCTTGTCGCCGGGCAATGTCCCAGACTAGCGAGCCGTCCGAGTTTAGGAAGTTCTCCGTAAGGTAACGGATCCCATGGTGAGCGTGTCCGGCGAATTCATCCTTGAGGGAGGGTTGAGATTCCGATAGCACCGCGACGACCCAGGTCATCCGGGCCTGGCAGACGACGAGTCTGGTTTTGTCTTCTTGGCCACGCCAAATTCGATCGAAGCGCTCGTGGAACCCGCCGGAGGGGTCGATGCAGCGCGGGAACCAGGTTTCGATGATGTCGAGCCGAAGGCTTTCCTCCATTTCGTCAGCGAGGCGCAGGAGTTGGTCGATCGGTAAGGACATGTCGGGAACGAGAGAATTATGGGCGAAGGGGGACTCTCTTAACCTTGGGTTTCGCTCACCAGATTGGGGGCGAGTGCGTAGAAGCCGGTGTTATGAGTGCAACCACGGAAATCACCGGTGCGGCCGCATCCGGAACGTTTATGATCGGCGGTGATATGGCCGTTCATCGGCTTGGCTTCGGCGCGATGCGCATTACGGGATCGGGAATTTGGGGCGAGCCGGCGGACCCAGAAGGCGCGAAGGCCGTTCTGCGGCGGGTGGTGGAGCTTGGGGTCAATTTGATCGATTCGGCGGACTCGTATGGCCCGGAGGTTTCCGAGCGCTTGATCGCGGAGGCGCTTCATCCGTACCCCGGCGGTCTGGTTATCGCCACGAAGGGCGGGCTAACCCGCAGCGGGCCTAATCAGTGGAATCCGGTGGGGCGTCCCGAGTACTTGCGGCAATGCGTGGAGATGAGCCTGCGGCGGTTGAAGCTTGAGCGGATCGACCTTTACCAGCTTCATCGAATAGACCCGAAGGTTCCGGCGGAGGAGCAGTTCGGGGTCCTGAAGGATATGCAGGGCGAGGGGAAGATTCGGCATCTCGGGCTCTCGGAAGTGTCGGTAGAAGAGATCGAGAACGCGCGGAAGACGATCGAGGTCACGACGGTTCAGAACCTCTACAATCTTGGGAATCGGAAGTCCGAGGATGTCGTCGACTATTGCGAGCGTGAGAGCATCGGATTCATTCCCTGGTTTCCGGTCGCGTCGGGGGACTTGGCGCGCGCCGGCGGACCTTTGGACGAGGCGGCGAAGAAGCACGGCGCGACGGTCGCTCAGTTGGCGCTGGCGTGGTTGTTGAAGAGGTCGCCGGTTATTCTGCCCATTCCCGGGACGTCTTCGGTGGCGCACCTGGAGGAGAACGTCGGGGCGGCGGATATGCATCTGACGGATGAGGAGTTTGCGGGATTGACGGCGTAGGGTTTTTTCTTACCGCCCGGTGGGGCGTTGACGGGCGGGGCGGTTTGGGTTCTGGAGGGTCTTGCGGCAGGAGGCGGCGGACTTCGCTTCGCTCGTGCACCGGCTACAGAGCGGTAGCGGCAGGGGCGGCGGACTTTGCTTCGCTCGTGCACCGGCTACAGAGCGGTGGGAGCCGAGGGGTTTGTCGGCTTGGGGCGCTGAAGTCCTGCGAACAGAACTCGCTATTCTTTCTCGGCAAGGGGACAGATGTGAGGAGGCTCGATTTCCGGGAGGTGGTGGGTGCTCCAGGCTTCGATGGCTTTTAGGACGGGGCGGAGGGCTTGGCCGGCTTCAGTTAGCTCGTAGCCGGTTCGAGGGGGCATGGTGCTGTGGATGGTTTTGGTTACGAGGCCGGCTTGCTCGAGGAGGGCGAGGCGCTGCGAGAGGGTGGTGACGTTGACGCCCTCGGCCTTCCGGCTGAGTTCGTTGAAGCCGGCGCTGCCGTTTAGGAGCTGGTGGATGATTAACATCACCCACTTTTCTTGGAGCAGCACCACGCCGCGGATCAGCGCGGCGGAGCCGCAAGGTTCTCCGGATTCGATTTCTGCCATTGCTCTCTTACAGGCTACGCCTTGACGGCGTCGGAATGGGTCATCCATCGACGATTTTCGCAAATTTTCTTGTATCACTACGTTTTTTTGAGTGCTTTGCCTTATAATGCGGCTATGTCGTTCCGAACCTCGTAGAAAGAGGGGCGACGACGAACGACGCGGAGAAACCAAAGATGAGCGATACCACTGTCCAACCCACGACCTATACCGTAGACCCCGCCCACTCGGGCATTCGATTTTGGGTGCGCCACCTCATGATCAGCAAAGTTCATGGCACGATGGGCGGGATAACCGGAACGGTCTCCGGCGTACCGGGCGACGCTTCCTCGATCAAGGTTGATATTTCGATCCCGACCAACACGATTTCAACCGGCCAGGAGCAGAGAGACGGGCACATCAAGAACGCCGACTTTTTGGACGTCGAAACGTACCCGACGATGACGTTTGTTTCGAAGAGCGCAACGAAAACGGGTGCGAGCACCTATGATGTGGTCGGCGCGCTTACGCTACACGGCGTTACGAAGGACGTCACGCTGAAGGCGGAAGTCACGGACGAAGTAGCCAGCCCGTTCGGCGGATTCAAGGTCGGCGTAAACGCGACCTGCGAGATCGACCGGGAAGATTTCGGGGTGACCTACAATAAGGCGCTCGAGACGGGCGGCGTGATGGTGGGTAAGGAAATCCATATCGAGATCGACCTCGAAATCGACCGCGCGGCGTAGTTCAGTAGGATCGAGGGGAGATTGAAGTGGCTGATCTAAACATTGAGACCAATACGTTGACGCTTGCGGTGAGCGACGGGAGCGCAATGAACGCTTACGTCGCGGCGCCGACGGGAGACGGGACTTACCCGAACCTGATCATTTTGCAGGAAGCCTTTGGAGTTAACGCGCATATCCGGGACGTCACGGATCGGTTTGCCCGGCTAGGCTACGTCGCAATTGCGCCGGAGTTGTTCCACCGAACGGCGCCTCCGGGATTTGAGGGCAGCTACACCGACTTCCCCGCGATCATGCCGCACTATCAGGCATTGACGAACGATGGACTGGCCGCCGATCTGGCGGCGGCACACGGCTGGCTTGAGGATTGGAATGCGGGCCAGCCGCTGGGCACGATCGGCTGGTGCCTTGGGGGCAAAGTCTCGTTTTTGGCGTCCACCGTATTGCCGGTGAGGTGCTCGGTGTCGTTTTACGGCGGCGGCATCGCTCCGAACGCAATGAGTGCCGGCTTGCTGGACCGGGCGGATCAGGTGAAGGCGCCGTTGCTTCTCTGTTGGGGCGGCAAGGATGCGCACCTTACGCCGGACCAGGTTTGGGCGGTTACGGCTGCCTTGGACGCGGCGGGTAAGAATTACATCAATGCGGTGTTCTCGAAGGCGGACCATGGGTTCTTCTGTGACGCGCGCGCCTCATATGACGCGGAGTCGGCGGCGGTGGGGTTGGCTTTGACGCTTGGGTTTTTTGGGCAGCATTTAGCGGTGTAGGGTTGGAAGTTGGGGGTTTTGAGGCGAGTTCGAAACCCTCTCCGACCGGCTTTGCACGCTCGACTACACCTGCCGGTGGCTTGAGTCGCGGGGCTTGTCGGCGGGCGGCGGCGGACTTCGCTGCGCTGCGTGCGCCGGCTACAACTGCCGGTGGCTTGAGTAGCGGGGCTTGTCGGCGGGCGGCGGCGGACTTCGCTGCGCTGCGTGCGCCGGCTACATCTGCCGGTGGATTGAGTCGCGGGGCTTGTCGGCAGGCGGCGGCGGACTTCGCTGCGCTACGTGCGCCGGCTACATCTGCCGATGGCTTGAGTAGCTAACTGTCGGTTGCTTGCGGAGGGGCCAATTAGTCGTTTCAGGCGAGGAGTTCGCAGAAGCGGGGGAGATCTACGTTTCCGCCGGTTAGGACGAGGCCGATTTTGGTTTTTCGTTCGCGACGGGGGGCGTTTAGGAGGGTGGCGAGGCCGATGGCGCCGCTGGGTTCGACGACGATTTTCATTTGAAGGAAGAGGAAGCGCATGGCTTCGACGATCTCTTCGTCGGTGGCGAGCCGGATGCCGGCGAGGCGCTTTTGGTTGATGGGGAACGTTAGCTCGCCGGGGGTGGGAACCAATAAGCCGTCGGCGATGGACTTTGGGATTTCTTGGCGCTCACGGACTCCGGAGGCGAGGGAGCGTTGCGTGTCGTTGGCGAGGGTTGGCTCGGCGCCCCAGATTTCGATCTGGGGCCGAATCCCTTGCGCGGCGGTGGCGCAGCCGGCGCTTAGGCCGCCGCCGCTGACGGGGATGATGATTTCGTCAAGATCGGGGACTTCTTCGAGCATCTCCAGGGCGACGGTTCCGGCGCCGGCCATGACGCCGAAGTTATCGTAGGCGGAGATCGTGATCGCGTTGCGGCTCCGGGTTATTTCGGCTTGTAAGGCGTCGCGGTTCTCTCGGTAACGATCGTAAAGAACCACTTCCCCGCCGTAGCCTTTTATGGCGTCAATCTTGGCCTGCGGAGCGTTCGACGGCATGAGGATGGTGGCGTTGGTTCCGAGGAGTTTCGCCGAGAGCGCGAGGCCTTGGCCGTGGTTTCCGGAGGAAGCGGCGGCAAATCCTTGCTGCTGTTCTTCCCGCGTTAGCGATGCGGTGGCGTTGTAGGCGCCGCGAAACTTGAAGGCGCCGGCGCGTTGGAAGATTTCGGCCTTGAGGAAGACCTCGGCGCCGACGCGGTTGTTGAGCGCCTCGGAAGTCAGGATGGGGGTTGGATACGCGATGCCACGGATGCGATCGGCGGCATTGCGGATGTGGTCGAGCGTCAATTCCATGGTCAGCGCCCCATGATGGCATGCGTTGGGACACACTCTCCGAAAGCCGTATGCTCGACGATCTCCTTGAACGCATCCACCGCCATCCCGATAAGTGTATTTCGGTCGCGTACCGAAATCTAGATTCAGGTCTTGAGTGGTTCGTGCAGCCGGACCGGGTTTATCACGCGGCCAGCACGATGAAGATCGGGGTGATGATGGAGGCGTTTCGGCAGGCCTCGGAGGGCCGGTTTGCTCTTTCCGACCTTTGGACTCTAACGAACCGGTTTGAGAGCATCGCGGACGGAAGCCCGTACTCATTGAACTCGTCGGACGATTCTGATCCGGAACTTTACTTGCGGGTTGGCGAGCAGGTTTCCGTTTTGGAACTCATCGAACGGATGATCCGGAAGAGTGGGAATTTGGCGACGAATGAGATCATCTCCCGGGTTGGGGCGGCGCGAGTTCAGTCATTTATGGACGAGTTGGGCGCGCCCGATTTGGTGATCCGGCGCGGGGTTGAAGACTATGCGGCTTATGCGCAGGGGCTTAACAATACGGCCACCGCGCGGGGGCTTTGCGAGATACTTTCGCGGCTGGGACGTGAAGAGGTTGTTTCGCGGACGGCATCCTTGGCGATGATCGAAGTTTTGCTCGGGCAGGAGCACAACGAAGGGATTCCGGTTGGCCTAATGCCCGGGATGCGAGCCGCGCATAAGACCGGGTGGATTGGGGAGTTCTACCACGACGCGGGGCTTGTTTACTCAGAAGCCGACGGGCTCTTTGTTCTGGTATTTCTGACCGAGGGGTTTGCCGATATGGTAGCGGGTGGAGCGTTCGTCGCGGAGGCGACGAACGCTTTGTTGCGGGATTGATTAGGCCATGTGCGTTTCGGGGGCGGCCATCATGAGCATGAGGGCGTGGTCGAGCGCGCCCGCCCAGGCGTTCTCGTTGGCAAGGAGTTTTGGACCTCCCCGTTTGTGGATATCGGCGGCGATTACCGAGCGCGCAGTATCCGGGAGGTCCAAATCGAACAACTCGATCAGAGCGTTGGCGATCGCGTCTGACCCTTCGGCTTGGCGGCTCTTGATGAATGCGAGGGTGGTTTTCGTGCCGACGTCGGCGCCTTTGGATCCCCAGATGAACATGCCTCGATAGCGATAGCGCTCAAGCATGGCGGCGGAACTGATCCAGGATTTGCCCCAGCGCCAACCGGACACGTCGGGTGGGTAGAAGATGCTGAGGCCGGCGCGTTCCATCCGGTCCGAGATGCCCCACAGGTTGTCCAGAACTGGCTGTGGGATGGGGGTTCGTTCCGTCGCGTTCTTCGCCCGGAAAGACACGAGGTGTTCGCCGGCGCCCATTTGGCGAGCGACGGCTACGCACAGATCGACCGGACTTTTGACCAGTTTTCGGACGCATTTGTCGCCCCAGAACTCAGGCGCGTCCACGATGGCATGCATGATCGCGTTAATGTTTCCGTTCGTGTGCCGGTAGACGCCGGACAATCGGTCCAAGACGGCGGGCTCGGGATTTTCGTAGGCGAAGTGCTCCCAGAGTTTCTTGCAGATGCGCCGCTCGGTGGCGGGGTGCTTGGCCATGATCTCTAGGGCTTTGTCGCCGTCGATCTGGCCGGTTACGCCGAGGAGCTTCTTCGGCGTAGGGTCGTGCATGGCGGGCATCAAGGTAAAGGAACTGAAGGGGCGGCCATAGGCGACCCATTCGTCGACTTTCGATGTGGTGTTGCCGGGGAGTTCCCAGAAGATGTGGATGTAGCCCCAGCCGGTGAAGGCGCGGGAGGCCTCTTTGACGTCGGCCTCGGTGTAGTTGCCGATGCCGAGGGTGAAGAGTTCCATGACTTCGCGGGCGAAGTTCTCGTTGGGATGGCCGCGCATGCTGCGTTGCATGTCGAGGTAGCGCATCATCGCGGGGTCTTTGCTTGCCGCCGTCAGTACGTTCAGGAACGGTCCGCAGGCGTTTGTCCGGAGGGCGTCCAGGTAGTTGAGCATCATCGGCCCATCCTCGACTTTGGCGTCGCTCACGGCGAAGTGGTTGTGCCAGAACAGGGTGAGGCGCTCTTGTAGGGGGCGCTTGGTGGCGAGCATGCGCATGATCCACCAGAGGCGGTATCGATACGTCGAGAGATCTGGTTCGTCCTTCTCGCGGAACGAGAACTCGAGCGGACTGATCGGGAACTGCTCGTCGACCTTGTCGAAGTCGATCAGCCGGTGAACCGTTTCTTTTAGTCCGACGCGGACTCCCTCATCCAATTCGGCAGGGGTCGCGCCGAAACCGAGGCGGCGATAGAGGTGGGCGATCTTCTCGCGTAACGTCATTGGATGAATGCTCCCACCGCCATTGTAGGACGGATGCCTCTCGAATGGGAGCATTCATTTTTGGGGATCTGGATCAGCTTTTGACGATGCATGGGTTATCGCGGCGGCGGGGTTTTGGTAGTGGCAGCGGGAATGTTTTTTTGCGTTTGCCGGGCTTGGGCGCGGGCTTTGTCCACTTCGGCGCGGAAATCGGCGGGCAGTTGCTCGTAGGTTAAGGCGTCGCCGCTTCGGTCGAAGTGGTTTGCCTGCACATCGGCGCCGATGGACACGGTTTCGCTCAGGCTTAGGTTGAAGTTGTAACGCACGGTGCTCCCGTAGCGAAACTTGTCGATCTTGACTTGGGTGCGCGGATCGCTTGGGTCGGCCTTCTCGGCCATGGCCAGCATCATGCCCAATTGCCCCGCCGAGAGCGGCGCGTACATGGAGGACGGGCTTGTTCCGCCGTCCGCGATAACGGCAGTTTCTTGTCGGCTATACAAAGTTATTCCTGCGCCGTTGGGGATTCCGTTGGCGAAGACGTAGGTGACTTCGGACTGTAACGATCCACGGAAGACTCCGTCGACGGGGGCCGGGACGGGCGACCTTGACATTATTCCGATCGGCGAATCGGCGCGGAAGACGAGGTCGGCGATGTCGGCGCGGGACGCTTCGTTGAGGAGACCGAAGTTCTGCGCCTTCCCGCCGAGGAGCGCGTGGCGGTTCTCTAGGTTCAACCTGCCGTAGATGCGGAGCATTTCGACATTTCGGTCGGTGATACCCACATTCAGATCCGGCAGGAGGAAGAAGGCGAGCATCGGGACCAGCGAGTCGGTATAGCGGCGCGGCATGGAGGCGGCGAACTCGGCCATGCCGTCAAGTGATGCGCCGCCGGCAGCGATGGCGTTTCGGAAAAAGGGACCCAGGATCGTGCGGTCGGCCCGCTGGTTTCGGACGGCATTGGGGGCTTTCGGGGTCAACACGAACCACCGATCGGTTTGATCGACGAGCTCGTGGTCGGTGATCCATCTTGAAAAATTGGCGAGGTTCAGGCTGCCGTCCTTCTCGACAGCAGTGAATGCGGGCTCCATGAAGCCGTCGTCGGGGATACAGGCGACGAAGTTCTTAGATTTCGCCAGGTTGAAGACACCGTCCGCGCTTATGTAGGAGAGAGGGTCGGTCTTTTCCGGATACTTCATCTCCTCAAGAAGGACGCGGTCTTTCAGGAAGGTTTCGCCCTTTTGAAACCCCTGGATGGCGCGGTTGAAGCGTGCGGCCTGATCCGAGAGGGCGATCTTTCCTTCGGCCAATAGTGTGGTGGTGCCGGCTTTCTTGGGCAAGTCCAAGAGGGTTCGGCTGGTGGCGACGTACTTTCCGGATTTGCCGACGAGGTGGACATCGACGGTGAGGCTGTTGTTATAGGGCGAGCGGGCGAGAGCCACCAGGAGGCTGGAACCCTCTTCGGTGCTGTCAGCAAACGGCATGCCGAAGCGGCTAGCGAAGCTTTCGCCGGCCAACTTTTGATCCTTGATCGCTTTGTCGAACATTTCCAATTCGGCGAGGAATCCGATGACGGCAGGCTGAACATCTCCGGGGAGTGGGCGTTGCATCCGAGTTGGGGACGTGGAAAAGACGATCCGATCGCCGGGACCGACGTCGGCGATTTGTTCGGGCGAGAGGCGGGCGAGAATCGCGGACGCAAGACGTCCTTCGGGCATTTGGGCTTGGAGAGGGATCAGCTCTTGAAGCCCTCCCGCGTCGCTCAAGTGGCCCTTGTATTTGTCGTAAAGGGCCGCTAGTTTCCCGGCTAATCGATTGGCGGCGGCTTGGTCGAAGGGAGGAGTTGTGCTTCGGGCGGCCGTGATGATTTGCATCCCTTCGGCGATTTCCTTAACCCGAGTCAAGCGCTCGGCGGCAATTTGTTCGTTTTCTTGCTTGGCGGATCGCGTTAGGCGCCAGACGCCGTTCTTGCTCGTCCATTCGGCTCCGATGGCCTGGGCCAGTCTTTGTCTGAATTCGTCGGGAGCGACGTCCTTGATGCCGACCATGACGATCTCGCCAGCCGTCTGCGGGGATGCTTCCATCGCGATCCCGCTAAGGCGGGAGGCATCCTTTAGGAGAGCGGAGACCGATTCGCCGCGACTCGTGAGCGTTAGGTTGGCGAGCGCAAACGGGACAAGGAGGGCAAACACATCAGAAGGACGGGTTTGCCCGGTCGCGCGTTGGGCTCGGACGACGAAAAATGTTGCTAATGTTTGACGCGCGTATCTCAGGGGACCGGTTTCGATTGCCCGATTCCGGTGTCTACCAGTGGAGATCGCGCTTGATCGCAGCGGCGAGCAAGTCGCCCATGATTTTGTCGGTCTTAAGGTTCGGGTGCCAGTCGGCACCGATTCCGTCTTCCATTCGTTGGACGGGAAATTCAACGACGTGGACGCGGGGATCGTGCAATTGCCCGGCCATGTGTTGGAGATAGGTTCTTAGCGTGGTGAGGGCTTTTTGACCGGCGGGGTAGTTGTCGGACATCATGCTTCCCATCGTCATGTAGATCTCGGCTTTCGGATAGTGGGACCAGACGCGCCGGATGAAATCTTCGTAAGCGCCGGTCCATTCCTTCTCGGCGGGATTTCCCTTGCCGAAGTCGTTGGTGGCGAGGTTGATGACAACGGCCTGCGGTCCGGGCTGGCGGAACTCATAGGTTGACGTGGGGTCCGTGGGGAGTACAAGGTCGTAGATGGACGGCATCGTATCGTCGGGCCACATCTTTCGGCCAGACCAGGCGATCAGAACCGGATCCGCGCTTAGGTCGCGGGCGGCAATGCTTGCGTAACTCATGTAGGCGTTCTCGGTGGCCGGAGTGAAGTGCTCGTTTTGGTTGGCGCCTTCGTTCCCGTAACCGCAAGTGATGGAATCGCCGACGACTTCGATTTGACGGGCGTTCGGTTTTGCCTTTATTAGCTGTCCGCCAGGGGCTGCGAAGCCGAGGAACTTTGTGGTTCCCACAAACGCTTCCGTGCGCTTCACGAGTCGAACATCGTGCTCCGCACCTTCGCCGAGGTCAATCGTGTAGGTGTCGGTCTTTTTCGCGGGGGCCAGGACCTGCTTGGGGCTTCCGTCTACCACGACCTCCCATCGGTTTTCGCCTTGTTCGTCGATTTCCGTCTGCAGGGTGTGGCCCTTGACGCGAAGGTGAACTTCGCTGGCGGGCCACTGGCACGCAACCGACCCCGCCGTACGACGGTCGAACCGACCGACGTAGTCGATGCGCGAATCCGTCGGCGAAATGGGCAGTGCGATCATCGTCAGCAGACAGGCAAACATGTTCGTTTCTTATACCATGGGGGAGTAACACGGAAAACCGTGACGGGCCCGATGCAACAAACCCGGAAGATTCGGCCAATAATAGAAGTGGCTATGGCGAAGTTCGATACCAAAGGTTTGTTTCTTCTGATCGCGGCCGCCGGGCTCGGCGGATTCGGGATGTGGAAGTTTGATGACTATCAGTTCAAGCATCAAGACAGCGCCATCCAAGCGCAATTGGAGAAGGGCGTGAGATATACCGCCGTAGACGTGCACAAGCTCGGCCTGCACGGCACATGGATCGACGTCCATCACGATATCGACTGTGGTGACCTTCCCTCGGAGAAGGAGAAGCTAGAAGTCGGACTGGCCGACGCTAAGGCCAAAGACCTATTCGATACGCCGGGCGGAGCTTATACGGCGGAAGACATCAAGGTGAACGGACTTGTGCCGCCTTCGATCCGCTTTAACGCCGTCATCGTGCCGTACATCATTAAGGGGATTCCCGGGCAGCCGATCGATCCGATCCTGAAGACCCGAAGCTGCGGCGCATACGACTGGTCGGTTGGCGGGCAGATTTACCACTTCGCCTCGGTACCTAGCCTGGAAGAGTTCGTGATGCGAGCAAAAGCCGATCCGAAGTCGGTTCTTCCGCCCTCGGCATACGTTGAGCAACCCTCGGCAGACCGCTTGGCGAAGCGCTAACCGTCCTTGCCAACTATACTGGTGGGGAGCATGCGCTGCCGGTTTGGGACGGGTACATATACACTAAATGAAAGCGGACATTAAGAGCGATAGCCACAAGCGGCTGGCGCGGATCTCGGGGCAGGTCACCGGAATTCAAAAGATGGTCGAGAACGACCGGACTTGCGGCGACATCTTGCAACAGATCGTAGCGGTCCGTGCGGCACTCGATCAGCTTGGAATCGTGTTTTTGTCCGAGCATTTGCAGACCTGCGTTCTTCACCAGAACGTGAACCACGAGGACGAATGCTGCACGCATTTGCCTGAAGATCAATGGTCGGCGGAGATTCGTTCCACTTTGAAGCGGTTTCTGAAGTAAGCCGGCGACACCTTTTGCGGCGGGGCGAGGCGCGCTCCGGCGGACTTTGCTCTTTGCGAGAGTTACCGCGTTCGCGAGCTTCTGCGGGCGCGTCGCTTCGCCTCGTGCACAGGCTACTATTGGACGGCGAGGGTGGGGCCGGCGGAGGTCCAGTCTAACGGAGACAGGTGGAGGCGGCGGGCGGTTTTGGCGGAGTCCCAGGCGTGATAGGCGATTAGGGGGCGACCTTCGGCGTCTTGGGTCAGCGAGTTGTGGCCGGGGCCGATGAGTTGGTTTGGGATGGTTCGTAGGATGCGGGGGCCCTCGCTCGAATTGGTGTCTTGCCATGGGCCGAGGATGTTATCGGCGGTGACAAAGTCGATTCCGTAGGAGTCGTTTTGCCAGTTTCCGCCGCTGTAGAGGCAGTAGTACCGACCCACGTGCCAGACTGCGCATGGTCCTTCCAAGGTGTGCCAGTCGAAGATGTCGTTGTAGATCGGGCGGTTGGCTTGGTAGCGCTGCCAATCGTGACGGGCGCGCATTACGACGGTGTATTCGGCAGCGATGCGGACCATGTCGGTGAGAGGGGCGACGACGAGGCCGGTACCGGGACGGAAGCCATCGTTGGAGTCTAAGAAGTCGCGGGCGTAGAAGAGGTACCACCGCCCGTCTTGGTCACGGAACGGACTGGGGTCGATGGCGAAGGAAGCGGTCCCGGGATCGAGGACGGGGTTAGACGTCTCGACATACGGGCCTTGTGGGACGTCGCTGATGGCGACCCTTAGTTCGTGGCGCTCATCGGAGACGCCGACTGAGTAGTACATGTAAAAGACACCGTCATGCTCCGCGATCTCGGGGGCCCAGTAGTGATGGCCAGGTTCTGCGGCCCGAATCAGAGCGCCGCCGAGGGATTCCCAATGGACCCGGTCAACAGACCGCAGGAGGGGGAACTCGAATGCCTGCTCGCTCGGTGGAAGGGGGCCCGTGCCTACCGCGTAATAGATTCCCGCATGACGGAACACGAAGGGGTCCGCGAAATAACCTTCGTAGACGGGAGCGACGTTTATGGGCCAGCCGTTTGGAGGCGGGGTAGGCGGCTCGGCAGAGGGGCGGGGGATATTCACCGGGACACCGATTATCCTACAGGAATTGGAATGCAAACCAGAAATCGCAGTCAGTTACCGTGTCCACGGGATGTCGAGCCAAGAATCTTGCCGCTCATTCAGAAATTACTTGGCTTAGCATAACTCCTCTGCTATAGTATTCCAAGGTAACGATAGCGGGCGGGACAAATGGCAAAGGACGGAATCGCTAAGGAATCGGAGTCGCACATCCTTGAGGTGCGGAACGAGGAAGCGGTGGATATGTGCCGGGCGCTGGCGCAAGAAAGCCGCATGGCGATTCTCCAGCTATTGGCAGGCGGGGAAAAGAACATCAACGAACTGGGCACGGCGCTCGGGGTTTCGCAGCCCACGGTTACCAAGCATATTCAGCAACTGGAGCAAGTCGGACTTGTCGTTTCAGAGTATCTGCCGGGCGTACAGGGGATGCAGAAGAAGTGCCGGTTGCGGTTCAACCGACTGATTTTCAATCTGGCCCCGGACATTGCGACCGAAGACCGGATCGACGAAGTATCGATGCCGATCGGGCTGTATACGCTGGTTAATCCGAGCGGAACTTGTGGTTTGGCCAATCGAACCAAGTTCATTGGCTTCCTGGATAAAGCTCAGTCGTTCTACGACCCGGAACGGGCTTCGGCCGAGATCCTTTGGATGGCGAACGGGTTTGTGGAATACACGTTCCCGAACGACTTGCCGACGACGATGGAGGTTGAGCGGTTGGAGTTCGTCATGGAGGTCTGCTCCGAAGCGCCGGATCACAATCCGGATTGGCCTTCCGACCTTACGCTTTGGATCAACGGCGTCGAAGTCGGCACTTGGACATGTCCGGGCGACTACGGCGGCAAACGCGGACTGCTCAATCCGACCTGGTGGGTCGAGCATATGACACAGTTTGGGCTCCTTAAGATTTGGTCCATCGATCGGGAAGGCTCCTATGTCGATGGGTCTCGCATTTCCGATATCACACTTTCCCGGTTAATGGTTTATCCCCAGCAACCGCTCACGATCCGCCTCGGCGTCAAGCCGGACGCCGAACATCAAGGCGGATTCAATCTCTTCGGCCGCGGCTTCGGAAATTATGCTCAGGATTTGGTTCTGAGACTCCATTACATACCCAAGAAAAACTCGGAGCGCCGCAGCGATTCGATCGCCGCCAATGCAGGCGGGCGCGCATAACTTCTCATCGATAGATCGACTCCAAAGGAGAACTCATACTCATGCAACGTTGCAAAGCATTTACGCTCATCGAGCTTCTCGTCGTTATCGCCATCATCGCGATCCTTGCGGCGATCCTGTTCCCCGTTTTTGCTCAGGCCAAGCGAGCCGCGAAAAAGACGACATGTCTTTCGAACAACAAGCAGATCGGCTTGGCATCGGTTATGTACACGTCGGACAGTGACGATATGACTCCGGCCAACGGCGAGGGACTTGCCCCGGCATCGACTTGGTCAGCTTGGACGCCGCTTGAGCCTTGGACGGGCGATACGGGCGCCCCGTTCAACCCTAACGGTGACGGGTTTGGCGCGCCCCTAGGGTTCCTCGACCCTTTGGCCTCACAGAACTGGGGGCAAGAGCTCTATCCTTACGTGAAGAGCATCGGCGCGTTCGATTGTATTTCGGCGCCTCGCGACACGGATGCGGGCTTCGCGCCGGTGACCGGCAGTCACACCGGAGTTGCCGGGGAAACTAGCTATGTTTACAATGGATGCGGCAGCAACAAGTCATCGACGGCGGTAAGTCGGCCGGGCGACTACATCGTGTTCCAAGGCCGGGCAAGCACCGTGCGTGAGGCGATCGTTTGTCCGCGCATGAACGGATTTAGCGACGGCACGACCAAGGCGAACGACTCGGACGACGTGTGGCTGGGCTTTACCCACGACTTCGGCGACAACTATGCGTTCGCAGACGGGCACTCCAAGTTTAAGTTCCGACGGGCAGTACAATTCAAGGAGCTTGGGTTCTGGGAGTGGGTGAATGTCAACGGCATATGGCGGGATCCGGCTACGAGCCCGACAATGATCGCCGACCCGACGACCGGCTTTGACGATTGGGGCGCTTGGGGGAACTGCGATCCGGCCCTTGTGCCTTCCAGCTAGTCTCGACATTCTCGCTCACTTGCTTGTCCGGATGGCTTTGCCGGGCAAGCAAGCATCGTTTCCACCGCCTCCGTTCTCGAGCTTCACTATGAGGAATATTCAGTCGACCTTTTTGCTTGCCGCGTCTGTTTTCGGTAGTTTTGCTTTGGCGGGTTGCGGAGCGATGAACGATAACCCGACCAGTGCGGAGCAAATGCATTCGATTCGGTCAAAGGAGGCGGCGGGGCGGGCGAACTTCAATCCAACGGGCGGCCCTCCCGGTGCACCGGCGGCTCCTGGAGCAGTCGGGGGCTCGGCAGCCAGTTCGACCACCGGGGCTGGCGCCGGCAAATAGCGTGGTGAGGCTTGGAAGCTAGCGGATGTTTGCGTCAGTTGCATTGATCTTCAGCATTGCGATGACGCCGCTACATCTTCGTCTTCGGCCGAGTCCGGAGGGTGACCTGCTTGGGTGGCTCGTGGCAGGGCCATTTCCCTCGGGGTTTGACCGGGACTATCTTGCGGGGGAGGCTTCCGTATCGCCGGTTGAAGAGGCGGAGGCGGCAAGTATGCGATGGAGGTTTGCAGCCGCTGACTTTTCGCACGGCCTCGATCTTAAGGCGCATTTCCGAACGGACGATCCGGGCGTTGCGTATGCCTACACTTCGATATCCGTACCCAACGTGGTCCATGCGCGGTTGCGGTTTGGGAGCGATGACGGAGCGAAGGTGTTCCTAAACGGAACATTGATTTTCAATAAAGATGTGAAGCGCGGGGTTAAACGCGACGAGGAGGAGGTTCCGCTCGATTTAAGGGCGGGAGCGAACCGGCTTCTGTTTAAGATCGAGCAGTACGACGGCGGGTGGGGATTGATGGCGCGGATCGTCGATGCGCATGACTTGCCGATTCCGGGGTTGGTGCAGGCGCTCGACGTCAATCCGTCGACTTCTGGTCCGCTGGGGTTTGAACGCGGATTGGCGGGAAAGCCGGGGAGTTTCGATATAGCCGCATATCAAGAGTACGGTCGTCTTCGGATGGCCGCGCAGCTCTTTGCTGACCGCCTTCCCCTGCGCGCGGGTGATCCAGAACGATTGAAGCGGGAGATTTCGGTGGTTTCCTCGTCAATTCATGAATCGGCTACGGATGCAGATCATGCGAACGTGGCGGTTCATGCGGGTTTGCAAAGGGTCGCGGCGGCTTTTCGTGAATCTCGGTTGCCTCTGTTGCAGTGGGCACAGAATCCTGGCCCTCTTGCTTTGGGCGATCCGCAGCTTGAGGATTTCGTTCGGGTGTCGGCGGGTGGACGATACTTTGCCCATGCCGACGGTAGGGCGTTTGTTCCAATCGGGGCAAATCACAATCTGGATTGGCCGGAGTTAGAGGAATCGAATCCATTGGGCCCCGTTTACGATCCAGCGAGAACCGATCGGTGGTTTGCTCGTTTGCACGAAAGCGGCGTGAATGTGATTCGGCTCATGGCGGAGACTCCGCCGAGCGGAAACTTGGAGGAGAAGGTCGGGACTTTTCGTCCCGAACATGTGATCTGGCTCGACCATGTCTTCGAGGCGGCGCGCAAGCATGACGTGAAGCTGTGGATCACGCCGTACGACACGTTTTGGATGAGCCTGCGTAGGGAGACTTCACCGTATTGGCACGAGAACGGTGGGCCTATCGATCTGCCAATCGACTTCCTGACGAAGCCGGAAATCATTGAGGCGCAGGAGCGGCGGATGAAGTTTCTGATCGACCGATACGGCAACTCGGGAACGGTGTTTGCTTGGGAGATCATGAATGAGATCGACCTTTGGTGGGGGGCGTCACCCGAGCAGATTAAGGCATGGACGGATCAGATGGCGGCGTTTGTCCGCGGTTATGAGCATAAGAAGTGGGGGCGAAACCACATGCTGACGATCAGCTTTGCGGATGCGGAGCCGAAGGGTTTGAATGCGGAGACGGCGTTTCGCCGACCCGATTTGGACTTCGCGACCATGCATCTCTATCTCGGGGCTTCTCGTGGTCCGCACGCCGGTCAAGCTTATCAGGCGGGCGTTGACTTTGCCTCGGGGGTGACTTATGCGCGGGGCCAGGTGCGCGACAATCGTCCGGTGCTGGACGGGGAGAGCGGACCGATCGACCACTGGATCGCGGAGTCTGGGCTGGATGACGAGGTGTTTCATCAGATGTCTTGGCAACATCTGATGGCGGGTGGGGCGGGACCGGGCACGCGGTGGCCGTACCGACATCCGCATGTTGTGTCGGCGGGGATGTTGGCTACTCTGGCTTCGATGCGGAACTTCTGCGATGGGGTTCCGTGGGGTTCGTTGGCGGGGCAGACGGTTGGGGTTGTCGTGCGCGGGCCGATGGGAGCCAAGTGTTCCGGGATGGCGACGGCGGACGGGGTGATCGCGTGGGTTCAGCTTGCGTCCGATGCGGGAGGCACTTGTTCGCTCGATTGGAAGCGTCTTGACCATTCCGCTGTGCGGGTGCGGGTTTTTGATGTTAAGCGCGGGAAGTGGCTCGGGGCAGCAACCGAGATGGATTCTCAGGACCTGCGATTCTCGGTGCCTGCCGGAGTCCTTGAGGTCGCGGTGTGGGTTGCAAGATAGGTAGAAGTGACTCTGAATTCGCGCCTGCTTGGCGTACCATAGAGGCATGGCTATCACCATCCAACTCGAACCGGATGGAAGCAGTGTTGGATAAGCGAGCGCATGAGACGGGCATTGGGGCAGAGGAGTACCTCTTGAAATTTGCGCAACATGACATCTGGATAAATAGCCTGCATCCCAAGGTGCAAGCATCGGTGCGCGGCGCGGATGCCGTGCTCCCGGCCTTCCATGGCCAGTTGGCGGGTCATGGCGATGATTCCGGCTTTGGCGTTAGTCGTTGGGAAATTGTCGCGGACCTACGGACCGCGGCGACCGCAATGCCGCTAACCAGGGCCTCGGCTTCGCCTTTGACCCTGGCTTCAAATGTGTAGCGCCTTTGGCGCTTGTCGCCAAAGGCTTACTTCGCCGACTTCCAGAATGCGGTGAGGAGCCAGGCGCAGGTCAGGACGCCGGCGGCTAGCGCGGCTTTCAGGATGAAGGAGACGAATCCTTCCGAAGCGGAGGGGCCGTAGGCGAGTGCGAGGACGCTTAGGCCGATGATGAGGCCAGCGGCGAGTACGCTAATCGCGATTCGGTTTGCCGCTTGCTGGGCTTTGCGGACGATGTCTTCGGGCAACTCGATTCGGCTGGTCACGGTGACTTCCCCACGCTCTACTATGCCAGACACTCGTTTCAGCGTCTCCGGCAATTCCATTGCCATGTCGGCAAGATCTACGACCCCGTCGCGCAGACGGGCTGCCATTGCGGATAGCGAATGGCTCTTCTTCCAAAAGCTTACAAAAAAGGGCTGCGCGTACTCCATGAAGTTGAAATCGGGGTCGAGAGTGGCTCCCATGCCCTCGTCCATCGCCACGACCCGGGCGAGGACGACCAAGTCGCTTGGGAGTTTCAGGCCGTGATGTTGGGCGGCGGACGTGACTTCTCGCATGATTTTGGCGAGGGAGATTTGACCCAAGGGCAAGCCGTCGTATTGGGAGATCATCTTCTCGATGTCCCGCGTCAGGCCGGCGCGGTCCACCGAGGTATGGGTGGCGCCCATCGTCAGCAATTCGTCGAGGAGGCGGTCGGCATCCTTGCGGGAGACGGCCAGAGCGAGCCGCAGTAAGGACGCCCGAAGGCGATCGCCGATCCGGCCCACCATGCCGTAGTCGATCAACGCAATTGTGCCGTCGAGTTGAACGAAGAAGTTTCCGGGGTGGGGGTCGGCGTGGAAGAAGCCGTTGTCCAGCACTTGGACGAGGGCGATGTGGGCACAACTCTTCGCCAACTCACGGCGGTCGAGTCCGGCAGCGTCCAAGCTGGCCAGATCGTCGATTTTGATGCCTTGGATCTCCTCCATGGTCAAGACGGTGTGCGCGCTGAAATCCCAGAATACGGTGGGCACGTGGAGGGATGGGTCGTCCGCAAACTGGGCGGCGATCCGTTCGGCGTTTTGACCCTCGCGGGAAAAGTCGAGTTCGTTCCTCAGGGTGAAGGCGAACTCGTCGACCAGACCTTCGAGGTCGACGTTCTTTGCGAACGCGACCCTTGGAGTGAGAAGTCTTGCGACCTGCCCCAGGATAGCGAGATCCTGCTCGACCAGCAGGTCGATGCCCGGTCTTCGAACCTTGACTACGACCGCCGTGCCGTCGGGCAGCACGGCGCGGTGAACTTGGGCGACGGATCCCGCGGCTCTTGGTTTTGGGTCGAATTTTTGAAACAGCTCGGCGGGCTCGCGGTTGAACTCGTGTCGAATCGTCGACTCAATGTCCTCGTAGGGCACTTCAGGGACGTGGTCTTGGAGTTTGCTGAGTTCGGCGATGTATTCGGGCGGCAGCAGATCCGGGCGCGTGCTTAGCGTTTGGCCGAGTTTGATGAACGTGGTTCCGAGTTCCTCGAACGTGAGCCTTAGCCTCTCGGGTTGAGACCGGGCGTCCGGTTTGGCCTCATCGGCGTGTTTGTCGAAACTGCCGAGGACGGAGCCGATTCCCCACTTCGACCACAGCCAGCCAAAGCCATTTCGGACGAGGATCCGGCCGATTTCGATCGTGCGTTGGCGAGAGTTATTTCGGTTCATGGCAAAGACCGGACGTCGATCCAGTCTACGTAAAGCAGTCGCTCCGCGAACAGCCACAAACCGTCAATCTTCGCGAAAGTATCGTGGTAGCAGCGAGACGATCTGCGGCTTCTTTGGGAGAAATGGACGTGTGATTTCTCACGGGCTGAATCTGGCCACTGGGCGCGGAAGCAGTCGGGCGGCGTTGCCTCCGAGAATGGTCGTCTGTTCCGAGTCATTCAGTTCGGAGCTGTCCAAGAGGCGGTGCTTCGACTTTACTGCGAGGTCGCGTCTTAGGTAGGGGAAGTCGGTCCCGTAGAGGACTTGGTTGAGGCCGGCGACGTCGCGGAGCATTCTGAGGATTGGGTCGCTGGCGGCGAGGGCGGTATCCCAGTAAATCCTCTTGAACATGTCGGAGGCGGTGCCGCGCTGGTCGCCGCCGGAGATGAAGGCCATCTCGTCAATGATGGCGAAGCGGGCGGCGAGGTAGGGAATCGAGCCTCCGGCGTGGGAGAAGATGTACTTCACATTCGGAGTTCGGGCGAAGCGGTTGGTGAAATGCATCTGGGCGACGGCGCGGTTGGTGTCGGTTGGAAAGTCGAGCAGGTTGTCGGGAAGGCCCAATTTGTGAGCCACCTCGTCCGGCGATGGGTTGGGATGGACGAAGACGACGGCTTTGCGCCGTTCGAGTTCTTCGAATACCGGTTCCAGGACGGGGTCGCCGAGATAGACGCCGTTGGAGTTGGTGAAGAGCACGATGCCATCGAGATCGAGGACATCGTATGCGTAGGCAAGCTCGTCCAAGGACGCGTCGACGTCCGGCAAAGGGAGGCAGGCGAACCCGCCGAATCGATCGGGCCGGTCTTGGACGAGTTCGGCAAGGAAGTCATTGCAGCGGCGGGCCAAGGCCCATGCTTTGGCGTCGTCGCCCGTATGTACACCCGGGGTGCTCAGCGAGGCGATGGCGATGTCGATCCCGGCGTCGTCCATGAAGGAGATGCTGGCCTCTTTCGACCAACGGAGGGGGGCTAGTCCGCCTACGGGAGCGCTGTCGTTTTCGGTGGCCTCCCAGAAGAAGTCGGGGAGGATGTGGTGATGCGTGTCGATCGTAATCGACCTGTCGGTTGAGTCTTCGGCCATTGATCGATCCTCCTTTTCAACCGAGAATCAGTTGGGCGGCCCGGCCCGCGATCATATGGGCGGCCGCATTAGTCGGCCCGGTGATGATCTTGGGCATTACCGAGGCGTCGGCCACGCGCAGGCCCGTGATGCCGTGTACACGGAGGTGCGGGTCGACGACGGAGTGACTGTCCACCCCGATCTTGCAGGTTCCCACGGCATGGCCGAAGCTTGCCGAGCCGAGGCGGGCAAGCTCCCGAAGTTCCTCGGCGGTTGCGTTGGGACCGGGGATGATTTCGGCCTCGCGGACGCCGTCGAAGGCACGCTGACGGCCAAGTTCGCGGGCGTATTCGATGGCGCGTACGATGGCCGAAAAGTCGTGGTACGTGCCGAGATAATTGCCATCGACGACAGGCTTATCCTGATAGTTGGCGCTGGCCAACTGGACGCTACCTCGGCTGGTCGGCTGAACGAGAGCGGGGGCAATCGTGAACGCGTCGGGCGGGGGCGCGCCGAATCGCTCGGCCAGTTCGGGGGTGACGGCGGGCAGTTGCTCAAGGACGAGGTTGATGTCGGTGTCGCAGGATGGGCCGCTTGAGAGATAGACCTCGGCCTCGACGGCGTTGCTGTCGGTCGGGCGGTCAGGCATCGCGCCTTTGTATTTGAAGACGACGCCGGAGACGAGGACGTGGTCTTGCAGGTTGGCGCCGACACCGGGCAAATTCTCGACGACCTCGATCCCGAGGTGGCGAAGCGCCTTTGCCTCTCCGACGCCGGAGAGCATGAGGAGCTTCGGGCTATGGATCGAGCCGGCGGCGAGGATCACTTCTTTGTCGGCCGCGATATCCTTCGTTTCTCCTTCGCTGATCACCTTGACCCCGACGCAATGAGTGCCTTTGAA
>Ga0206808_1047_pt2 | contig 31538 bp, 30 predicted proteins | sample Alteio_BWOrgCont_58_FD_152899 | JGI IMG/M metagenome (GOLD analysis project Ga0206808, IMG submission 152899) | Enriched cells from forest soil in Barre Woods Harvard Forest LTER site, Petersham, Massachusetts, United States -... | ecosystem: Environmental > Terrestrial > Soil > Temperate forest >...
TTCACCTTAAAAAGCAAAAAGTGGCAAAAATATTAGATGGCCTGCGGACAGAACTGCAAAAAACGCAGGAAGATACAGAACAGGAAATATTGCTGAGCCAGTATATGCAGATGAAAAAAGTTGAAAAAACCATTTCGGACTACCTGGGTTCAGTAATATTAAAATAATGGCAAAGCACCTGGATCTCGGCCGCAAAGGTGAAGCGCTCGCCAAAGCACACCTGGAACAAGCCGGTTACGAAATTATGGACGAAAACTGGACGCACGGCCGCCTGGAGGTAGACCTGATCGCCTATAAAAATGGAACGATTATTTTTACCGAGGTAAAAACCCGTACCGGCAGGGGTTTTGGCGAGCCCGAAGATTTTGTGGATACGCGCAAACAAAAGTTGCTGGCGGATGCCGCGGATGAATATCTTTACCTGATGAATCACCAGGGCGAAGTCCGCTTTGATATCATAGCAGTTTTATTTGATCAAAAAAACAACCACGTACTAAAACATATCGAAGATGCGTTTTGGCCTACAGCCGACTAAACACTACATGAAACAAAAATTTAGCTTTTTAACCCTTACTGCCGGCTTACTGATCTGTGGCTGCCATTCGTCCAATAACCAACCGGAAAATAATGTCACCGTAAGCCCCGAAGCGGGCACAACCTATAAATCCGGCGATGCGGTTGCTGTAAAAGCACATTATTCGCCAGGAACAAAACCCGACTCTATCGTTTACCTCGTTGACTCGGCCAGGATTGGCTCAACAAAGGATTCATCGGGTGTTACGCTCAAGACGGATACCCTGCATCTCGGCCCCCGCATTATAACAGCCAAAGTTTACAATAATGGCAAAAGCCAGGATGGAACAACCAATATCGTGTTATTGCCCGCGAAGGCGCCGGTCAATTATACGTTTAAAGTTATCAATACCTTCCCGCACGATACCAGCTGTTTTACGGAAGGATTGGTTTACCAGGACGGATTCCTTTACGAGAGCGGTGGCGGTTACCTGAAGCCACCGCAGGGGCAGGAGGTGACTAACAGGTCGAGCCTGCGAAAAGTAGAGCTGAACACCGGGAAGGTTGTCCAAAAGGTGATGCTGGATTCTGCCGTATTCGGCGAAGGTATTTCCATTGTGGGCGATAAGATCCTGCAGCTTACTTACCACGAGAAAATAGGCTACGTTTATGATAAGACCACCTTTAAGCAACTTTCCACCTTCCAGGACCCATTTGCCGTGGAGGGATGGGGCATGTGTTTTGATGGCACAAAGCTTTATATGGACGATAGCACCAACCGCCTGTGGTTCCTCGACAAAAACACGTATAAAGTGATCGGCTTCGTGGATGTCTACGACGACAAGGGGCCGGTAAACAGCATCAATGAACTCGAGTACATCGACGGGAAGATTTACGCCAACGTCTGGCAGACAAACAACATCATTGTCATCGACCCAAAGAACGGGGCGGTTATTGAGAAAATTGATTTGACCAGTCTTTACCCCGAAGATAAAAGAGCACCAGGTACGGACGTATTAAATGGAATTGCCTATGACGGCGCCGGAAAACGGATATTCATCACCGGAAAAAAATGGCCGCATTTGTACCAGGTGGAGTTTAACCCAGCCCCCCCAGCCCCCGCTAACTAGCGGGGGAGCTATTTGCATTCGGCTTTTTGGGCGCTTAGAATACCGGCAATCAAAATTCATTATTCGACATTAACCCGCCATCTGTTTTGTTTTAAGCTAATGCTATTACGCCAAAGGGGAATTTATTTATGCCTCTCCTACTCCCCCGCCAGCTGGCGGGGGCTGGGGGTGGGCTATCGCCAGCCTTTATATTGATTGATCAATCCATTTGTTGATGAATCATGGCTGGTTACTTCGCCGTCATCCTTCAATTCAGGCAGGATTTTACCCGCAAGCTGCTTGCCCAACTCAACACCCCATTGATCAAAGCTGTAAATGTTCCAGATAATGCCCTGCACAAATATCTTGTGCTCATATAAAGCGATCAATGAGCCGAGGCTGCGCGGGGTGATTTCTTTTAGCAGGATAGAATTGGTGGGCCGGTTACCATCGAACATTTTAAATGGCGCCAGTTTTTCGATCCCCTCCGCTGTTTTGCCCGATGTTTTTAACTCGGCAACCACCTCGTCATGGGATTTGCCGTTCATCAAAGCCTCTGTTTGCGCAAAGAAATTTGACAATAGCATTTTATGATGCTCACCAAGCGGGTTGTGCGATATGGCCGGTGCTATAAAATCGCAGGGGATGAGCTTGGTGCCCTGGTGGATCAGCTGGTAAAAAGCATGCTGCCCGTTGGTGCCCGGTTCGCCCCATATGATCGGGCCCGTGGAGTAATCTACGGGGTTACCGTTTCGATCGACGTGCTTGCCGTTGCTCTCCATATCGCCTTGCTGGAAATAGGCTGCAAAGCGATGCATGTACTGATCATAGGGCAAAATGGCGTTCGTCTCGGAGTCAAAAAAGTTATTGTACCAAATGCCAACCAGCGCCAGTGCAACCGGGAGGCTCTGCTCAAATTCGGTGGTACGGAAATGTTCGTCCATGGCATGTGCGCCGGCTAATAATTCCGTAAAGTTTTCGTATCCCACGCTCAGGACAATGGATAAACCGATGGCGCTCCATAGGGAATACCGTCCGCCAACCCAATCCCAAAACTCGAACATGTTTTTGGTGTCGATGCCAAATTTTTCTACGCCCTCTGTGTTGGTCGATAGTGCCGCGAAATGCTTCGCCACGTCAGCTTCCTTGCCGCCGCCCTTCAGGAACCAGTCCCGGGCGCTATGGGCATTGGTCATTGTTTCCTGCGTTGTGAAAGTTTTTGAAGCGATGAGGAACAGCGTTGTTTCCGGGCTCAGGCCCTTTAAGTTTTCTACGAGGTGGGTTGCATCCACGTTGGACACGAAGTGCATTTCCAGGTGATTTTTATAAGGCCGCAACGCTTCGGTCACCATCACCGGGCCAAGGTCTGATCCGCCGATGCCTATGTTCACCACATCAGTTATCGCCTTGCCGGTAAAACCCTTCCAGGAGCCCGAAATAATGGCTTCGCTAAAATTCTTCATTTGCCCAAGCACCCGGTTTACATCGGGCATTACATCCTTGCCGTCGACATAAATCGGGGTATTGCTACGGTTGCGCAAGGCAACATGCAGCACCGGTCGGCCTTCCGTCGCATTGATCTTTTCGCCGGAAAACATCGCTTCGATTGCCTTATTTACCGAACACTCGCGCGCCAGCTGTATCAATAAAGCTATAGTGCGCTCGTCGATGCGGTTTTTCGAGTAATCCAGCAAAATATTTTCAAATTTCAGCGAAAACTTTTCAAAGCGCTCATTGTCAGTTTTGAAGAGTTCTTTCAAACTTTTAGCCGACATCCCGGCGTAATGATCGGCGAGGTATTTATAGGCCTGAGTGGTGGTAAAATCAATGTTTGGCAGCATAATTGACAGATGTTTTGGACAAAATTAGCATTTAATATTTACGTCAATATTAATTGTTAAATATTGACTTGTTAGTGTTATTTCAACACACCACCCTTATTGTTTGTTTTACACTATCTAAATTGTCATTTTTTTAACAAATTTTAGAAATTGTTCTTAATATGAGAATAAATTATTAGTATATTTGCTTTCATGACAAACAAACATGCTTTTTGTCATCAATTTGTTAATACACTCTGCCAAAATTAGATCATATGTTTGAAAAACTGTTTTTGCTTGTTAAAAATAACGCCGGGACGGCTGTTATTGACAACCCGGCGATCCCGGCAAAGTATCATGATGCAGTAATTAACGAGGCATCAAGTTCCATCATCGAAGTTTTGAAAGGCCAGATGGAGATGGGAAAAATGAAAGACCTGGTTAGTTTTTTCCGGTTCTCAAGCGCCCATAATTCATCACTGGTGGCAAGCATTGTAAATAAGTTTGCCAACAAACTGAATAATTTTTATGGCATCGAGCCTGCAGCTGCGTTAAGCACCGCCAAATCTTTAATAACCCCGGTGATGGCTCAAATGGTTAAAGAGTCGAAAAACGAAAAAAATAAAGATTTCGGCTTGAGCAACCTGCTGTCAAAATTAACAGGCGGCCAACGGGATATGAGCGGACTGGTAAACCAGATGATGATAGCATAAGCTATAAATTTTAAAATATCGGAAGGGTTGCAATTGATCTGCAGCCCTTTCTTGTTAAATTTAGGCCTATTGCACTAAACAAACACCCAAACTCCCCAACTATTTTCTTTTCAACAATTTAGCCATCTGATCTGTATTTTTCTTGGTCTTGGCTCTTGCTTCTCAACCTTTCGCCTTTCACCTTTTACCTTTCGCCTTTCACCGCTAAATAAATATCTTTGCGCCATGACAAAAGAGCAAGTCCAGGATTTAAGGGAACGGGTAGCTTCCCTGAGGAGGTTTCTTTGACATCGACAAGAAACTCGATGCACTGCAAAAAGAACAGGAAATAACTGTAAGCCCCGGTTTTTGGGACCAGCCCAAAGAAGCCGAAAAGGTATTAGCTTCCATCAAAACAAAAAAAGTTTGGACAGATATATTTCAAAAGGTAGTAGCCCTGGTTGAGGACACGGGCGTACTTTTTGAATTCTACCAAAGCGGCGACGCCACCGAAACAGAGATGCGGGAGCAGTTTGAGGCTGCGCTGAAGGCGATTGAGGAGCTGGAATTTAAAAACATGCTGTCGGCCGAGGAAGACCAATTCAACGCGGTATTACAGATCACTGCCGGCGCGGGGGGAACCGAAAGCTGCGACTGGGCTGGCATGCTGATGCGCATGTACATTATGTGGGGCGAAAAGAACGGCTTTAAAGTTTCGGAGCAGGATTTCCAGGAAGGTGACGTTGCCGGCGTAAAGACCGTAACGCTGCAGCTGGAGGGCGATTTCGCCTATGGCTATTTAAAAGGTGAAAACGGGGTGCACCGCCTGGTGCGGATATCGCCGTTTGACGCGAATGCCAAACGCCATACTTCGTTTGCTTCAGTATATGTGTACCCGCTGGTTGATGATACGATTGAAATTGACGTGAACCCGGCAGATATAGAATTTGAAACCTTTCGCTCCGGCGGCGCGGGCGGGCAAAATGTAAACAAGGTAGAAACCGCTGTTCGTTTATACCATAAGCCTTCGGGAATCATTATCAAGAACCAGGAGTCGCGCTCTCAATTACAAAACAAGGACAATGCAATCCGGTTATTAAAATCTCAGCTGTATGAAATTGAGATGCGCAAACGCAGGGAAACCTCGAACGCGATTGAGGGCAATAAAAAGAAAATAGAGTGGGGCTCGCAAATCCGGAACTACGTGCTTCACCCCTATAAACTGGTTAAGGACCTGCGCACGGATTACGAAACCTCGAATGCCCAGGCGGTGCTGGACGGTGACCTGAACGATTTTCTGAAGGCCTACCTGATGGAGTTTGGTGGGAATAAAGAATAGGCCAGCCACATCAGATCTCCGCAGCATCTTCCGGACCCGATTGCTATTGGGATTCGAACTTTCGGCTTTTCGGATTTTCCGACTTTCGGACTTTCGGACTTTCCGACTTCCGGACTAATCCCTATATTTAGCAACCAATTGTGCCCCATGAAAAAAATTTTTTTGTTACTTACAGTTATGCTTGCATCCGTATGGGTAACCAAAGCCCAACAGCAACCGATTCCTTTATATCCTAACAGTGTGCCCAACAGTAAGCCGACGCCTGCCAGCTACGTTGAAAAGAACGACCGTAGTGGCGGCGACGAATGGGTAACCGGGGTAAGCATACCCACGCTAACGCCATTTATTCCCGAAAAGCCGAACGGAACGGCCATCATCATTTATCCGGGTGGCGGTTATGGCGGCTTGTCTATGGCGAAGGAAGGATACCGGGTTGCCCGGGCCTTTAACGAATTCGGTGTTACGGCTTTCGTGGTAAAGTATCGCCTGCCGAGCGATTCTATTATGATTGATAAAACGATCGGCCCGCTACAGGATGCCCAGCGGGCTGTTTATATCGTAAGGAAAAATGCCGCGACATGGAACATCGATCCTCACAAGATCGGCATCATCGGTTTTTCGGCCGGAGGCCACCTGGCCTCAACCGAAGGAACGCATTTTGACAAAGTTGTTATCGACGATAAGGACGGCATCAGCGTCCGCCCCGATTTTATGGTGCTGTTGTACCCGGTAGTCACTTTTGGCCCGCTGGCGCATGTGGGCTCACGCGAAAACCTGATCGGCAAAAATCCGGATCAAGCATTGGTCGATCTTTACAGTAACGAAAAACAGGTAACGGCCAACACGCCGCCTACTTTTTTGGTTCACAGCACGGATGATGATGTAGTGCCTGTTCAAAACAGCATTATGTTTTATGATGCCTTATTGGCTAACAAGGTAAAAGCGGAGATGCATATTTTCGAGGCAGGCGGCCATGGCTTCGGCCTGAACAATCCAAAAAGCAAGGACAAATGGATCGACTGGTGCCGCAACTGGATGGATGCGAATGGCTGGTTATAACTGGTTTATGGTGTTTTACATCAAAAAAAATGAGTGATCTGCCTCAATCCAACGATATTATTTTTTACAACACGCATGCAGGTGGTGTAAAAATCGAGGTGATCTTTAATGAAGAGACATTTTGGCTTACGCAAAAACGCATGGCCGAGCTTTTCGGGGCAGAAGTGCCGGCTATAAGTAAACACCTGGCCAATATTTACGACACCCATGAATTGAAAAAGGAGGAAATTGTTTCCATTTTGGAAACAGTTCAACGGGATGCTTAACTAAGAAACATGATCAAAGTATTTAAGGTTTCGCAAAATGGATAGCTCCCGGCCTCCTGTTCCAGCAGAAATTAAACGACAATTACGCCAAGAATCGGCGTTTGGTTGTGCTAAATGTGGTTATCCTATTTTCGACTATCATCATATCATACCTTGGGCTATAGAAGAACACTTTAGACCTGAAGATATGGTCATTCTATGCCCAAACCATCATCGGGAAGCTGATTTAATGCCAGAAGTTGAGCAACGAACTTATAAGACCAACCCTTATAATGTGGCTCATGGGTATGTAGAAGGGCAGCTTAAAATCACACAAAAAGAGTTGGCGATAAAAGCCGGCCCGATTGAATTCGTCAGCGAAGGAAATCTAATTTGTGTAAATGACGAACCTATAATAACGTTAAGCGCAAATTTAAAAGGGACCCTTAACGTTTCCCTTCGGCTTTTTGATGAAAACGACACTCTCTGCCTTTTAATTGAAGATAATGAATGGATATACGGTGACATTAAGGTATGGGACATACAATTTAAACACAATAAACTATCCATTCTAAAAAAAAGCAGAAACATCGCTATCGTGATTGATGCGTCTGCCAAATTTGTTTCTCTCAAAGGAACATTTTGGAGAAACAAGAAGAAAATAGTGATAACGGATTCGGAGTTTTTAATTTATGATACATTAATGAATGTGGACCCGGTGGGTGGCTTTAAAGACATTTGTTTGGTAAGTCTATTGATAAATCTAATGATGAATGATAAGGGATTATTCGAAATAAAGCCCGCCAAGTCTGGTGTCGACGGTGGTTTTGTATCAGACCCGGACAAAGAAATAAGGCTACAAAAAGGAATTGATTTTCTTGTAGATTTAAAAAAACGAAACGCATAAATAACCACAAGCGGGCAAAACTAAAACATCGCAAAGGTCCCAGAAGGGAGCCAGAAATAAGGAGAAAACTTGGCGACTTACTCTATTATCCGCAACAACTCATTCAATTCCGCCACTTTGTCAGGGGCGCCCAAATGCTCATAAGCGCTCACCAGGTTGCGTATTACCCGTTTGATGATGTCGGTATTGGAACAAGGCTCGTAAAATTGTTTGTCGAACTTTAAATTCAGCTGTTTTAAAAACATATCCACGTCCCTTCGGCCAAAAATAAAACCTTTGTTAAAGGCATTGATATAGAATAGGATCCCACCCTCAAATTCACTTTGCATCGTTTCGTCTAAGTAGGCGAGAATAAAATGTTGCGGCAGGTTAACGCCGTAAACCGGGATATCCAGTTTTTGGGCGATGATAGAATAGATGATAGCCAGCGAGATCTGGTTCCCTCTTTTGGTTTCTAATACCTGGCTGATATAGCTGTTTTGCGGGTCCTGGTGGTTAGTGGTGTTTCCGCTAAACCCATAAATGCTGTAAAACACGTGGTTGATCAGCTTGATCTGCTCGGCCGGGCTGGCCTCGTTCATCATTTGTATCCATATGTCGCGTTTGATGGCTTCCACCTGGTTGATCACCTTTTGTTCGTCCAGGTCGGGGTATTGGTAGCGGTTGATGATGAGCACCCCCTGTAGCAGGTCGAAAGCGCCGCCCTGGTGCCATAGCTGCAGGTCTTTTTTAACGATGTTGAACTGTATCTCATGTACCAGGTTAGCGATTCGTTCCTGCTGTATGGGATCAAATGCTTCTTCCCAGGCCGACTCTAAATATTCCACCGCTTCAGGGCCCAGCGAAAGCAGCTTTCCGTGCACATGCGCGTATATTTCCCCGTCCGGGTCGTCCAGCAAACGTATCAACGACTTTACTTCGTTTGGATTTATCATGCTTCCTTCTTTATCACTAAGCCTTACTGGTCTGTCAATTTACTTTTTCCTCTGTGTTCTCTGTGCGTTCTCCGCGCTCTCCGTGGTTAAAATTAAATTCATTTGCTAAGAGCTATTTTAGCCGAAACACTAACCCTTTATTTAAGGCTACTGCTAAAATAATAAACCTTATCTATATTTTTACCGTCATGTTAAATTTTAGGTTCGCCAAAGACTACCTGCTGCACCGTTTTAAAGCGAAAACGAGGCATGGCGTGCACTCACCATTTGTTTACCGGCTAATAGATAAGGTAATTTACGATTTTGAACCGAAAAAAGTATATGCCGGCATCGAAGCCCTGCGAAAACAACTGTTAAATGACAAAAGGAGTATCCAGGTGATTGACCTTGGGGCAGGCTCCAAAGTAAATAACGATCAAACCAAAAAGGTCAGTGATATAGCCCGGAACGCCCTCAAGCCCCCACGCCTTGCGCAGTTGCTGTACCGCCTGGCGGCCGATTTAAAGCCGCGCAGCATCATCGAATTAGGCACCTGCCTGGGTATAACCACCATCTATCTTCAAAACGCTTCGCCGGCAGCGAAAGTTTATTCATTGGAAGGTTCGCCCGAAATAGCGGCTGTCGCTGATGAAATATTTAAAAAAGCCGGGTTAAATGGTATAAGTGAAATAGTGGGCAATTTTGACGATACCCTGCCGGATGTGATAAAAGAATCAGACCAACTCGATTTTGTATTTGTTGACGGCAACCACCAACGGGACGCAACTTTAAAATACCTCGAGTGGTGCTTACCCAAAGTACATGACGATACGGTGCTGATCTTTGACGATATTTATTGGAGCGAGGGCATGAAAGAAGCCTGGAGCGATATCAAAACAGACCCGCGGGTAACAGTTACAATTGATCTGTTTTGGATAGGGCTGGTGTTTTTTAAGCAGGGACGGGCGAAAGAGGATTTTATGGTGAAGATTTAGCTTTCAATAGTTAAACCCCAACCATCATTAAACATAATGAAAAAACACCATAAGGTAATCGCGATAATAATAGCTGGATTGTGCGCTTTAGCTGTGATTGGAAGGGTGTTTTATATGGTTATATGTATTAGTTGTACATCCCCGCCAATTGAGACCTATAAATTTCATGGAACCGTTGAGGACCTCGATTCCTCACTTCAAAAATTCGCCAACGCTAATCCCACATTAACATATAAATTTTCCCGTCGCGACAGTACGGCCAAGGAAGATAATGGCTCGCGGGATCTTGAAATTGAATTAAAAAAAGACACCTCCATCATTAGTTATGGTCTTGTATGTGAGGAAAACGATAACACTACCGAAATAAAACTCGTCAGCGCTTTTAGCAGGTACAATACTTACGGCGGCTATATAAAAGAAGCTCCAGGTGTTAAAGAGCTTGTAGAATATTTTGAAAAAGGCTTTGTATCGCCATTGAAAAAAGAGGAGCACGTCGAAATAAAGCCGGAATAATTCGACTAATACTTCGGGTAGCCTACAAAATATTGAAAATAATTTGTAAATTAATGGGTCTCGGTGTTAAATGAAAAGAGAACAATTTTACTCCTTCGTGTCCTCCGCGCGTTCTTGGTGGTTGAATTTTAAAAGGGTAGGTGTTATAAAGATTTTTGATATTTGGTAAAAACAATGATGATTAAAGACAGGCAGTATTTCGACCAGTACAAGTCAACAATCGATGACTTAAACCCGCTTGTCCAAAACTTCGATTTTCAACAACATGGCGGTGACTTAAGCTACCAAACACAGGCCTCTGCAGTTTATTCGTCAAACATCGAAGGCAACACCATCGACCTGAATTCATTCATGAATTACAGGCAATTCCAAACCGGGGCAAAACCTAAAAAGGAACTGCGGGAAATCGAAGACCTGATCTCGGCATACGGCTTCGCCCAGGAAAATGTACTAACAGAAAAAAATCTGTTGAAGGCCCACAAAATATTATCAAAACAATTCCTGATAGCCAGCCTAACGGGGAAATACCGCAACGATAAAGTCGGAGTATTCGGGCAATCGGGACTGGTTTACCTGGCTGTGAAAGCGGAATATGTTGGGGAGGTTATGCGGTCTTTTTTTAAGGAAATTTCAGCGCTGTTAACTGCGTCACTTAGCCTGGAAGAAGTTTTTTATTTCGCTTCGCTGATCCATCTGCGTTTTGCACACATTCATCCCTTTGCCGATGGAAACGGCCGAGCGGCGCGTTTATTGGAAAAGTGGTTCCTGGCACAAAAACTCGGTAAACTATTTTGGACCCTCCCCTCCGAAAAATATTATAAAGACCACCAGGCTGATTATTATAACAACATCAATTTAGGCGTAAACTTTTACGAACTGGATTATAACAAGTGCTTGCCTTTTTTGGTGATGTTGCCGGGGTGCCTAATATAGCTTACTAATAGATTGTAGAGACTCTTCGATAAGAATCCCAGACAAAAAAATCGGTGAAACTAAGCGTAGCGACCTCATGAACGCCGCTGAAAAACAAACAACAGGTGAATAATCACAGAAAAAATCAGTGAAATCGGTGCCCTAAAAATTTCCCCGTATACGAATCCTTCTCCGTGATCAAATCCTCGGGCACGCCTTCAAATATCACCTTACCGCCGTTATCCCCGCCTTCGGGGCCGATGTCGATCACCCAGTCGGCGCATTTGATCACGTCCATATTGTGCTCTATCACAATGATGGTATTCCCCTGGTCGAGCAGGGCGTCGAATGATTTGAGCAGTTTTTTGATGTCGGCAAAGTGCAGGCCGGTGGTAGGTTCGTCGAAGATGAAGAGCGTTTTGTTGGCGTTATTCCCTTTCACCAGGAAGGACGCCAGCTTGATGCGCTGCGCTTCCCCGCCGGACAGGGTATTGGACGATTGCCCCAACTGTACATAACCCAGGCCCACATCCATCAATGGTTTTATCCTGTTCACGATCTTGGGTTCTTTTGCAAAGAATTCTATCGCTTCCTCAATGGTCATGCTCAGTACATCGGCCACGTTTGTGTCCTTGTAGGTAACATCCAGTATGTGTTGCTTAAAGCGCTTTCCGCCGCAGGTTTCGCAGGTTAGGAAAATATCGGCCATAAACTGCATCTCGATCTTAACCTCGCCTTCGCCCTGGCAAACATCGCAGCGGCCGCCTTCCACGTTAAATGAAAATGCCGACGGCTTTAACCCGGCTGCTTTTGCCCGGGGCTGGCCGGCATACAGGTTGCGTATTTCGTCCCAGGCCTTCACATAGGTGACTGGGTTGGAACGTGAGGACCGGCCGATGGGGTTTTGATCCACCAGTTCCACCTGTTCCACTTTTTGGTAATCGCCCTCGATGCTGTCATATGCGCCGGTTTGTTCGCCGTTATAATTGCCCAATACCTTTTGCAAAGCAGGCGCCAGGATGCGTTTGACCAGGCTGGTTTTACCGGAGCCCGACACCCCGGTCACCACGGTTAGCACACCGAGCGGGAACTTGGCGCTTACGTGCTTAAGGTTATTTTCGCGGGCGCCTTTGATCTCCACAAAATCGTTCCATTTGCGGCGGGACTTTGGAATGGCAATTTCCTCTTTGCCGCTCAGATAACGCCCGGTGAGGCTTTTATCGTCCTTCAATATTTCATCATAGGTGCCTGTAAACACCAGGTGCCCGCCATGTGTACCTGCCTCGGGGCCGATATCGATGATATGATCGGCGGCTTTCATAATTTCTTCCTCGTGCTCTACCACCAAGACGGTGTTGCCCACATCGCGCAGTGACTTTAAAACGCTGATCAGTCGTTGGGTGTCGCGCGGGTGCAGACCAATGCTTGGCTCGTCCAGCACGTAAATAGAGCCTACCAGGCTGCTGCCCAGCGAGGTAGCCAGGTTGATCCGCTGCGACTCCCCGCCCGAAAGCGTATTCGATAAGCGGTTAAGCGTTAAATAACTCAAGCCGACATCATTTAAAAACGAAAGTCGGTTAGTGATCTCGGTCAGCAAACGTTTGCCCACCTTCGCGTCGGTTTCGTTCAGTTGTATCCCCCTAAAAAATTCCAGCGCCTTATCCAGCGCCATCAATACAATGTCGGTTATGGATTTGCCATTGATCTTTACATACGAAGCATCCTGCCTTAAGCGGCTGCCTTTACATTCCGGGCAAGTGGTTTTTCCGCGGTAGCGGCTCAGCATCACCCGGTATTGTATTTTATAGGTTTGCTCTTCCAGTTCCTTAAAAAAAGCATCCAAGCCCCTAAAGTACTGGTTGCCAGTCCATAAAAGCCTTTGCTGTGCATCGCTTAAATGATTGTACTGCCGGTGTATAGGGAAGTCGAACTTCAGGGCATTTTTCACCAGCAGGTCGTTCCATTCGCGCATTTTTTCTCCGCGCCAGGGCGCGATGGCGCCTTCGTAAATGCTCTTGCTTTTGTCGGGAATGACCAAATCTTCGTCAATCCCGATCACTTTGCCATAACCCTCGCAGCGTTTGCAGGCGCCATATGGATTGTTAAAGCTGAAAAAGTTCGGGCTGGGCTCTTCAAAACGGATGCCGTCCAACTCAAAGCGGTCGCAAAAAAAGTGCTCCTGCTCCTCACTTTCCTCCGGCAGTTTATAACGCACGTAGCAATCTCCTTTCCCTTCAAAAAAAGCGGTTTGTACCGAATCACCTAAACGGCTGATGGTTTCATCCTCATTGTTTTTAGAAATGCGGTCAATGACAATCCTTACCGGGAAGATGTGAGATGCTGAAGTTGAGATGTGAGATGTGAGATGTGAGTCCCGATAGCTATCGGGATGAGATTCTTTGGTTTCCTCCTCGTTTCCAGCTTTCTGCTTTTCGCTTTCGGCTTTCGGCTTTGTGCTTTCGCCTTTCGCCTTTCGCCTTTCACCTTTCTCCTTTCTCCCCTCCGCTTCAATTTCCTCAACAAGCCAGGAGCCATCGTCGATAATGCTCATATCCTCGAGCAAGTCCTCGATTCGGGAAAGCTTTCCTTTAAACTCCACGCGCACGAATCCTTTCTGCATCAGCACGGCAAGCTCCTCTTTTAAACTGCGGTTATTGTGCGGGTGCAAGGGGCAAAGAATGGTAACCTGGGTATCATCAGGCAGAGCCATCACAAAGTTGATAACGTCCGTAACGTTATCTTTTTTCACTATCCCGCCGGATACGGGCGAGTACGTTTTGCCAATTCTTGAAAAAAGCAGTTTCAGGTAGTCATATATCTCTGTTGACGTCCCGACCGTGGATCGTGGGTTCGAGGTGATCACTTTTTGCTCAATGGCTATTGCAGGCGCTATACCTTTTATATAATCCACATCGGGCTTATTCATCCGGCCCAAAAATTGCCGGGCATAAGCCGAAAGGCTTTCCACGTAGCGTCGCTGCCCCTCGGCATACAGGGTATCAAAAGCAAGAGATGATTTGCCCGAACCCGACATGCCGGTGATGACCACCAGCCTGTTTTTGGGAATGGAGACATCCATGTTTTTGAGGTTGTGTACCCTCGCGCCCTTTATAATAATGTTATGCTGCGGATCTTTTTCTGCTTCCATTCACTGGTTCATAGTTCATCCCGCACGTGCGGGATAGTTCATGGCCGGAGCCATTAAGTAATGAGCTACTGTAAATTCTTTAAGTGAGGAATGCGTTATTTGACCCGGTTTGGCTATGAACCATCAACCATCAACTATGAGCTATTCCCCAAAACGCAAAAATCCTAAAATATTTAGCAGAAAGCAAATGAGTTTAAGAAATTGTCGATGGTAACTTATCACAATTTCAAGAGTTTGCATTGGCCTGACAATTGCCGGCGGGCAACGGCAACGTAACCGATGTATTATATGGGAATGTGTTAAATAATGTTAAAACCCACAATTGAGCAATTTAACGGGGAAATTATATTTGTTTTTGTACGGATTATTTGTTTTATTTGGGATAACAATTTCTTAACCCCTAAAAAGATAGCGTTATAGATAAAACTCTACTTAAGTAAAATATTCAATTAATTAAGTTTAGTAGTTTTCTCTATGGATTTTCAATTGAAAAGTGACCAGGATCTTATCCATCTTTACGTAGCGGGTGACGAAGGTGGGCTGGTAGAGTTGATCCGCCGTTATCAGTCAAAAATATATACCTCCATTTATTTATTGGTAAAAGACGAATATCTGGCTGAAGATATTTTTCAGGATACCTTTATTAAGGTTATCAATACATTGAAAGCCGGAAAATATAATGAAGAAGGTAAGTTTTTGCCCTGGGTGACACGCATTGCCCATAACCTCGTGATCGACCATTTCCGTCGCGAAAAGCGCGCGCCGATGATCAATAATGGCGACGACTTCGACATTTTTGAGGTATTAGGCAATTACGATGAAAGCATGGAAGACCGCATGGTGCGCGAGCAGACTTATAAAGACCTGAAATCGCTGATCCACTTATTGCCAGCCGAACAAAAAGAAGTGCTCATCATGCGCCATTTCGGCGATATGAGCTTTAAGGAAATTGCCGACATTACCGATGTCAGCATTAACACAGCGCTTGGCCGCATGCGCTACGCACTAAACAACCTGCGCAAAATGATGCAGAGCAAGGAAATGAGTTTGAAAAATTAGTCCGGAAGTCCGGAAGTCCGAAAGTCCGGAAGAAGATTAGCGGAAGCTGTCATAGTTTTTCATCTAAATAGGAAATAGCGTTGGGTTAACGGGCTCATCGCTATTTTTATGTCGAGCGGGCCCAGGATTTGGCCACAAAACATGTCTCACCTGAAACAGTCTTTCGGACTTCCGGACTTTCGGACTTCCCGACTTAAAAAAAATTTCATTTAATTTTCATCTTCATAAAATATTCTCTTTAAGCCTGCGTTGTAGCAATAAACCGATAACAAAAAGCTTATGGATGAAACCTTTACAACAACTTTAAATTTACTGACTAACAACGCCAAAGTGAGCGAGGAATTGATGGAGAATTTGGATGCTGACGAGTTAATGTTTTACCATTCACTTCGCACGGATTTGGAGCTTTTGAAAAAGAACCCTAAGGTTCAAACCGTCCACAACATCCTTAATTATTCCAAAAGTCTGCGTTAGTAGTATCTTAACCTTACTGGTCCACCGGTCATAGTGGTTTTTAAACGATTGATGACTTGGTGGACCTTTCTATTTTTAGTTATTCGTTCTCCCGATAGCTCTCGGGGGTTCACTGGTACAATGTTCATTTATTCAATAGTTCATTGGTGGAATAGTTCAACAGTTCATTTGTTGATTGGTATAAAGTTCGTTAGTTTGGCGGTTAATTGACTTTCGGGCATCGAAAACAGCCGGCCGGAAATATCTACTTTTTTGCGCTTCAATGATAACCGCCAGAAAAGACCAATGAACAAGTGAACAAATGAACAAACGGGAACGCTACGAGCACTTCGTTGAATATTTTTCCAAACATCAGCCGCTGGCCGAAACCGAGCTCCACTATGATAATCCTTTTCAACTGCTGGTGGCCGTTATTCTATCGGCGCAATGCACTGATAAACGAATCAACCAGGTTACTCCGGCGTTATTTGAACGTTTCCCAACTCCGGAATCCCTGGCGGAGGCTTCTGTTGATGAAGTTTTTAGCTATATCCGTAGTGTTAGCTATCCTAATAATAAGGCTAAGCATTTGGTGGGGATGGCTAAAATGCTCGTTGATGTATTCAAAAGTGAAGTACCCGCTACGCAGGATAAGCTGCAAAAACTGCCCGGTGTTGGCCGGAAAACAGCTAATGTAATTGCCTCAGTTGTTTATGAGGCCCAGGCGATTGCCGTTGATACCCATGTCTTCCGTGTTGCTAACCGCATCGGCCTTACTACCAATGCCAAAACACCGCTGGCGGTAGAGCGGCAATTATTAAAATACCTGCCGCCCGATGTGCCACGCATTGCCCACCACTGGTTGATCTTGCACGGACGGTATATTTGTACTGCCCGAAATCCAAAATGTGAGATTTGCCCCATCAGCTGGTTTTGTAAATATTATGAACGAACACATACTGAAGCCGCGCTGCAAAAAGCAGAAGTATTGAAAAATAAAAAGGCGAAAGAGCAGAAGAAAAAGGCAGCGTTAAATAAGATAAGCAAGGAATTAGCCAAGCGAAGCGCAGGCAGCAATAAATAACTGACCGCTTTGCGCGAGCCGATTATGTGAATAGTTTTTATTTTTATTTCAGTAATTTACTGCTAACTTAAACAACTAAATCATTCCTCGGACCAATCAATAATTTTTACTAAAATAATTAGTATTTATCAAAGCTGAATTTTATATTTGCTAATATTATTAAAGAGATGAGCAACGCAGATAAATTAAAGGCATTACAGCTTACATTAGATAAGCTGGAAAAATCCTACGGGAAAGGCACTATCATGAAGCTTGGCGATACCGCCATCGAGCCAACCGAGGTAATTTCGACAGGTTCAATAGGGCTCGATATTGCCCTTGGTGTGGGCGGCTTGCCAAAAGGCCGGGTCATTGAAATATACGGACCGGAATCTTCCGGTAAAACTACCCTGGCCATACACGCCATTGCCGAATCACAAAAAAAGGGCGGCATTGCTGCATTTATTGATGCGGAGCATGCTTTTGATCGTACCTATGCCAAAAGACTCGGCGTTGACGTAGAAAATCTCCTGATATCTCAACCCGATAACGGGGAACAGGCGCTGGAGATAGCCGATAATCTGATCCGTTCCGGCGCCATCGATATATTAGTTATAGACTCCGTTGCAGCGTTAGTACCCAAAGCCGAGATCGAAGGCGAAATGGGCGACTCGAAGATGGGTCTGCAGGCACGCCTTATGTCGCAGGCATTGCGCAAGCTCACCGGCTCTATCAGTAAAACCGGTTGCTGCTGTGTATTTATTAACCAGCTGCGCGATAAGATCGGCGTGATGTTCGGGAACCCTGAAACCACCACCGGCGGTAATGCATTAAAGTTTTATGCTTCGGTACGTTTGGATGTTCGCCGCATCTCGCAGATAAAAGACACCGAAGAAGTATCGGGTAACCGTGTTAAGGTTAAAATTGTAAAAAATAAAGTAGCGCCTCCATTCCGCATAGCCGAGTTCGACATCATGTTCGGGGAAGGTATATCCAAAGCCGGCGAGATCATCGACCTTGGCGTTGAGCATAACATCATCAAAAAAGCAGGATCATGGTTCAGCTATGGGGATACCCGCCTGGGCCAGGGCCGCGATGCGGTAAAACAGCTGATCATGGATAACCCCGAGCTGGCTGACGAACTGGAAGCAAAAATCAAACAAACCGTTACCGGCGATCTTTTAGTGGAATTGTAACAAGAGGCGTACCTTTTATACCAAGATAAACGAAAGCCCCATTGGTGAGGGCTTTTTTTATGGGCATATTTGACGTGTGCCTATAAAAAAGCCCACCGGATTACCGGCAGGCTTATAAATTTCTTTATGCAGACCTTCTATATAGCTTAAGTTATCCGCCAGCTGGAAGACGTCAGTCGCAGCGTCTTTCGGACTTACTGACTTTCGGACTTTCGGACTTCAAGCGCCTTTGTCGTCATCCGGCTCAGGCAGGCTTGCTATACGGTAAGCAACATTTCCATTGGGATCGGTAACTTTTTCGTAATAGATCCCGTCAGGAGATACATAATATCTTTTTCCATTCAACATTACCTTGCGGCAATCGTCGGGCAATTGGTTAACCAGGTCGCCTACCTTAGGTGCGGTTACAGTCGCATTCGGATCGGTTGCATTGTCACCAGTGTTTAAGACACCGTCTCTGCCGGCAACTATATAAATCGTTTTGCCCTGGTCGTTAACGCCCTGTTTATAATAAACGCCGTCAGACTCGTAGTACTGTACGCCGTCAATCTTTATGGCGCTGGCATTTTGCGGTAGCGTGGGCACGGCAGCACCAATTGGCGGGGCTGTTATGGCGTAACCTCCATTATCGTAAGGAGAATAGAAAAGGCCGCCGTAATAATAGTAAAGTGAGGAACCCCAGTAGAACGGATAATAACCAAATGGCAAAAACCCAACATAAAACCCTATGTGCGGATAGCCGTAATAGCCGAAGCCAGGCCTGTAAAACGCACCGGGACGATAACCTACGCCCGCCATATACCCACGCCCTGACCTAAAACTTGAAAAGCCAGCCCCATGTGCACCTGAAAACGCGCTGGACCCGCTACGGCCACCAAAAAAACCGCCGCCGCTGCTGCTGCCGCGAAAACCTCCACTGCCGCCGTGGCCCCCGCTGTGCTGCGCGCTTACTGATGTCGCCATCAGTAGAGAAAGTACTCCGGTTAAAAATAATCCGGATAGATATTTATATGTCTTTTTCATAATTTTTTAGATAAACTATTTAACTGTGATATTATTAACAATCAGGGAATCCCCTTAATTTAACTATTAGACAACGTAATTGTAAATGGTTTAAAATAAAAACCTAAAATTACTGCTATTTACGCGGTTCTTCTGTAACAAATGCAAAGCAAATCTATTCATAATACGTGCCAAACCTGTAATTCGTAACATTAATTTTCTATTAGAAAGCCCGGGAAAATAAGCCTGAACGTACTCCCCTTATCGACAACTGATTCCACCTCTATTTTTACCTGGTGAAAATTGGCAATTGACATTACGATCGGCAATCCTAGCCCAAAACTGTCCTGCTGCAATGATTGCCTTAGCTTTTTAAACCTGTTAAAAATATAGGGCAGGTTGTCGGAACTTATGCCAATACCGGTATCGGCTATACTTACGCTAAAAACACCATTTTGGTGTGCGGCGTTTAAAATTATTTTTCCGTTTTCCCTGTTATATTTTATGGCGTTATTAATCAGGTTAAAAAACAGGTTAAAAAACAGAAATTTATTAACGTTCACTAATTTCCAATCCATCGGTACCACAGCTTCATAGGTAATATTTTTACTTTGCAGCCGGATCGATATCTCGTCGTGAACCTCCTGCAATAACGAATTAAGGGAAACCGTGTCTTCTTTTAAAAACTGTTCATTTTCTATCTGCGATATCAGCAGCAATGTTTTGGTTATGCTTTTTAACCGGTTCAATATGCGCTGCATTTCCAGCATGCGGGCTTTAACTTCATCACCCACATCCTCCCTTACGAAAAGGTTTTCTATTTTGGATTGAAGTATGGATATAGGTGTCATCAATTCATGAGATGCATTGGATATAAACTCCCGCTCTTTCTGAAAAGTGCTTTCAATTGTTTCGATCATTTTATGAATACTGATATCAAGGTATTCAAAGTCGCTCGTGGAGGTTTTTACCTTTTTGTACGGACCGAAATTGGGGAATTTAAGAGCCACCAATTTCGTTTTTATGATTTGTCCTAATGGGCGCAACACATAATTGGAATACAACTGGTCGGCCGCGATAGTTAACAGGATCATGCCGACCAACACAACGAACGCGATATTCTGCAAGGGTACGGTTGTCTCACTGATCGTGTCGACACTTCGCCCGATTTCGAGCAGGTAATTTTTCTTATCCGAAGCGAAATTGTAGCTCAATATCCTGTAGGCTATGGTATCGCCCTCTATCTTTCGTGGTTCGTTTTCTATGGTATCGAGCGCCTCATCAAGGCTATCTTCGTCAAGGCTGTAGAATTCATCCTTGATTGGCGAATAGTAAGTATAAAGATTGCTTTTTAGCCCCGATTGCCTGATCGTCTGAATCACTTTTTCTTTCTGCTTTCGAAGCTTGTTATCGGTAAAATTCTGGTTGATATTTCTGATCAGGACGGGCAACAGCAATACGAAAATGGTGACAATGACCAGTTTGGACAGGGTATTAAAGAGTGTTAGTTTGGTATTAAGCTTCACCTGCTTAAGTATTGATCTTTATTCTGTATCCCAACCCGCGAACGGTTTCGAGCCAATCGGGCGGGGCAAAAACATTCAACTTTTTTCTAATGTTTTTAATATGTGCGTCAATATAGTTTGAATCGTAATCATCGTTGACAACGCTGCCCCAAATATGCTCGCTTAATTGCGAACGCGTCAGCGTACGGTTTTTATGCAACAGCAAGTAGGCAATTAAATCGAACTCCTTTTTCGTAATGGTGCCGATCTCGCCCTGGCCATAACTTATAACACGGTCGGTAAGGTTTACCTCAAAACCTCCGAGGTCCACCAGGTTTTGTTTCAATCCAAATTTGCGGCGTGTAATTGCCTGCATGCGACTTTGCAGCTCCAACAAGGAAAAAGGTTTGGGCAAATAATCGTCGGCGCCAAGATCAAGCCCTTTTATCCGGTCGAAAACTTCTGCCCTGGCGGTTAGTATCAAACAAAGCGCTTCAGGATTATTTTTTTTTGCCTCTTTTAGCAAATCCAGGCCATCATAGTCAGGTAACCCCAGGTCTATTAAAATAAAATCGTACAGGTTAACAGCGATCTTTTCCGAGGCGGTAGCACCGTTAAGGCATACGTCGCATACATAATTATAGCCGGTCAGGAATATTTCCAACTCATCGGCAAGCGCCGCTTCATCCTCTATAATTAAAACATTCATAGGTCATTTAAAAAACAGGTAGTAAAATGTCAGGTTAAAAAACAACTCCTTATGGTTTTTCAATGCTCCTTCAACGTTAAGAGGGATTGAATATTTCCAGGAAGCTTCAAAAGTATAGTGCGGCCTATTGTATGCTATAGGCAATTTGAAACTATAATTGAGTACATTAAACCGGCCGTTGTCGTAACGATCGAACAGCGGAGGAACATCCAGGCCGGGGATATGATTGTTGAAATACAATTCTCCCTGGTTTTCTGTCGAGAATCTTCCAACGAAATTTTGGGTACCCATTATCATACTGACACCCGGGTTGAAGGAAAGGTAATCCTTATCATCAAAAACGCCCCAAGCCGGCTCAATATATTTGGAGACATTCAGCGAGATAAAATAATCATTGGCTTGACCGAAAAGATAATCAAAAGTTCCGCTGGTTTTCACAAAGCTCCAATCATAAGAATTTTTAAAATCGATGTCATTCGAAGATGCGGACATAATTACCGGCGGCGCCTGATTCATAAAGAAGAAATGCGTATAACTAAATGTTCCTGCGAAATTCTTTGAATAATTAAACAAATACCCGGCGCCTCCGTCTATCTCATCCACGATGGGCGTATAGCCAAACACATTCACGGCCGAACCATAAAGAAAAAACCCCGACTTAAAATTATAAATGGCGTCACCGGCCATATAGGGGTATTTTATAGGGCCTGTACGCCCAAAAAATTGCACATCGCTCCCATAATTAACACCCAGGGATACCGATGCCTTCCGTGCAACGGTGTCCGTATCGGCGGTGATGCGTTTACCGGCAATCGATAATGGAATTACCGTTGTCGCTGCGGCATTTAACATGCTACCAGCTATTACCAGGAATATTATAAAAAGGCGCCTCATTTATATTCAAAAAAATGACTGATAAACCGTTAATTTCCATTTCGCCTGGGTATTTCCGGAGGCCGTTCCATTCCTTCAGGTCTTCGTTGCCTCTTTGGCCGCTGCTTGCCTGAATTTTCCGACTCAATTTTCTCCGGCTTCGGTTGCTTTTTTGCTTTTGCTATTTCTTTTATTTTCTTTTTATCGTCCGGCTCCGGTTTTTTCACGGATTTGGTGGTGTCGGATAAAATATCGGACGGTAAAACACCGGCAACGCGGGTTTCCGAATAGACATAAATATGCTTTTTGTTTGTATAGGCAGATAGAAGACATGGTGCAAATATTAAACAAACGCCAATATAAGCAAACCAAGTTATCCCCGGGAAGGATGAATTGTGTAAATTTCTTTTCAAATAGTCGTCAATTAACAATTGCTATTTTCAAACTGCCTTGATTACCCGTGGATGTAATGCAAATTTTGGTGAAAATGCTTTATCATCACAAATGATCACCGGGGCAGAATTTATAATCGGAGCTTAATTCAGGGATATCACTGGCATAATAACAGGCGACATTTTAGCAAGGCGTGTTTGAGCGCTTGCGTAAAATTACCTTTTTTTAATTAATTGGCAATGTGAATGCCCTTAGAAGTATACAAGCGATTTTGATCATCAACAATAACACATGCCATTTGGTTTAATTGATTGACCATATATAAGCCTGCATTTACGCCAATAGCCATTACAGGAGTAGCCATTGAGTCGGACAGCTCGGCGCTTGGGCTTAAAATTGTTACACTTCTTATCCCGCTCACCGGAAAACCTTTTGGGGCTTTAACAACCGGGATACTCTTCTTTGTAATGGAAGCAGTAGATACGCGGGCGTTTACCGAAGTTGCAACAGCCATGTTACTTATATTGATGTCTGCGATGGGTTGTGATCTCTGGGAAGGATCGGCGGTAGCGACCGTCCAGGGTTCATTGTCAGGCCGTAAACCCCATGTAAGAAGATCGCCACCTGAATTTATAACGCCACTATTAACGCCACTCATTTGCAGGATATATTTAGCCCTGTCGGCAGCATAACCCCTGCAATTAGCGCCAAATCCTATCCGCATGCCTTTTTCTTTCAAATAAACCGTCAGCTCTTTTGCATCCAAAACAACACTCCGGTAATTGAGCCGGTCCGAAGCGGTTTTTGACTTGCCATTTTGAGGAATTGCGGACACAGCGTTGTCCTGGCTATCTTTTTCGGGTGTGTGGTAAGTCACGTCGTATGCGCCATGAGTAAGCCCCGATATTTGGATAGAACGGTCAATCAAACGAAATATCTCGGCGTCAGTTTTTACTGCTTTTACCCCTGCGCTCCTGTTAATTTCGTTGATCGAACTGTCATCGCTAAAAGTACTAAGCAACTTTTCGACCCGGTTTATTTCAGCCACGGCGTCATCTATGCGCTCGTCGGCCCATGCAGGGTCCTTGCCTACTACACTAATCTCAAACAAATTGCCCATCAAACGCATGGTCCGCCTGAAAATAACCGATTTTGGCGCTAAAGTTTTTACAGCTAACATAAGCTTGTGTTTTAATTATCACAGACACAAAATCTTGCCGGTGGTTTAAAGCGAAAGTAGCGGAGGTTTATGAAATTAAAATGAAAAGGTGGTTTTGGAACGTCCTAAGTCTTGAGTCGAAAGTCTTAAGTCGAACTGCTTGAATTTAAACTGCTGATAATGACCAATCTTACAAAAGTAGATCGCCGGGATTTGCAAAGTCAATAAATTTTCTTAACAAATGTTAAAAGTACAGTTTTTTGGCGCCTGAAATTCTAATACAGCTCCCAATTTAGGCAACTGTCCCTTCCTTCAGCTTCTCGGCATTTTCAGCAAACTGCAGGGCTTCCATTATCTCCAGCAGGTCGCCGTTCAATACGCCGGGCAGGTTATAAATGGTGAGGCCAATGCGATGTTCGGTTAACCGGCCTTGAGGATAGTTATAGGTACGCACTTTTGCCGACCGGTCGCCGGTGGAAACCATCGTCTTGCGTTTTTTTGAAGTTATCTCCAGGTGTTTTTGCAATTCAACTTCGTATATTCTTGACCGGAGCACCTGCAGGGCCTTGTCATAGTTCTTTAATTGCGATTTCTGGTCCTGGCACTGCGCTACAATTCCGGTAGGAATATGCGTGAGCCTTACGGCAGAATAGGTGGTGTTTACCGACTGTCCACCCGGCCCGGATGCGCAAAACAGGTCTTTACGAATATCGCTTACCTGCAGGTCAATGTCGAATTCATCCACTTCTGGCAAAACCACCACCGTTGCAGCCGAAGTATGCACGCGCCCCTGGGTCTCGGTATCAGGCACCCGTTGTACACGGTGTACCCCCGATTCGTATTTTAAGGTGCCATAGGCATCTTCACCGATCACGTTAAATACAATTTCCTTGTAGCCGCCCGAAGTTCCTTCGGTATAATCAACCAGGTCAGTACGCCAGCCGCGTTTTTCGCAAAAGCGCATATACATACGGTAAAGATCGCCGGCAAATAAGGCCGCTTCATCGCCTCCCGTACCACCCCGTATCTCAACGATGGCATTTTTTGAATCTTCGGGATCCTTTGGTATCAGCATCAAACGGATCGATTCTTCCATTTCATCCTGCTTCGCCAGCAACTCGTCCAGTTCTGCTTTCGCCATTTCGCGGAACTCTTCGTCCTTTTCGGTCGCCAGTATCTCTTTGTTGCTCTCGATATTGCTCATCACATTTTTGTAAATGTGATACTGGTCCACAACTTTGGCAAGGTCTTTATATTCCTTATTCAGCTGGGCAAAACGCTTCATATCAGCCATGGCGTCGGGGCTGCTCAATTCAACTTCAACATCTTTCCAGCGTTGGTATATGGCTTCTAATTTTTCTAACATAGTAATGCCTTTCGTAAAAAGCGCACAAAAATACGCATTTTAAGGCGATTTTTGTTCATCGGGGTGTAAAGAGATATCAGGCTAAACTGACCTCGTCTGAGATGCAAAGTCGGAGACGCCCCGATCTATCGGGGCGTCTCTACAGCAAATTTGATTTAATTTTCTTCTCTTACTTCAAAACCTGCCAATAAATTAACATCGGGATCGATGCTTATAGCGGTAGGTTTTACCGTTGCTGGAAACTGTGCGAACGTATCCTTATTGGCTACCGCGATGGTATGCACCTGGCCGTCTATCGCAATCTCTATCGGAAACTCAAATAATGTGTTTTGTTTTTGAGTGACGTTTAATTCAATAATACCTTTTCCCGGGTCATATTTCCAGGCAATACTTAATTCCGGATGCCCCGGCGTGTATAGCCACTGCTTAAAAAATTGGCCGACATCCTGGCCGCTTGTTTGCTCCATCACGGACTTAAAATCGTCCGTATTGGCGTTGCCTCCGTTGTATTTGGCATAATAAGCCCTTATCCCCTTCCAAAAAAGGGTGTCGCCCAGCTTGCGGCGGAGCATATGAAGCACCCAGCCTCCTTTTTGGTAGCTATTGGCATTCAGCAGCTGCATAAAGTTACTTTTTACCGCAGTATCCACAACGGGGCTTAGTCTTCGCTTTTCGAATTTGAATATAGTTAGCCTATCCGTATTCAGCCTTTTCCGTAAGGTATCCGTGCCATATTTATTTTCCAGGTAAACGTTGGTCATATAGGTGGCAAAGCCTTCGCTAAGCCACAAATGGGCAAAGCTTTTTTCACTTGCTGCATCGCCAAACCATTGATGGGCGATCTCATGCGCCATCAATTCTTCTATCCCTTTGCTGGTTACCGAGTTTTCGAAATAGAAAATGGCACTGGCATTTTCCATTCCCCCAAATATGGTCTTTGACTGCACATTGGCCAGTTTTTCATAAGCGTAAGGCCCGAACATTTTGATATAGAAGGGCAGTATTTCGCGCGCCACGACATAGCTTTTGAAGCCGGCCCCCTTGCTCTCAGGGAAAACATAAGTGTACACCGGTACTTTATCGACATCTCCGGTATGATCAATGGCGAAATCAGCCACACCTATTACCATCACCTTAGTGGGCAAGGGGGCACTTTCCTTCCAGTGTGTCAATTTAAAGCCTCCCGGCAACGTCTTCTCTTCAACCTTTGCCCCGTTTGCCACCACCTGGTAATGGTCGGGCGCCGTTACGATAAAATCAACGGGGGCTTTGTCGGCCGGATAATCCGCGCAGGGCAGCCAGTCGCGGGCGCGATCAGGCCAGTTATCGCCGAAGAAGGTACGATGGCCGAATTCATTGGTCGAGATGATGAGCCCGTCAGCAGGGACGCCCCGGTAGACTACAGTATAGTTGTGAACGGTATTTGCTTTAGCACTGCCATCGATATTCAAAAGATCATCTTCCTGGGAAAAGGAAATGCGTTTGCCTTTTTCGGTTACCGAAGTAACCAGCATGCCCTTGCCCTGCTCATCAGGCTTTGCCAGGTTAAGCTGAAAATTACTTACTGTGTTCAGAAATTTAACGCCGATGGTTGCCTGGCCTCTGATCGTGTCGTTTTGGTCGTTCAGGTTGATGTTAAACGTATAATTTTGCACATCTATATCCGGAAATTGAACCTGCGCACTTGCAGCGAAGCAGAAGAACAGGCAAAAAAATGATAATATTCTATGCATTGTTAAAGGGTCACTTCCACCGGAAGCTTTTGATCATCAGGTTTACGTCCTGTTTTACGAAGTCGAGCACAGGTTGTATGGAGTCGAGCCGGGGCTCGGTATTGAAATATAAAGCACCCCGGATATAGTTTTTTGTGCTGTCGGTCAAATAAAACTGCACCCAGGAAGCGGCATTCCCATCAATGGTGTAGTACACCCCGTAAACCTTCCAGGCGGGATACGAGATTATGCCCTGGTCGATAGATGTGGCCTTAATAGTATGTTTAAAGCTAAGCTTATGGGCATCCTCCACCAGCTCATCAAATTCCTGGGGCGAGTTGATATGTTCATAGCTTAAATGCAGCGTGCCGTTAAATTGAGGGAATTGCATATTTAACCAGCAGGGTTTTGCATCCGGTTTCTTGTCGGGCTCTATCCGCGCGTAAACAGGGTAAACAAAGGTGAACGGGCAAATGCTGTCATACTGCCGGTAGGCTTTTTTAGGGAAGACAATACGGAAGTACCCGCGCGGTTTTGGCGCATAATCGTTATTGCCTCCGCACGCCATCAAAACCAAAATACTTAAAAACACAAGCGCAGCGCCCTTCACGGCTGTATGTTTTTTTCCGTCCATATTTCCCAGCTCTTTTCAGCTTGCAATATCAGCATTTCGAGGCCATTTTTTATCACGGCGCCATGTTCTTCACCTTTTTGCAGGAAAATTGTTTTTTCAGGGTTATAGATCAGGTCAAAAAGTAAATGATCGCTGGTAAGGTCCTGGTAGGGAATTGGCGGGTACTCTTCGGTTTTAGGCGTCATTCCCAATGGGGTAGTGTTAATGATCAATAAGTTCTGTTTGATGTGCCGGGCCTCAAGGTCTTTGAACAAAATGCTGCCTGCCTGCGGCTTTCGCGTTACTACCTTATAAGTTATTCCCAGGTTCTCCAACACACATTTTATAGCTTGAGCCGAGCCGCCGTCGCCTAAGACCAAAGCATGGTCATGCCGTGGTTTTAACAACGGGCGTAAAGACATTTCGAAGCCATACATGTCGGTATTGAACCCTTCGAGCCGGAAATTATGGCCGGTTATACCCAACTCTCCTGTAAAAGCTGCCTCTACCGGGCTTTCGGCGCTTATGCGGATGCAGTTTACAGCTCCTATTTTTTTTGCATCGTTTTCAATCCAATCCAGGTATTTTAAAACAGTTTGCTTATAGGGAATGGTGACGTTAAGGCCGCACAGGTTGGGATGCTCCTTCAGCAAATGCGGCAATTCGGAAATGTGTTCGATCGGAAAAAGGTGATACTGCGTTTCTTTGATATTGCCCTTTTCAAACTTTTCCATGAAATATTTTTTTGAAAAGGAGTGGGTGAGGGGGTATCCGATGAGGCCGTATTGTTTCATTTATTTAGATGTGAGATTTACGCCGTCGCTAAAGCTATGGCGCACAAAGTGAGATGTGAGATTTTAATCCAGCATGATTTAACTCACAATATTAAAAATAAAATCTCCGCTTCCGTGCGTTCAGAAAGACAAACCGCCTCAAAGTTTCAAAAAGCTTTTCAGTTCACCTTTATTATCAGCATCACAAAGCTTTTTTAACCTGCGCGTAAGGATAACATGATTGCTGCTCTTGTTCATATAGGCTACCAGTTCCTTAGCCGCGTTCAAGGTGACGGTATTGGAGTCTTTTACGGAAGGATACTGCAATACGAAAGAACATAAAGCGGCGTAGTAAACGCTTAGCAGATCCACATCCGAGTCAATATACTTCAAAACTCTATCGTTAGGAGCGACATTAAATTGGGGAGAGCCCTGCATCCACCTGGTCAGAAAAAGCCCTGTCCTAAGCCGGGTGTGGTTATCGTTGTTAAGGGGTATCGACAGCAGATATCGCGAGACCTGCATTACGAGGGAGTCGGCATTGCGGTAATCCTGGTCCGTTTCCATTCGCACCCCATCCACCGGCGGAATATTTTGTGCAAACGCCGCCATGCACATAAAAATCACCGGCAGTGTTAAAAGCGCTTTTTTCATCGGGTATATAAACGAAACGAAATAAGAGATAATATTCCGGAAACGGAAATATACTGCAAGAGGTTGGCACTCCTACAAAAAATGATCAAAAGTATCGCTCCGTATGCCGAGCCGTAATGTCTCCAACGGGATAACTTCTGACGGCGCAATATTACCAAGGTTTACGTTCGCGCCGATGAGCTTGATAAACCAAACCTGCTGCGCTTTTTGGGGCGCTTCCCAGATAATTGTTTCTTCGGGTATCTGGGTGAGGATTTCATCTACCAGCCCCTGCCGCACTTCGCCCGAATCACGGTATATGCCAACGTTGCCGCTTTCACGGGCCTCGGCAATCACTTTCCAGGCGCCAGCCTCAATTTCGGCGTTCATCAGCTTGATCCACTTATAGGGAGCAAATATTTTTTGAACATCCTTCGATCCTACTTCGGATATGACCGTTACCATTTCGCTCAACTTGCGGATGTAATCGCACTTTACTTCGTGCTCAATTTCTATCGAGCCGTCTGATACTTCCACATGCTCCATTTTGTACTTATCCAGTATCCTGCAATAATCGTCGAACTGGTTTCGTACAATAAAGGCTTCGAATAATGTTCCGCCAAAATAAACCGGGATTCCCGCACTGCGATAGATGTCCAACTTCTCCTGCAGCTTTGGCGTAACAAATGAAGTAGCCCATCCCAACTTAACAATATCCGTATGGGTGCCGGCCACTTCAATAAAATCTTCAACCTGCCTTAAACTAAGCCCTTTGTCCATAACCATGGTAATGCCGCTGCTTCGGGGTTTAACAACGCGCTCCGGAAGATTATTCATTTCGTAGTTCATAATGCTGATTAGTTATAGACTATAACTAAAAGTTCTAATGGTGCAAAAATCGGGATAAATGTGCGGATGTGCAAGTAGTGAAATGCAGGTCTGTGGGAATTTTACATTCACAGGCACCCAAATATTTGAAATTGTTAGCCGGGGAGTTTGCCGACGGTATCGGCCGAACAGAAAAAAGTCCGCAGTGTCGTTCCGGTTGAAACAACACTGCGGACTTCTATTATTGTCCTATATAATCTTATTCGTCCGCACACAAAACAAATCCGAAATCCGACATAATACCCCATTTGCACATCTGCACATCTGCATATCTACTTCGTGTACCTGTTAATAATATCCACAATAACCTTATTTTTTTGCAATTGCGGCAGGTAATCAAACAGGATGTAGTGCTTTTCCGGATCGGCGGATAGGGCCATCTCCAGGTTATTCAAGGCTTCGTTATACTCGCCTTTGGCAAACAGGTAAGCAACCATCCGGTAGTAAAGCTCGGCCGATTCCGGGTTGTTTTTTATGGCCTGTGCTATCACCTCTATCGCATCAACCAACCGGTGCTGCTCATATAATATCGAGGAGTAATCCAGCCAGGCATCCGCATCAAGCGGATTAAGCTCAACCACTTTTTCGTAAGCGTGTTCAGCCTCTTCCATATGGCCCAGCTTGTATTCGGCGTCGGCAATGGCAAACCAATAATCGGCGTTGGCTATGTCCAGGTCGAGCGCTTTTTTATAAAAATGGAGCGCCTCGAAATAACGCTCTTCGAAATCAAGCGTAACACCAATTCCAAACCAAGCGTCCGCCAGCTTGGGGTCCATCTTTACCGACTTTTTATAAAATGCCCTTGCATCGTCCATTTGCTCCAGCTTTTCGTAGCATTCGCCTATGGCACAATAAGTATCGGCATTGGGCTGTTCGTATTCAAAAGTGTGGCGATAAACTTCAATCGCGTCGGCATATTTTTCCAGGTTTACCAGGGCATTCCCTTTGTTAAAATAGGCAGAGGCGAAGTTGTCTTTAATTAAAATGGCATAATCGTAAGCGTCAATAGCCTTTTCATAAAGACCGAGCTTGGTAAAGGCATTGCCCAGGTTATACCAGGCAGCATAGCTGTACGGCTCGTTATCGATGTACTGCTCATAAAAAACCACGCTTTCCTGCTGGTTGTCGAGCACATCGTAGCAAAAAGCCAGCTCATACAGGGCATCCTGATTTTCCATGTTCTGTTTCAGGCACAGCTTGAGGTAGGTGATAGAGGTTTCGTAATCGCCCATGTTTTGGTAAACGTAGGCAATGTGCAGCAACACCTCATCGGTCTCTTCGGCCAGGTCAAGCGCCTTTTCATAGTTCGCCAGCGCCTCGCCATAGCGCTCCATGCTTTCGTACATGTTGCCGCGGATAAGATAGATATCCGGGTCGGATGCTTCGAGCATAGCCGCCTTTTCGAGTGCAGCAAACGCTTCGGTAACTTTGTTGGAGATGACTAAAAGCTGTGCTTGTTTAATCAGGAAAACTGCTGCAAAAGGGTGCTGGTTGCAGGCATACTCTGCCACCTGTAAGGCTTTGGGCGGATCGTTTTTTTCGATGTAGTAATCGATTATGTTCTCAAACGCCTGGGCATCAAAAAAGTACTGGTCATGATTGCGAATCATTTCTTCGTACCGTTCTACCGAAAACTTTGGATCTTCGGCAAAACCAAATTCAAATTCTTCTTCCATTCAATTTAGTTTCAGAACATATATGGCAAGGGCCTCTAAAATCGCTCTATTAACCCTAACCCGAGATTAAATTACAAGTATTAAACCTCCATACTACAAATTACTTATCAACATTCAAACATTGTCAACAGCATTAATTACAAAGCCTTGATAATTAATGCGAATGATTTTACCGGCAAGCGATGGGTTGATGACAATTTGCCTCAAAGATTTTTACCTTTGGCAAAAGTAACAATAATGGACTTTAATATTTCAGAAATACTGAATCGTTTACACGTAAACGACATAAATGAGGCTTT